>Ga0206883_1149_pt1 | contig 9224 bp, 7 predicted proteins | sample Alteio_BWOrgCont_2_FD_152910 | JGI IMG/M metagenome (GOLD analysis project Ga0206883, IMG submission 152910) | Enriched cells from forest soil in Barre Woods Harvard Forest LTER site, Petersham, Massachusetts, United States -... | ecosystem: Environmental > Terrestrial > Soil > Temperate forest > O... | reverse complement strand
CACAATGAAAGGGAAGCGGTAGGCGTTGTGAACTTCGCGCAAGACCCCAATATCGTACAAGGCGGGTCGACGCTCTTGACCGCTGCAGCGAGCTACGCGGTTGCAGAAAGAGAGCTGAAGCGCGCCAAAGACCTGCTCGCAACCAAAGGTGTATCGGAACGCGAAGTCGAACAGGCGACCCCCGACGAGCAAACCGCGAAGGGGGCGCTAGATGCTGCGCGCAGCGCACTTCTGCTGCTCGGCAAGTCGGACGCCGAGATAGATCATATTATAGCCACCGGAAAGACTGGCTCGTTCAGCGGCATGCGCCGGGGAACCAAATGGGTACTCGCAAACGCGCCCGAAGCCGATGTTGCATCGTTTCATGAAGGCGAGCCTTTGCACGTCGTGGTCGAGGCAATTTCCAGTCATGAATTTTCCGGAACGGTTGCGGAAGTTTATGCGGTGGTGGATCCCAATCTCCATCGGGTGACCCTTCGCGGCCTGGTGGACGATCCCAACAACGAACTGCGTCCCGGCATGCTTGTGGGCGTGAAGATTGAAGTCGCGCCGCCGGTGACGTCCACGGCAATAGCGGCGAACGGCGTGGTCCGTGAAGGCGACGGCACAATGACGGCGTGGGTCACCTCGGATCGGCAACATTTTGTCCAGGAGCATGTGGATGTCGGCATGCTCGAAGATGGAAAAGTTCAGATTCTGAAGGGCCTTCAACCCGGACAGCTCGTTGTCACAGACGGTGCGGTCCTTCTTGACAACGTTCTGTTGGCGCCGTCTGGCGACTGAATGATATTTGACCATAGGTTGCCATGTTAAAGTCACTAATCGCCTTTTGCCTTAGCCACCGCGCGGTTGTGCTGTTCGCGCTGCTGTTGTTTGCAGGTGCTGGCTTTGTCGCTTTCGAAAATCTCGATATCGAGGCGTATCCCAATCCCATGCCGGTCGTGCTGGAAATCACGGCGCAGGCGCCCGGCCTGTCGGGTGACGAGATGGAGCGCTATTATTCCGTCCCGATCGAGAACGGAATTTATACGGTTCCCGGCATCGACGTGATCCGTTCCACGTCGTTCTATGGCTTATCGTTCGTGCGCGTGACGTTCAAGTATGGCGTCGACTATAACTTCGCGGTCAGCCAGATTTCGGTCGCGCTGAGCCAGAACGTCAATCTCCCAGGCGGCGTTGTTCCCAGCATTCAGCCCAACAGCGGCACCGGTGAAATTCTTCGTTATAAGTTGACGGGACCGCCGCATTTCGGAATCACGAATCTTCGATCGGTGCAGGACTGGATAGTTGCCAGGCGGCTGCGGCAGGTCCATGGCATCATATCGTTGAACAGTTGGGGTGGCCCGACCAAGCAGTTCAACGTGGAAGTCAATCCGCGCGAACTGCAAGCCTATAACGTCACGGTTCCCCAGATGCTTACCGCACTGGGCAACGCCAATATCAATGTCGGCGGGCGTGAAATCACTATCGGTCAGCAGTCCGTCAATATTCGAGGCCTCGGGCTGATGAACGACGGCGGCGATGATGATCTGACCCAGGGCTATAAAGTCGACGATATTGAAAACGTCGTTCTTGCCCAGACGAATTCGGTTCCCCTGCGGGTAAAGGACGTCGCGGCGGTCAAGGTCGGCTATGTCCCAAGACTCGGCATTGCTGGTGCCGACAATGACGACGATATCGTGTTCGGAATCGTCGTCATGGGGCGCGACTATCAAACCGGAGATGTGCTGCCCAAGCTGGACGCCGAAATCACCAAGATGAACAGCGACGGGAGCCTGCCTCCCGGCGTCAAAATCGTACCTTTCTACAACCGCGGCAGCTTGGTTTCGGTGACGACACATACCGTCATACACAATCTGCTTTTCGGATGCATACTGATTTTCCTCATCCAATTCATATTCCTGGGGGATCTCCGCAGCGCGATCATCGTGGGGTTGACGATTCCATTCGCGCTTTCATTTGCCGTCATTATTTTGGTCCTGAACGGGGAAAGCGCCAACCTGCTTTCGCTCGGGGCCGTGGATTTCGGCATCATCGTGGATTCCGCGGTTATTTTGATCGAAAACACCTTTCGGAATTTTCAGAAGACCCCGGAAGAGCGCATGGGCCTTCTGGAGCGATTGTCCGAGCGTCACTGGGGCTCCGACCCGACGCGGCCGGTGGAAGGCGGTCAGGAAACTGGGGGTTGGACAGACCGCCTCCGGCTGATCCTGATCAGCGCCTTGCAAGTCGATAAGGCGGTGTTCTTTTCGATCCTGATCATTGTGGCGGCATTCGTTCCGCTGTTCACCATGCAGGGCGTTGAAGGGGCGATCTTCGGGCCGATGGCGCGGACTTATGCCTATGCCCTGACGGGCGCCTTGATCGCGACCTTTACCGTTACTCCCGTGCTGGCCTCTCTGCTCTTCCCGGAGCACGTCAAAGAGACCGAGACCATGCTCGTGCGTTGGATACAGAAGGCTTACAATGTGGCGCTTGCCTGGGCGCTGTCGAATCGCAAAGTCATGATTGCGATTGGTGCTGTCTTTCTGGCGGTCACGGCTTTTTGCGCAACCCGTTTGGGCAGTGAATTTCTTCCGCACCTGGATGAAGGCAATCTCTGGATCAGGGCGGAGTTGCCGTTGACGACCTCATTGGAGGATGGCCAGGCAGCGACGAACAAGATGCGGCAAATCCTTCTAAAATATCCGGAAGTCGTTACGGTGGTTTCACAGCATGGCCGCCCCGACGATGGCAGCGATGCGTCTCCCTTTTCAAATGTCGAACTGTTCGTGCCGCTGAAGCCGTATGACGATTGGCCCAAAGGGATGACCAAGGACAAATTGGTCGCTCAGGCACTGGCGGAGTTTCAAGACAAGATTCCCGGTGTGGCCTTCAACTTCTCACAATATATTCAGGACAACATCGAGGAAGGTGTTTCCGGTGTGAAGGGCGAGAATTCCGTCAAAATCATCGGCCGGAATTTTCAGACACTGACCAACCTGGCGGCACAGGTCCAGGCCCAAATGATCCATGTCAAGGGCATTGCCGATCTTGGCGTGTTTCCGGTGCTTGGCCAGCCCAATCTCAATATTCAAATAGATCGGGCAAAGGCTGCACGCTATGGCTTGAATACCGGCGACGTTAATTCGGTTGTGCAGGCAGCGCTTGGCGGGGCTGTGGCGACGACGGTCTATGAAGGTGACCGTCATTTCGATGTCGCGGTCCGCTATCCGGCTGAGTATCGCGATAACATCGAGAAAGTTCGCAATATCAAAGTCGGTTATCAGACCGGCAACGGCACCAATGCCTACATTCCATTGAGCGAGGTGGCCACGATCAAATTGGATACCGGCGTAAACCTGATCTACCATGAAGCCGGCGAACGATTTATTCCGGTCAAGTTCAGCGTGCGCGGGCGCGACCTTGCAGGCGCCGTAGGCGAGGCGCAGCAACGCATAGCCAAGAATATCATCCTGCCGAGTGGTTATCACCTGGTTTGGGCGGGTGAGTTCGGCGAGCTTCAAGCCGCACAGCGGCGCATGGAAATCATCGTTCCGATCAGTCTGCTGATAATCTTTGGTCTGCTTTACAGCCTGTTCAATTCGATCTCCAAGAGCTTGCTGACCCTTGCCGGCATTCCCTTTACGGCTGCTGGTGGGGTGTTGGCGCTTTATCTCACTGGCACCAATTTCAGCATCTCGGCGGCCATCGGATTTATCTCGCTATTCGGCGTTTCGGTCATGATTGGCATTCTGCTGGTCACGAACTTCAATGAAAATAGGCGCCAGGGTGCGTCGTCCTTCGACGCGATGTTCGACGCCGCCGCGCACCTTATGCGCCCTCTGATGATGATGAGCCTGTCCGCGGGCATCGGCCTGTTGCCGGCCGCGATGTCGACCGGAATTGGCAGCGAAGTGCAGCGCCCCTTGGCGACCGTTATTGTCGGCGGCATGTTGTTCGGGTCCTGGATGTTGCTTCTTCTTGTCCCTGCTTTTGTCCTGTTGATTTTGGGCCGTGGTGACAAGGCGGCAACCGAAGGAGGCGCGACATGAGAGCCGCCCGCGCTTTCCTCGTAACATTATGCTTCGCGGCATTTGTCTGCCTGAGCGGCAGCGCTACCCCGTCCCCGGCGGCGGAGCGTCGGCCGTCGGCGGAGACGGCGGAGCGGGTCCACGGCTCGAAGCATTATGAAGGCAGGGGCCGCAGCGTCATGCGAGATCGAGCGGCAGGTCGCGTTTTGGCGAAACCTTCTGCGCCATATTTCTTGTCGGGGGGGCACAATCCGACCGTCATTGGTGGGCCGTACCGGCCGAACAGAAATGTTGCGGTCTGGGGCCAACCCCTGAAAGTCACGCACAGCACAGCCGCTGTCGGTGGGACTGCTAGAAATCATGGGCGATACTGATGGGCTATTCTTCTTGCTTTAATCGGAGGCTTAGGTGCGGCGCGAGTGTGCTCGCGTGCCTGTCGATAGCGGCGTGCACCATGGGTCCGGATTTTCAGAAACCCGCCCCGCCAAACGTCCAAAGCTATACCGGGACGCCGCTGACCAGCACGAGCAGTGCCGGAGAAGCCAATGCGAGCGCGGCCCAGCGCTTTGTCGACGGCCGGGATATTCCGGGAAACTGGTGGACACTGTTTCATTCCAAGCCTCTTCAGGAACTGATTGAGAGGTCATTGAAAAACAATCCCGACATCAAGGCGGGACAGGCGGCATTGCGAGTCGCCCGGGAAAATGTTCAGGCCCAGGTCGGCGCCTATTATCCAAGCGTGACCGGCGGCTTTTCCGCGTCCCATCAAAAGACTTCGGCGGCGCTTGCACCGACGCCGAACTCAAACAATTTGACGTTCGATTTGTTCGTGCCCCAGGTCGGCGTTTCCTATGTTCCTGATGTATTCGGTTTGAACCACCGTAGCGTGGAATCTCTGACGGCGCAGGCGGAGCAGGCGCATTTCGCTTTGGTGGCAACGCAAATTGCCCTGACCGCCAATGTGGCGGCTGCGGCCGTCCAGGAAGCATCCCTGCGCGCCCAGGTTGATGCAACCCAAAAATTGATCGCCTTGAATTCGAATATGCTGAAGATTCTTCGCGACCAGTATCAGAAGGGTTATGCGGGAAGGCTTGATGTCGCGGCGCAGGAGACCCAGCTCGCACAAGTGACCGCCACGCTTCCTCCGCTTTTAAACCAGCTATCGCAGCAGCGTGATCTCTTGACGGCTTTGTCCGGCGCATTTCCGGATACGGCTTTGCCCGAGACGTTTGAGCTATCCAGCCTGGAGCTGCCCAAGGAATTGCCCGTCAGCCTTCCTTCGAAACTTGTGGAACAGCGGCCCGATATCCGGCAAGCGGAGGAAAATCTGCATTCCGCCAGCGCGCAGATCGGTGTTGCGATCGCAAACAGGTGGCCGGCGTTCAATCTGACCGCGGATGTGGGCAGCGATGCGCTGGTGCTTGGCCAGATATTTACGTCCGGAAACAGCGTTTGGGCACTCGGTGCGGGCGTCACGCAGCCGATTTTTGACGGCGGAATATTGTTGCATCGCGAGCTGGCAGCCAAGGCCGCCTTCGATGAGGCTTCCGAGCAGTATCGCAGCACCGTGCTGACGGCATTTCAGAACGTGGCGGACAGTCTTAGCGCACTCCGGCACGATGCGGACAGTTTGAAGGCGGCCAGTGCTGCGGCGGAGGCGGCAGCCGTCACGCTCGACATCGCGCAACATCAGGCGGCGAGGGGGTATATCAACGGCCTGGTGCTGCTGAATGCAGAACAAGCCTATCAACAGACAAGGATTGCCTTGGTGCAGGCTCAGGCCAGCCGTTTCTCCGATACGGTCGCGCTATTCGCGGCGCTTGGCGGTGGCTGGTGGAATGCTCCGAGTATGGAAACGCAGGCGAAAAACGATTGAAGCCTCCGAATGCTTCGCGGGTGGTTTGGGCGAAGTGCGTAAGAGGAAACCATAGGAGAACCAAGTCATGGCCGAAAGCGAAGAGGATACGGGTCTTTATCGCATCACGGAAATCATCGGAACGAGCGCCATTTCGTGGGAAGACGCGGCGAGAAACGCAATCCATGTGGCGTCGCAATCCGTGCGCGACCTTCGCATTGCGGAGATCATAAAGCTCGATGTGAAAATAGACGGGGGCGAGATTGTCACCTACAGGGCTCGTATAGCGCTCTCCTTCAAATACGAGACCAAAAAGCATGCTGGACCGGTCTGAAAACAGACCGACCTATGAAAGGTCTCAGGTTTCTCCATGCCAAGCGAGAAATTCTCAAACGCAACCGAATCGCTTTCTAACAGGCCATTCCATGGATGCAGATGAATCAGGAAAATGAGACCGCCCAGATGCCGGCCAATGACGACCATCCGCAACTGACCGGCGCCGGGCCCGTCAAAGTTGTGATCCTGGCCTTGCTGCTCCTGCTGGTCGGCGGGAAATTCGGCGTCACGGTATCGGTACTGCATTTCGGCTGCGCGATCGTTCTGGCCGCGATTCTTTATTTCCTGTGGCGCGGGCTGTTACAGCATCTGTCGAACCGAAAAAGGTAGACAGACAGGGCCGTCACGGCTCGGCTATTTTCTCAGCAGCCGGTGTCACCAGTCTGTAGCCGATGCCTGCGATGGTATGAATGAGTTTCGCATCGGGGTCCGCGGACTCGATCTTGTTCCGCAGGGCGCGGATATAGACGCGCAGATACTGGGAATCGCTCAGTTGATAGCGCCCGCGGATATTCTTGAGAATGAATTCGTGGGTCAGGACCTTGTCGCGATGTTCCAGAAACAGCCGCAACAGGGCCAGTTCGGTTCTTGTCAGTTGGATTTCCGTGCCATTGCGGCTGACATGATAATTTACCAGGTCGATCTCCAGGTCGCCGATCTTGATGACGGCCTGGGTTCCGGCGGACTGAAAACGGTGCCTGATCGCGGTCTGGATGCGGGCCAGCAGTTCAGCCATCCCGAACGGCTTTGTCATATAGTCGTCCGCGCCGAGATTGAAGGCGCGGACCTTGCCCGCCTCGTCGTTGCGAACCGACAGTATGATGACCGGGATCTTTGAGAACCTGCGGATATCTTCCAATATCTCCAGGCCATTGCGGTCGGGAAGGCCGATATCCAATATCACCAGTTCGAATTCCTGTTCGGCGAGCAGTGTCAGTGCGGCCGCCCCGGTTCGCGCCTCCGTCACCTTGAAGTTTCCGGTGGCGAGACCGACTTTCAGGAAGCGCCGGATCTGGACGTCGTCGTCAATAAGCAGGATGGGCTGTTGGATTGCCATGGATTCAACTCAAGGTTTGCGACGCGATGGCGTCTGTTGGTTCGGACTCTTCGTTTGAGGCAGCCGGCAGTCTGATGGTGAAGACCGCGCCCGTGCCGTTGCACCTGTTTGCGGCCGCTATGCTCCCTCCCATTGCGTCCACGAAGCCTTTGACGATGGTCAGGCCAAGCCCGGTGCCGGACGGTCCCGCATCGCCCTGCGGCGCCCGCGCGAACTTCTGAAACAGCGCGCCGGCAAGCTGTGCCGGGATTCCGGGTCCTTGATCGGCGATCTGGATCACGACGGTGCCGTGATCGAGAAAAGCGAGAATTTCGATCTCGTCCGGAGGCGAGGAATAGCGCCCCGCATTGTCGGCGAGGTTGAACAGGGCCTGCTCCAGCAAGTCGAAATTCGCCACAGCCGGGGGAAGATCATCCGGAACCCGGACGGTGAGCCGGTGGTTCTGCAGCAGCACCTGGCTGCGCTGCACCACCGACGCGATGACATCATCAATGACCGTGGGAGACAGCGAGACCTTCAGGTCGCCCAGTTCCAGTCTTGTCATGTCCAGCAGGTTGGCGATGAAGCGGTCGAGCCTTTGCGCCTCGTCCAGCGCGATCGAAGCCAGTTCGCGGCGGCCGCTGTCATCGCCGGCCAGCTGGGGAAGCTCCATGGTCGAGAGCGAACCGATGATCGTGGTCAGGGGTGTGCGCAGATCGTGGGATACCGACAAGAGCAGCGTGTTCCTCATGCGCTCGGTTTCCGCCGCAAGACTTGCGGATTTATGCTCTTCCGACAGCCAGATGCGTTCGATGGCGACCGCGACCTGGCTGAGCATGGCCGTCACCTGTTCCTCTTCGGAAGTCGAAAGCGGCTTTTCCAGGACACCGCCGATCCGCATGGCGCCGACACGTCCGCGCAGCCCGATCAAAGGCAGGAAAATCCTGTCGCGTGTGACGCGGGACCGCGGCAATTCATTGAGGAGAAGTGCTGCCGACAGCTCCGTGTCGCTCAGGGCCTCGGTTTCATCGCGCGAAAACACCACCAGATTTCCCGAGCCGGAGCGGTTGGCGAGGGCCACCGATGTTTCCCGGGAAAGCAGCATGGAAATGCGCTGGATGGTGAACGAGGTTATTTCTTCAATGCTGCCGAAGGAGGCCAGCTCCTGCGCGAAGTCGTAAAGGTTTCGATTCTTATCGGCCAGGAGAGCAAGCTGCCCATTTTGACGCCGCACCACAGCCGTCATTCCGCTTATGACCAGGGCGGTTATCAGGAAGAAGATGAGCGTAAAGACATCGCGTTCGCTTTCCAGCTCCAGGGTGAAATAGGGAAGGGTGAAGAAGAAGTCCCAGGCGAGTATCCCCAGGATGGAACACAGAATCGCCGGCCACAGGCCGTAAAGCTGGGCCGTTATCATGACGGCGACGAGATAGATCAGCGAGAGGCTGGCGGTTGGGACCAGGTTGAAGACGGCCATGCCCAGAAAGGTCGCGGCCGCAACCAGCGCCATGCTGATCAGATAGGCCTCCAGCCGCGTCCGCTGGATGGCGAATTTCAATGCACCGAGCAGCGCTCCGGGGTGCGCATAGGCAACTCCTGCTTGGCTCTCCGGAACACCCAATCTTGCCTCTTGCTCTCGACCCATTGCCCTGAATTTAAGGATTATCTCCGGTGGTCGGATTGCGATAGACTTCTTTCGTCACGCAGAACAAATCAAATCCGCCATATAAAAACCGAATAAAAATCATGCCGAAAAATATAAAAGAGGACGGCAGAAATCGCGGCGCAACATTTACGGAATGCGCGGCTAACCTCATTTAAACACTATCAAATATCGGAAGCCACATCATGGCTTCGATATCTGGAACGGCACTAGCCTTGAACATTCGCGCAGAATGGCGATTTCCGGAGATTTTTCGGGAGCCGTCATCCGGGCGCGGAATATCAGATCAAGGAGTGCTGCCGTGAATCGCGTTTCCCTCAA
>Ga0206883_1148_pt1 | contig 9269 bp, 5 predicted proteins | sample Alteio_BWOrgCont_2_FD_152910 | JGI IMG/M metagenome (GOLD analysis project Ga0206883, IMG submission 152910) | Enriched cells from forest soil in Barre Woods Harvard Forest LTER site, Petersham, Massachusetts, United States -... | ecosystem: Environmental > Terrestrial > Soil > Temperate forest > O... | reverse complement strand
CCCGGCCAGCCGATCTCGCCCAGGAATCGTCCGTCCGGCGCGTACCGCAGCACGTGACTGGAGCCGTAACCGTCGGCCACAAAATACTCCCCGTTGGGCGCGAACGCGATGTTCGTCGGCTTGTAAGGGATCGGAGGACTGGGATACCGGGTGTCCTCCCGGGGATAACCGTGCATCCACACAATGTCGCCGGTGAGGGTGAGTTTCGCCGTCGTGCAATGGGTGATGTCGGAATGATAGAGGAAGACCCCGTCCTGCTCGCGGTGCATCGCGAGGCCATGCGCGCCGCCGCGGAACTCCGCGCCGAAGGCGCGGATGAAACGTCCCTCGGCATCGTAGGCGACGATCGCCTCGCTGCGCGGGCTGTCGGGGTGGACGGTATGGCCGACGTAAATGTTGCCGTCCTCATCCTCGCAAACGGCATGGGTATTGCCCCAGAGCAGGCCGGCCGGCGGCATCAGCCAGTCGTGCAGGCATTCGTACGTATGGTAGCCCGCGCCGATGACCGGCAGCCGTGCGCCGGCCTTGTCGGAAGCGCGCAGTTGCAGCCTGGGCAGCAGCGCCAGGCCCGCCGCCGCCAGCGCCACCTCCTGCAGGAATGACCGTCGGGTCTGCATGGCGGATGCGGCGCGGTCAGGCAATCAGGCCGTTGACCACGCTCGCGGGGACGGGGCCGGTCATTTTCTGGTCGAGGCCCTGAAACTTGAACGTCAGCCGGTTGTGGTCGATGCCGAGCAGGTGAAGCACCGTGGCGTTGAAATCGCGCACATGGACGGCGTCGTTCACGATATTGTAGGAGTAGTCGTCAGTCTGCCCGTAGCTGATGCCGGGCTTCGCGCCGCCGCCCGCCATCCACATCGTGAAACAACGCGGATGATGGTCGCGGCCATATTGCTTGTGGCTCAGTCCGCCCTGGCTGTAGATCGTGCGCCCGAACTCGCCACCCCACATCACCAGCGTGTCGTCGAGCAAGCCGCGCTGTTTCAGATCGGTGATCAGGGCATACGTGGCCTGGTCGGTCTCCTGGCAAAGCACCGGCAGGTCGGTGACCGCGCCGAAATGCACATCCCAACCCCGCTTGTAAATCTGGGTGAAGCGCACGCCCCGCTCCGCCATCCGGCGCGCCAGCAGGCAGTTGTAGGCAAAGGTGCCCGGCTCCCGGGCGTCCGCCCCGTAAAGCTCCCAGGTCGAGGCCGGCTCATCGCTCATATTGGTGAGCTCCGGCACCGAGGTCTGCATCCGGAAGGCCATTTCGTACTCGCTGATGCGCGCATGGGTCTCCGGATCGCCCAGCTCGTCATAGGTGAGCTGGTTGATGGCGTTGACGCTTTCGATCAGCGCGCGGCGCGTCTCGTGCGTCATTCCCTTCGGATTGTCGAGGTAGAGCACCGGGGCGCCCTGGACGCGGAACGGCACGCCGGCGTACTCGCTGGAGAGAAACCCGCTGCCCCAGAGCCGCGGCGAAATGGGCTGCTTGTTGCCCACCGTCAGCTTCGAGTTGAGCACCACGAAGGCGGGAAGATTCTCGTTCATGCTGCCCAGCCCGTACGAGAGCCAGGCGCCCATCGACGGCTTGCCGGGCACCATGTTGCCGGTGTTCATCAGGAGAATCGCGGGCTCATGATTGAAGGCGTCCGTATAAAGCGAGTAAACGACGGTGAGATCGTCCACCACCTTGCCGGTGTAAGGCAGGAGATTGCTGATCGGCCGGCCGCATTGGCCCTGGAGGGTGAAGCCCCAATGCGGCGGTGCGATCGGGAAGCGCGCCTGGCCGGCGGTCATGCCGGTCAGCACCTGCGACCCGCGCACCGCGTCGGGCAAATCGTGATTGAAGAGGGCCGGGAGCCCGGGCTTGTAGTCGAAAAGGTCCATCTGCGGCGGTCCACCGGCCATGAAGAGATAGATGCAGCGCTTCGCCTTGGGCGCGAAGTTCGGCAGCCGGAGCATTTCCGGCGTCGGAATGCCGCCGGCATCGCCGGCGCGGGCGACGCCCGTCAGCAGCTTGTCGCCCATGAGCGCCGCCAGGCCCGCCCAGCCAAGCGTCTTGCCCATGCGGCCGAGAAAATGGCGGCGCGTCTCGAGCTGCCGCCATTGCTCGCGCAGCGCCCGCGGCACTCCCGGCAGGTCGTAAACGGTGGGCCCTTCGCCGTGGCGGTCGGAGCAGGGATGCGGGTCGAGGTTCATTTGTTCAGTGTGGCATCGAGATTGAAGGCGGTGCTGGCGACGAGCATCCATGCGGCGACTTCGTTGGCGGGCAAGGCGGGATTCGGATGCGACTCCCCCACGGCGATGAGATCGCGCGAGGCGGGGAGGTCGTGGTCATAGACGGCGCTGTATTTTTGCAGCGCCTGGTTCAGGACCGCTTTTTCACGCGGCTTCCACGGGCGCGCCAGCAGCAGGCGGCCGATGTCGTCGAGGCGTTGGTCCGGCGCCGGATCCCGCTCGATGACGCGCTCCGCCAGGCGCCGGGCGGCCTCGAGCCATTGGGGGTCGTTCATGGACACCAGGGCCTGCAGGGGCGTGTTCGTCCGCTGGCGGCGGGTGCAGCTCCCGTCGCGCGGAGGGGAGTCAAGCGCATCCATGTCCGGCATCGTCGCCATGCGCTTCCAGAAGGTGTAGAGGCTGCGGCGGTACAGCGCCTGCCCGTGGTCCTGCTGGTAGTAGGTGGTGTTGCTCGTGGGATAACCGCCCGACTCCCAGACGCCCTCGGGCTGGTACGGCTTCACGCTGGGCCCGCCGACCTTGTCCACCAGCAGCCCGCTCGCGGACAATACCGTGTCGCGCAGCATCTCGGCGTCCATGCGGAAACGCGGGCCGCGGGCGAGCAGCCGGTTCTTCGGGTCCTTCTCCAGCAATTCCGCCGTGATCCGGGCGGACTGCCGGTAGGTCGCAGACATCACGATCTGCTTGTAGAATCGTTTGACGTCCCAGCCATGGTCGCGGAAATCGACCGCCAGCCAGTCGAGCAGCTCGGGATGCGAGGGATGGCCGCCCATCACGCCGAAGTCCTCGGTCGTCTCCACGATGCCGGCGCCGAAGACCTCCTGCCACATCCGGTTCACCGTCACGCGCGCGGTCAGCGGATTGGCGGGGCTGACGATCCAGTCGGCCAGGCCGAGCCGGTTGCGCGGCGCGTCCGGCGGCAGCTGCGGGAGAAAATGGGGGATGGCCGGACGCACCCGCTCGAGCCGCGCCGTATAGACCCCGCGCATCAGGACATTGGCATAGGCGAGCTGGGGCCGCTCCTCGCAGACGACCACGACGTCGCCGTCCTTCGACATGTGGGTCATTTCATCGTCGATCTTGTCGTCGAAGGGATGAATCGGATCGTAGCGCGCGGTGACGTCGTCCTCCGCCCGCGAAATGCGATCGATCACCGCATTGAAACCGGCCAGCCTGGCCGACAGGTCGCGCGCCACCGGGTCGACATTGGCGAAGTAGTAGTCGCTCACCGCCTTGAACTCGTCCTCGCTCCAGGCCGATGGCGGCCCGCGGGAAATAACCTCCGCGGCCCGGTCGGCATAGGCCAGGCGCGACGCCTCGTCAGGATCGAGCGCGCGGGCGTAGAAGCGAAAATCCTGAAAGCGGGCCTGGCGGAAAGGATTCAATTCCCGGTCCTCCCGGCCAAAGCGCAGCGGCGCCGCCGTCCTGACCGACCCGGCAAGGGAATCCTTCCCGATCGTGAGGTTCTGCGCGCGGCCGTCGACGTAGATGTTCACCCCCCCGGCGAGGCCGCTGCCGTCGTAGGTGACGAGAATGTGGTCCCAGCGACCGCGCTCCAGGACGATGTTTTCCGTTTCGACCTCGATCGCGTCGTCCGGCCATTGGTGCGCCATGCGGAACGCGAGTTTGCCGTTGTCGTAGACGACCTCCCAGCCGCGCGCGTGCTGGTCCGAATCGATGCGCGAAAGGATCGCGCCCAGCTTGGGGGTCGACGAGGCATTGGTCTCCAGGCGGGGCATCAGCCAGGTGCCGACCGAGAAGGGCTCGTTCCATTCCCGGTCTCCGGTGACCGGCAAGGCGAGATTCGTGCCCGTCTCCATCCGCGCGGACGGCCAGAACCACGTATCCTCACCCCATACGGGGGTCACACCGGTCGCCGTCACGCTCGCAAAGGCGGGATGCGGAGCCGAGTTGGCCAGCGCGGCGCCGGCTTGTTCGTCGAATCGGAGGCGAACCTGCAATTCCTCCGGCGACACGGCCCGCGGCTGATCGGCCGCCCCGGCGATCCAGGCCGCGATGAGTTCGCGGGCGCGCGCCTTCCGGGCATCGAGCTGGCTGAGGACCCCGGCGCGTCCGGCCAGCGCGCTCTCAAACACGGCTCGATGCTGCGCATCGGGAATCCGGATGTACGGCGGCCAGTCGGCCCGGTCGTTGTTCGAGGGATTTTCCGTGAGATTATTGAAGAAAGCGGTGAGCTGGTAAAAGTCCTTCTGGGAGGTGGGATCGAATTTGTGGTCGTGGCAGACGGCGCAGCCGGTGGTCAGCCCGAGATACGCCGATCCGAGCATTTCCGTCCGCTCCCGCTGGTTGTTGAACTGGAGCTCCTCGACGATGGTCCCGCCCTCCCCCGAACTCACGCCCGCCCGCACGAAGGCGGTCGCGACCCATTGGTCGACCGTCTTCGGCGGCAGCAAATCCCCGGCCAGTTGTTCGCGCGTAAATTGGTTGAAGGGTTTGTTTTCGTTGTACGACTTGATGACATAGTCGCGGTAGGGCCACATGCTGCGGTAATTGTCGAGATGCAGGCCCTGGGTGTCGCCATAGCGCGCGACGTCGAGCCAGTAGTGGGCCCGATGCTCGCCGTAATGCGGGCTGGCCAGCAGGCGGTCTACGACTTTTTCGTAGGCATCGGGCGACGAATCGCTCACGAATGCATCCACGTCCGCAGGCTCCGGCGGCAGGCCGGTCAGGTCATAGCTGACGCGCCGGATCAGCGTGGCGCGATCGGCTTCAGGAGAAGGGGCCAGATGCTCCTTTTCCAGGCGCGCGAGGACGAAGCGGTCGATATCGTTGCGCGGCCAGCCGGCGGCCTGGACCGAAGGGACCGCCGGCAGCGTGGGTGGGATGAAAGACCAGTGTTCCTGATAGGGAGCCCCTTCTTTCACCCACCGCCGCAACAGGGCTATCTGGGCCGCAGTGAGCGTCTTGTGAGCCTCGGGCGGAGGCATGATTTTCTTCTCCTCGCGCGCCTCGATGCGAAGGACGAGCGGGCTGTGCTCCGGGTCGCCGGGGCGAATCGCGGCCTCACTTTTCCCATGCGGCACTAGGGCGAATTCGGCGCGGTCGAGCCTCAGGCCGGCCTTGCGCGGCCCGGGATCGGGGCCGTGGCAGGCGTAGCAGTTTTCGGACAGGATCGGCTCGATATCCTGATTGAACACCAACCGCGCAGGCGGCGCCTCGGGCGGCGCGGCGACACTCGTCGCCGGCTTGCCGCCCCGGCAACCTGCGCAGGCCAGAAGCACCAGCGCGGCTGCTCCAAACATGCAGTGGGGTAGTCGTCTCACGTGAAGATCACCGAACATCCCACAAATGGAGCGGTCGAGTCAATCTACGGTGAGGGCCGGCAATTTGCCTGAAGGTGGAGCGGGTTGCCCCCAACACGCTCGTTCGGCTCCGAAAACCCGAAAACTCGGACGGCCCTCCCAATGAAGCGGGTTGAGGGCAACTCGCTCCACCACTCGGCCTTGCCGAGACATCGGCCCGATGTCTAGTGTCGGCCGGACATGAAGATCGTCATCGACATCCCCGCGTACCCACCCGTCCTCGCCGCGCTCAAGGCTCGGGGCGATCTCGAAATCGACCTCATCCTTTCACCCGAGGCCCAGCCTCCCGCCCGCGAAATCGATCCGGTCCGGATCGCCGACGCCGACGTGCTCCTTTGCGCGCGCCCTCCCACCAACATCGCGGCGATGCGGGCCCTGCGGTGGGTCCAGCTCAACTCAGCCGGCTACACCCAGCTCTTCGGCCACGGACTGCCCGAGCGCGGGATCCGGGCCACCAACGCCCGCGGAGTGTTCGACGTGCCCATCGCCGAATGGAATCTGGCCATGATGGTCAACCTGGCCCGCGACCTCCGGGGGATGATTCGCAACCAGGAAGCCGCGGTTTGGGAGCAGGCGGCCGTCTTTCAGCGGGAGATCCGGGGCCTGACTGTCGGTTTTTGGGGCTATGGCGGCATTGCGCGCGAGACCGCCCGGCTTTCCCGCCAGCTCGGCTTGCGGGTGCACGCGCTGGTCCGCAATGGCGTCCGCCCCCGGCAGTCGACCTACACGGTACCCGGCACGGGCGACCCGGAGGGCGTTTTGCCTCATAAGGTATTTTTGGCCGGCCAGGAAATGGAGTTTCTCGCCGGTCTGGATTTTTTGGTCGTCGGCATGCCCCTGACCTCCGCCACCGACGGCCTGATCGGCGAACGGGAATTGCGGGCGCTGCCCCGCACCGCCTTCCTGCTCAACCCCGCCCGCGGCCCGATCGTCAAGGAAGCCGCGCTCCTGCGCGCGCTGGATGAGGGCTGGATCGCCGGCGCCGCCCTGGACACGCATTACAAATATCCCCTTCCCCCCGAACATCCCCTGTGGCGGCGCCCCAACGTGATCCTGACGCCCCACATCTCCGGCTCCATCCGCAGCCCCCATTTCGAGGAGAGGCTCTGGCACCTCTTCGCCCAAAACATCGACCGCTTCGCGAATGGCCAGGAACTGTTGAACGAGCTAACCCCGGCCGAACTGGTCGGAAAGTGAAATACCTCCAATCATTTTCTCACGCAAAGGCGCAAAGCCGCAAAGGTCGATCCTTCCGATCCTAAAACCCACCAAACAACGAAAAACCGAAATTATTATTTTCGGTTTTTCGTTGTTTGGTGACTTGGGCTGAAGATTGAAACCGCTAGGGATTTCTTCGCGGCTTTGCGCCTTTGCGTGAGACCGGTTTGAAATAACGCCGGGTTATGTCTTGTGGCGCAGCAGCATCCAGAGATGCCCGATGCGCTCGTGGACGGCGGCCGTGCTGCGCTCGAGGGATTCGGCGTCCCAGGAAAGGTCGCTCGGGCGAAAGTCGTCCGCGGTCCGGGACTTGAAGTCCGCCGGGCACGGGAGGGCGTTCACGCCGGCCGCGCGGAAATCGGCGGCGGCGCGCGGCATGTGCCAGGCCGACGTCACCAGCGCGATGGGTGCATCCCCGACGATCGCCTTCACGGCGCGGGACTCGTCCTCGGTGTCGCGCGCGGTATCGATGAGCTGGATGCGGTCGGGATCGACGCCGAGCGAGGCGGCGGCCTGGGCCAGGATCGAGGCATGGCTGGGATTGTGGCCGACCGCCGGTCCACTGACGATGAGCCGGGCGGCGGGCAATTCGCGCAGCAGGCGCACCCCCTCGGTGATGCGCGACAGGCTGGAGGTGGAAAGCTTGTTCAGGGCCGACAGGCCCGCCATGTCCGCATGGCCGCCGCCCAGGACCACGACGTACCGGCACGCCGCCAGCGCGGCGGGCGGAGGTTCGCCGGGAGCGAACTCCGCAATCGGCGGGTAGACGGTCTCCAACGGGCGCAGCAGCCAAATGCTCGCAAGATTATTGCTGAAGAACAGAAGCAGGATCGCCCCGGCCGCCACCAGGAACCGGCCGACCCGGCCGCGGCGGGGCGGCCGCGCCAGCCACCAGCCCGCGGCGATCAGCGCGAGGCAAAACGGCAGCGGCATGAGCCAGAAAGCGATGAGTTTTTTCAGGAAAAAGAGCATGGATGGCCCGCAGCGTAGCGCAGGCGTCCCCGCCTGCAATCCCAACAAGGGCAGGGTAGTGACGCATTTTGCCTTGAAAGTAGACGCGAGCTCCAGCCCGCGTCCGGAAGCGGTCCCGCAGGGCGGGAGCGCTTCTACCTTGGCAATCCTTCGAGGCAAAATGCGGCACCACCGAACATTTCTTGTCAGACCAAAAGCATCATGGTTGTATCCCGCACCCCATGAAAATACCCCTGCTTGCCCTCCTGGGCCTCGCTTTGGCATCCGGCGCCGCTGCGGCCCCGGACGGTTATAATATCGCGGTCGTTCCCAAGGGGACGACGAACGTATACTGGAAGTCCATCCACGCCGGCGCGCTCGCGGCGGCGCGCGAGCTGATCGCGGCCGGCGTGCCGGTCCGCATCATCTGGAAGGGCCCGTTGCGCGAGGACGACCGCGAACAGCAGGTGCAGGTGGTGGAAAATTTCATGGGCCGGGCGGTGGACGGGATCGTGCTTGCCCCGCTGGACAGCCGGGCGCTGGTGGCCCCGGTCGAGGAGGCGGTCAGCGCGCATATTCCGGTGGTCATCATCGACTCGGGCCTGGAGTCGAAGGCGCCGGCCAGCTTCATCGCCACCGACAACCGCGAGGGCGGCCGCATCGCCGCGCGGCGCCTGGGCGGCCTCCTCGGCGCCCGGGGCCGGGTCATCATGCTCCGCTACGCGGTGGGGTCCGCCAGCACGGAGGCCCGCGAGCAGGGTTTTCTCGAGGTGATGCGGGACCAGTTTCCCGGGATCGACCTGCTCTCCACCGACCAGCACGCCGGCGCCACCCGCGACACCGCCCGGCGGGTCGCCGAGAATCTGCTCAGCCGCTTCGGCGGCGAGGTCACCGGAATTTTCGCGTCCAACGAATCGGCGACGTCGGGCATGCTGCTCGCCTTGCGCGATGCCGGGCTGGCCGGCGGCAAGGTCGCGTTTGTCGGGTTTGATTCGAGCGAAACCCTGGACGCCGCGCTCAAATCCGGCGATATCCAGGGGCTGGTGGTGCAGAATCCGTTCAAGATGGGATATCTCGGGGTGCAAACGATCGTGGCCGTGCTGCGGGGCGAGAAGGTCCCGGCCATGATCGACACGGGTGTCGGGTTGGCGACGCCCGAAAATATGAACGAACCGGCTACGAATGCACTGTTGCATCCGCCGACCGACTAACCCAGGTGGAGCGAGTTGCCCCCAACCCGCTCGTTCGACTCCGAAGAATACTTAATCTCAAACCAGCGCCCAATGAAGCGTGTTAGGGACAACCCGCTCCACCTTGCTTTGCGATGCTTCGCCTAACCGATATCCAAAAAAGCTTTGGCGCGACGCGCGCATTGAAGCGCGTGTCGCTGGAAATTCGCGACGGCGAGGTCCACGCGCTGATCGGCGAGAACGGCGCGGGCAAGAGCACGCTGATGAAGATTCTCAGCGGGGCGCACCGCGCGGATGCCGGCGCGATGGAGCTCGGCGGCCGGCCCTATGCGCCGGAGAACCCCCATGACGCCCGGCTCAAGGG
>Ga0206883_1146_pt1 | contig 9380 bp, 6 predicted proteins | sample Alteio_BWOrgCont_2_FD_152910 | JGI IMG/M metagenome (GOLD analysis project Ga0206883, IMG submission 152910) | Enriched cells from forest soil in Barre Woods Harvard Forest LTER site, Petersham, Massachusetts, United States -... | ecosystem: Environmental > Terrestrial > Soil > Temperate forest > O... | reverse complement strand
GGGGTGGGAAAGGGCGGTGTGCGGCGCTCTTTCTTTGCATACTACGGATTGCTGTGAACGGACATGAGAAATTCCTCGTCGCGGACTCCTCAGAATGACGCCGTTTTCTTGACGTGAATTATCCCCTTACTCGGATATCCCTTCGGTGTTTGCAGAGGTTAGGAAGGGCAGAATGCCGTTGCACTAGAGCGTCCGTCTCCACTAAAAGCATTTCAGGTTTTACTTTGCGGCGCTGCTTGCGGTGTGGCGGAGGAGTTGGCGTTTGCCGATTTCTACCAGCAGCAGATAGACGAGCGTGGCTGCCGCCAGGAAAGCGAAATAACTGATTGGCAGGGGCGTGAAGCCCAGGCGCGCGGCCAGCGGACTGAACGGCAGAAACACGCCGAGGGTCACGATCAGCAGCGTGGAAACTGCCAGCGGGACGCTGGGGCGGCTACGGAAGGGATTTTGCGCGGTGCGAATGACGAAGAGCACCAGCGTCTGGGTGGCCAGCGATTCCACGAACCAGCCGGTGTGAAACTCGCGCTCGCCGGCGTGGAAATAGTGCAGCAGCACGAAGAACGTCAGGAAATCGAAGATCGAACTGATCGGGCCGATGAACAGCATGAAATTGCGGATCAGGTGGATGTCCCACTGCTGCGGCTTGCGCAGATAATCGGCGTCCACGTTGTCGGTGGGGATGGTGATCTGCGACAGGTCGTACATAAAATTGTTGAGCAGGATCTGCGTGGGCAGCATGGGCAGAAACGGTAGCAGCACCGCGGCGCCGGCCATGCTGAACATGTTGCCGAAATTCGAGCTGGTGCCCATCAGCAGATACTTCATCACGTTGCCGAAGGCCTTGCGTCCCTCCAGGATTCCGTTGTGCAGAATATCCAGGCCGGGCTCGACCAGAATAATGTCGGCGGCTTCGCGGGCCACGTCCACCGCGGTGGAGACGGAGATGCCCACGTCGGCGGCGTGCAGCGAAGGCGCGTCATTGATGCCGTCGCCCATGTAGCCGACGGCGTGGCCGCGATGTTTCAGCGCGAGGATAATGCGATTTTTCTGCGCTGGGGAGACGCGCGCGAATACCGTGGTTTGCTCCACGACGTGGCCCAGCGCGGAGTCCGTCATATGCTCGAGATCATCGCCGAGCACGACTTTGCCGGGCGGAAGGCCGACCTTGCCGCACACGTGGCAGGTGACCGTGCTGCCGTCGCCGGTGATGACTTTGAAATCCACGCCGTCGCGGCGCAGCGCGGCTATGGCTTCGGCGGCGTCGGGCAATTCGGGATCGGCAAAGGCCAGGAACCCGGCGAGCGCGAGATTGTTTTCGTCCTTTACCGAGTAATTCGGCTGCGCGGGCACGGTGGCGTAGGCCACGGCCAGCGTGCGGAAGCCCTGCGCGTTCAGGTCTTCAAATGTTTTGGTGGCTTGCGCCAGCGGCTCGGGAGCGATGGGGAGGATTTTCCCGTCGGCTTCGTAGGAGGCGAGCAAGGGGAGGATTCCTTCCGGGGAGCCCTTGGTGATCATCAGACGCTGGCCGTCGCGCTCGACCACGATGGAAAGACGGCGCCGGTCGAAGTCGAAGGGAATTTCGTCGCGTTTCTCGTAGCCATTGACCTCGCCATCGGGTGGATCGATTTTCAGGATGGCGGTGTCGAGCGGGCTGCGAATTCCGGTTTCGAATTTGCTGTTGAGATGGGCCAGCGCGAGCGCGCGCGGGCACGCCGCGCCAAAAGGGTCCACGGCGCGATCCAGGGCCATGTTGCCGGTGGTGAGCGTGCCGGTTTTGTCGCTGCACAAGACGTCGATGCTGCCGAAATTCTGGATGGCTGAGAGGTGTTTGACGATCACCTTTTTGCGCGCCATGGCGCGCGCGCCCTTGGCCAGGGTGACTGAGGTGATCATGGGCAGAAATTCGGGGGTGAGGCCGACAGCCAGCGCCACGGCGAACAAAAGGGATTCCAGAGCGTTGCGGTGCAGGGCGACGCTGACCACGATCAGAAAGATCACCAGGAAAAACACGGTGCGCGTGAGCAGCAGGCTGAAATCTTTCAGGCCGCGATCGAAAGCGGTTTCCAGGGGGCGCGTGGCCAGGCGAACCACGATGTCGCCGAAGGAAGTTTTTGCGCCGGTGGCGACCACCAGCGCGGCGCCCCAACCGCTGACCACGGAAGTTCCCAGGAAAACCATGTTGAGGGCGTCGGGGCTGGTGGAGACCTCGTTGCCTGCGGCCTGCTTTTCGACGGGCATGGATTCGCCGGTAAGTGCGGCTTGCAGAACGTAGAGATCGCGCGCGGACAGCAGCCGGCAATCGGCGGGAACCAGGTCGCCGGCGGAGAGGCGTACCACATCGCCAGGGACAAGACTGGCGCGTCGCATCTCGCCCCACTGGCCGTCGCGCAGCACCGTGGCGGTGGGGGCGACGCGATCGCGCAGCTCCTCGATGGAACGCTGCGAGCGGTAGGTCTGGCCGAAATCCATGGCCACGCTGAGCAAAACGATGATGGCGATGATTGCAGCGTCAGTGGTGTCGCCCAGAAACGTGGAAGCGCCCGCGGCGATGAGCAGAATCATCACCAGCGGATTCAGGAACAGCCGCAGCAGATCGACGATGGCGGAACTGTGGCGCGGCGGCGCGGGATCGTTGGGACCGAACTGGCGCAGGCGCTCCTGCGCTTCCTGCGAGGTGAGGCCCTGCGCGGCGGCAGAGTCTGCTACGGGGGGAACGGGTTGAGCGATCTGCGAAGTAGCCATGGCTCGACGCCGTCACGGAAGACGACGAAAAAGAGTACTCGTATTGCGCTAAAAGGGGAACCGGAACCGATACGTCAGCCGCCGCGCCGGCGGAATTTCATTTTTTCCCAGGGACCTTGTCGTAGACAAAGACGGACAGCACCACGAGGATCCACACGGGGAAAACTCCCATGCCGGGGATCGCTTCGGTGATCAGGCCGGGCAGGATGGCCCATCGTCGGCCAAGGACGACGAAGAGCAGCAGAGCCGTGGTCAGGTCTATGGCCCACTGGACCGGCGGCAACAGCTCAGCCCAAAACGAGGCGACGTCGGAGGCTGCGGCGATAGCAAAGGCGACGGCCAGGCGAGTTGGCGAGTAACGGTGAGCGCGAGGCTCGGCTTTCGCATTGGGAAGCTGTAGTGGCGTGGTGGAGGCGGTGTTGTCTGCCATGATCGATTACACCTGTAGGGCGGCTGAAGACACTATCATTCTACGGCATTCTATGGCTGCGCCAGGCGCGGCCACAAGAAATGCAAAAGACCAGTCGTGCCGTATGACAGATGAACCGCCGGTCAAGAAACGATGAATAGATATTAAACGGGGTAACTGCGTACTCACTAGCGAATAATAAGTACATTATAATCATATGTTTATAAGAGCTCAGCGCTGCGAGTGTTGCATGTTTGGAAACATCGGCGAAGTGCCTGGCCGAGGCGGCGCAGGGTGAGACCTGGATCGTGATAAAATAGCCGTGTTGGATAGCTGCGGTTGCTCTGTGTGGGTAGTCGAGAGTGCCCCTTTCAGCCCGTCCTCCCGTAATTCTGCGTGAATCGTGGCGGGCGTGTGTACCTGCGAGGGTGAACGTGTTTGCAAGGCTGTCGAAAAGTGAGGAAAAGATGCTTCTACAAATGAACCCGTTGCCGGCGGTGGACAATCCCCGGAACTATGCACCCGAGATCGTCAAGGGATTGGAACGGGCGCTACTGGCGGGCGGGCGCGCCGTACCCGATCCCAAGCGCAAGGGCTTTTACGATCTGGACAATGACGAGCGCACATTTTTTATCCAGGTTTCGCCGATCACCGGCCGCGTTTTGTTGCTGGCCACCTGGCTGCGTCCGCAAGAGGAAGTAGAACTGGCAGGATGCTCCGCCAGCGGCGAGAAAAACGCAGCGTAACAAGCGGTCCTCAATTTACATCTCTGGATTTACGTCTCTGCGCCGCTCTCGATTTTCCAGCGGCATTCTTCTGGTTGTCCGCTGAAGTTTCCCTTCGCCATTGTTTCCAAACAGATTTGGTCTATTACTTCCACTTCGCCGGTTGCGCGACGGGCGTCGCCGCGGAGTGCAATGCCACCGGTATTGCCGCAGGGGATGCCGCCTGGGGCGGAACGCGGAACACGAAGAGGGAGTGATTGAGCGTTTGGGTCATGGGATATTGCAGCACCCAGTCGTAGGCGCCGGCGTGCTTGAGGAGTTGCCCGGAAAGCGTGGTGGCGCTGATTACCACGGTGCCGGAGGCGCGCTGGTTTTCCTTCAGGCTGGCGGCGCGAATTCCGTACACCTGCGGCTCGATGGGCGAGACGGTGGCGACGGAGATCACCTCGTTGGGATGCAATCGCTGGTACTGGCGCAGCGCCAAAAGTCCTTCGCCCCAGTCGAGGCTGCTGTCAGTGAGCAGCTTGTAACTTTGTGCGGGCGCGACGAACGGCGTGAAATACGAAAGATAGTCCGGAGCGTAGCGCAGGGTGTCGGCGGCCTGCAGCAGCAGAATCGCCGCTACCGCGGAGATCAGCAACGGGCGGCGCGCGACAAACGGCCAGACCGCGGTTGCGAAAAGCACCACGAAGGGATAGATGGGAAGGATGTGGCGCTCGCCAATATCGATTTGTGAGCAGATGGCGAAGCAGAGATAAACGGCTGGGAAAGAGGCCAGAATCCACCATTCCCTGGGCACCGCGACGCGCCGCAAAGCGATCAGCACGACGGCGGCGGCGAGCAACAGCACAATCAGCGGCGGCCACTTCAATGCGATGGTCACCGGGAAGTAGAGCCGGAATCCCTTGAGCGCCGTTTTGCCCAGCAGGAAGCTGGCATGCCCGCCGGAATTGTGGCGGATGACGCGGCGCAGCCCCTCGAAATATTCGCCGGCTGGAACAGGAATAGAAAAGTTCAGGAGTTTTTGCGCGCGGGGAACGACGAGGCCATCGCGATTGGGGAAGGTGGCGGTGAAGACGCCGTCGCGCCAGGTGGCGCGGGAAACATGAAAAAAGTAGCCACCCCAGAGAAGGAACAGCGCGAGACCTACAGCGGCGCCGGTCCTGGCCCAATTCCAGTGCAGGGGATTGCGCACGAACAAAACCTGCGGCGCGGTGACCAGCATCCAGAGCACGGCCACTGCAAACATCACCGGCGTGGAAAATTTCGCGAGCAGCAACAGTCCCAGTAGAAATCCCATCGCGGCAGTGCGGCGCGCGGAGGGATTGCGCCGCCAGCGCAGCAGATACGCAGCGACCGCGAAGGTGAAGAGCGTGGCGACTCCGTCGGTGGTGACCAGCGAAAAATGAGCCACCAGCGCGGGCCAGAGCACGAACAGCGCCAGGGCGAGATTGGCCGCGCCTTCCGAGAGCGCGCTGCGCGCCGTGAACCACAGGACCCCGCAGAGGATCAGGCCGAAAATCACATTCATGCTGCGCGCGCGCCGGGCCATCGCTTCGGGATCGGGGCGCACGTAAGTGGCGGGCTGCAGAAGCCGCGAAAGACTGTCGCCATCCACCTGCCATTTCGCTGCGACGATCGGCAGCGTGCACCAGAGCCGCGCCAGCGGCGGATGATCGTTCCAGTAGCGAAAGGCGCCATTGCGCCACGCGTCCAGACCGGCAAAGATGTGCACCGGCTCATCAATGGCAAAGGATTGCGTGCGGATGAACCAGGCGCATTGCAAAACATAAATAAGGATAAGGGCCGCGGGAATGATCGGGGCGAGTCGGCGCGAAGATTTATTTCTGGCGGCGATGGCTAAGCCAGCGGGCTGGCCCGGCGGATTGGATGGCTCGGACTGCTGCGGCATAGTCCCCGGAATGGAGGCTTGCGGCTTCACTTTGGTTGCTTTGGGTATTTCCCAGGCGCGCGTTCAGAAAACCAAAACGAGACTTAGCAGCAACATTTCGGAATGGGACGGGTTTAATGAATCGGACATGGCCGGGCGCATTTATCTTGGACGCGCCGCTCACTTAGGGTGTAATCGGCCAGGCCCGAAAACGATCGAGGGCGCGGCAGGTCCGCGCGGTGTTTGATCGCTGAATCGACGGAGGCATCGAATCATGAAACTGTTTCATAAATCGCTAACTCTTCTTTGCTTATTTTTTGTGGCCCTCTCGCTACTGCCCGCGGCGGCTTCCGCGCAGGTGGCCGTAGGCGTGGGCGTTTCCGTGCACGTGGGACCGCCGGCGCTGCCGGTGTACACGCAGCCGATCATTCCGGGCGACGGCTACCTGTGGACGCCGGGCTACTGGGCCTATGGCCCTGTGGGCTACTACTGGGTGCCGGGCGTGTGGGTGCGGCCGCCGCGCGTGGGCCTGCTGTGGACGCCGGGCTATTGGGGCTTTGCCGGCGGCGCGTACGGCTGGCACGCGGGCTATTGGGGTCCGCATGTTGGTTTCTATGGCGGGATTAATTATGGATTTGGATATGGCGGCGTAGGATTTGTGGGCGGCGGGTGGTCCGGCGGATTTTTCCGCTACAACACCGCGGTGATGAACGTGAATACCACCGTGGTGCACAACGTGTACGAGGATCGCACCGTGGTGAACAACACGGCGGTGATCAATCACGCCAGCTTCAACGGCACCGGCGGCATCGCCGCGCAGCCCAATGCCGGCGAGCAGGCGGCGATGCACGAAGAGCACGTGCAGGGGACGTCCGAGCAACTTTCGCACGAGCAGGCCATGAGCCATGATCGCAACCAGCTGGCTTCCTTCAATCACGGCACTCCCGGCACGGCGGCGATGGATTCGGTGAATGGCCGGCGCTTCAACCAGCAGGGCCGCATCGCCAACGGCGTTTCCTCCGGGCAGCTGACGCCGGCGGAAACCAAGAACCTGGAAGGCCGCGAAGCGCGGCTCAACGGAGAGGTTCACAACGACCGCGCAGCCAACGGCGGTACGCTGACGCCGCAGGAACGGCAGCAGGTGAACGGGCAGCAGAACAATCTGAGCAAGTCCATTTACAACGACAAACACAACGCCGCCACCGATCAGTACGGCAACAATGAAGTGGGCGCGCGGCGCGACCTGCAGCAGCAGCGGGTCGCCAACGGAATCCGCAGCGGGCAGCTTTCGCCCTCGGAAACGGCGAAAGTGGAGGGTCACGAGGAGAACATCAACAAGAACATCGCGGCCGATCGCAGCGCCAATGGCGGAAGACTGACTCCCCAGCAGCGCCAAAACATCAACCAGCGGCAGAATCGCGCGAGCCGCCAGATCTACAACAAGAAACACAACGGCAAGACCGCGCCGAAATAGAGGCGTTAAGGGGCCGAGACGATTCTCAGGCTGGTGGCGACGAGGAATTCCTACTCGGATTCCTCGTCGTTTGCTGTTGCGGCCCTATGATCAGGCAGCCCATCTGATCTCTGCAGCCCGTGTACAGGCATCACCCGGTAATTCTTTGGAACTAAATGAGCTGCCGGGAGCAATGACCAACTAGCAACGAGTTTTTGTTTACAGAGCTGACCGCCGTAGCCAAAGCGGCATCGAATTGGCGATGATCGCCTGTGGGTCAATCTTGGGAGGCACGATGAGCACTTCGAATAATCTTGTCACAAGGGCGCGAACTGCAGTAAAGCGGACATTTTTCGCCCCTGTTCTTTTTTGCGCGGTGCTGGCCACCGTGGTCCTGAGCGGATGCGCCGGCAACGGCAGCAGTTCCGTCCCTAACAGCGGAGCGGGCGGTGCTTCCGGAGGAGGCACAACCGGATCGTCCGGCAATGCGATTCTGAGCGGCAAATACGCCTTCAGCCTGACCGGCACGGCGACCCAAACGGGGGCATTTATCGTCGAAGCGGGAAGTTTCACCGCCGACGGGGCCGGAAACATTACCGCGGGCGTCGAGGACATCAATATCCTGGCCACGGGCAATTCCAACGCCGCGCAGACCAAAGCTGTCGCGGTGACCGGCAATTATTCGATCGGCGCCGACGGCCGCGGAACGCTGAATTTCACCAGCGGTCTCACGCAGACCTACAAGATCGCGATCGAAAACGGTAATCACGGGCAATTGACCCGCTTCGACAGCGGAGCGTCCGGTTCCGGCACCTTCGACGTGCAGACGACGGCGGCATTCTCGGTCAGCGCGCTGCAACAGGGCGCCTATGTGTTCGGCTTTAACGGCTCGGACGGCAGCGGCAATGTGCTTGGCGGTGTGGGCAGCATCAACCTGTCGGGCACCTCGGCCAGCGGGGCCCTGGATCTGAACGATAACGGCAGCGCCACCCAGGCCACTGTCGTAGCGTCCTTCGCCGCACCGGACCCCAACGGCCACGGAACGGCCACCTTCACCTACGGGGGTGCAAGCCCGAGCACTTACGGCTACGACATTATTTCCGCCACGCGCCTGCTTCTGATCGAAACCGACGCCAACGGAACCGTGGGCGAAGCCGACGCGCAATCCACCGGCCTGACGGCCAATTCTCTGGCCGGCAGCTACGTACTTTCCGCGGCCGGCGAAAGCAATGTGGGAACAGTTGCTCTAGTGGGACAGATGACCCTGTCGGCGGGCGCCATTACCTCCAGCGACGTGGTGGAGAACATCGAGGGAGCCCATTCCGGCGGAGCTTTCACTGCCGGGACTTATAATTCCTCGAACGTGGTGGGGAGCACTACAGTGGCGGGGCGTTACACGCTCACGGCCACCGATCCGGCGCTGCGCGCGGACGGTTTTGTCGCGTATCTGATCTCGCCCGGCAAAGCCATGGTTCTGGAAACCGACGCCAACGCATTCACCTTTGGTCAGATGCTGGCGCAGACGACCGCGAGCTACTCGGTGACTTCGCTCAGCGGTAACTACGGGTTCGGTTTTACGGGTTTCGACGACACGGCCAACGGATTTGAAGGCGATTTCGTGGGCCAGATTACCTCCGCAGGAACCGGAACGCTTAGCGCCGGGACGCTGGACATCAACTACCAGGGCCTGAGCACTCCGACGGTTCCCAACAACAGCGTCACGGTCGCCAGTTACGCGATCCTCACCCCGGGCACGGGACATGGAACGATGACGTTCACCGCCGACGGCGCGGTCTTCTTGTTCCATTTTTTCTTCGTGACGCCGAACCAGATCGAGCTGATCGAGACCGACAGCCTGTTCGTCAGCACCGGTTCTGCGCTTATCCAGCCGGTCATTCCGTAAGCCGAGTAGCGAACAGATAGCGTTTCATTGGAACATCGCCACGATCCAGCCAGGCCTTCGGCGGCAACGCTGTAAACGCCGGCGGCCTGGCTGGTTTCCAGCTGGAATAGCCGACTTTTATCCCCTCGATCGCCCGATTTAACCCCAATTTGGACAGGTTCCCAGCAGGCAATATCTGTCCCCCGGGACAGGATTTCGCTTGCGCGCCCCCCCGCGTACAATCTGACCGTCGTTTTGACGGCCCTTACCGGCCCAGC
>Ga0206883_1065_pt2 | contig 9395 bp, 14 predicted proteins | sample Alteio_BWOrgCont_2_FD_152910 | JGI IMG/M metagenome (GOLD analysis project Ga0206883, IMG submission 152910) | Enriched cells from forest soil in Barre Woods Harvard Forest LTER site, Petersham, Massachusetts, United States -... | ecosystem: Environmental > Terrestrial > Soil > Temperate forest > O... | reverse complement strand
ACATTCAGCGCCACGCCATGGAAGGTGACCCAGCGTTTGATGCGCACGCCCAGGGCAGCGATCTTGTCTTCGCGCAACCCCCGCTGAACCCAGATGCCAACCCGGCCTTCACGCCGTTCGCCTTTGACGTTGAACTCAGCCAGCGCCTCGATCAGCCACTGTTCCAGGTCATGGACATAGGCGCGCACATCCGGCTTGCGCCGTTTCAGGTCCAGCATGGCATAGCCCACCCGCTGACCGTGCCCGTGATAGGTGAACTGGCCGCCGCGCCCGGTGCGATAGACCGGAAAGCGCGCATCCAAGAGGTCGCCGTCCTGGGCGCTGGTACCGGCGGTATAGATCGGGGGATGTTCCAGCAGCCAGACCATCTCGCCCGCCGTGCCCTCGGCGATGGCCGCCGCCCGGGCTTCCATTTCGGCCAGCGCCTGGGGGTAGAGGACCGGGCTATCGCTGGTCCGCCATTCAACCTGGGTCTTAAGGGACGTGTCCAAAATTAAGCTTTCCGAAACCATGTTCCGGCAGGCTGGCCGGGTTCTGGATAATGTAAGGCTGGGGTGCATGGCTTCCAACGTTGACAATGTCAAAGTCGAAATCTCGGTCGTGCTGGGCCGTTCGGTGATCCCCATGCATCAGCTGCTGCGCATGGGCCGCGGCGCCGTGATCGAACTGGATACCCATCAGGACGATCCCGTTCTGATCCTGGCCAATGACAAGCCGGTGGCGAAGGGCGAGATCCAGATCCAGGGCGACAAGATCGCCGTCTCGGTGGTGGATCTGCTCAAGAGCTACGAGTAATACACAATATTTCTCGTAGAATTATATATTCCCCACTCAATTCTTGCATTTTAGGTCCGCCGGACATACCTCTCCCATCTGTGAGGGTCCGAATGCTTCCCCTTGTCCTGAATCCGACGTCTATCAAGGTCGGCCTGGCCGGCCAGGGGCCTGCGCGTGACCGCCGGGCAGCGATGCTGGCGGAAGCCGGTGTGGAAGCGCGCCTGCTGCCCGAGACCGTGCCCGATGCGCTCCTGAAGGGGCTGCAACTCCTGTTTGTCGCGGGCTTGGCCGAGGGCGAGGCCCGGGAGCTGGCGGGCAAGGCCCGCGCCCTGGGCGTGCTGGTCAATGTCGAGGATGTGCTGCCGCTTTGCGATTTTCATGTCCCGGCCATCGTGCGCCGGGGCGAGTTGCTTCTGACCGCTTCGACCGGCGGCCAGGTGCCTGGCCTGGCGCGCGCCTTGCGCGAGCATCTGGCCTATGAGTTCGGCCCGGAATGGACCGGACGGCTGAAGGAATTGGGTGCTGCCCGCGCCAAGTGGCGCAGTCAGGGTCTTTCGCCGCCGGAGGTTTCCCGGCAGGTGCGCGAGTTGATCGTGCGGATGGGCTGGTTATGAGTAACGTCACCGTCATTGACACCAAGCGGGGCCTGCGCCCCCACGCAGCGGACGAAGAAGCCGCCGTCGCCGCGCAGCTGAAAGACCTGCAGGAGCAGGCGAAAGACCGCGACCCCCATGGCATTCTGGAACTGGCGCTGACCGGCGAGCTGGCCGGCAAGACCGCGGTGGTGTCGTCCTTCGGCGCCGAAAGCGCGGTGCTGCTCAAGCTGGTGGCCGACATCGATCCCAACGCGCCTGTGCTGTTCCTCAACACCGGCAAGCTGTTCGGCGAGACCTTGCGCTACCGCGACCGGTTGCAGGATTTGTTGGGACTGGGCGACGTGCGTTCGCTATCGCCCTCGCTGGAGGTCCGCAACCGGGAGGATGCCGACGGCACCTTGTGGTCGCGCAACACCGATGCCTGCTGCGATTTCCGCAAGACCGTGCCCTTGAGCCGGGCGCTGGAGCCGTTTCTGGCCCAGGTGACGGGGCGCAAGCGCTTCCAGACCCGCGAGCGCGCCGACATGCAGCCGGTGGAATTCTTCCAGGGCCGCTATCGCTTCAATCCGCTGTGGCAATGGGATCTGCATCAGCTCGAGGCCTTCATGGAGCGTCACAAGCTGCCGCGCCATCCGCTGGTGGAAGACGGTTATCCCTCGATCGGCTGCATGCCCTGCACCCGCCGCGTCCAGGCCGGCGAGGACTATCGCGCCGGGCGCTGGTCGGGCCTGGATAAAGACGAATGCGGCATCCATCTCACGGATGGCGGCGGTATCTAAAGCCCGTCGCGGATCTCCAGCAGGATCGGGACCGTCGAGCCCACCAGCAACAGCGCCATCAGCAGATTGAACAGCCGCAAGGTGCCGGGCGTGCGCAGGAAACGGCGGATGGCGGCGCCGAACGTGGCCCAGGTCGTGGTGGACCCAAGGCTCACGGCAATATTGAGCAGGGCGATGATCACAACCTGGGTATAAAGCTGGGTGCCGCTGCCGCTGGTATAGGCGCTGATCGCGCCGACCGCATAGAGCCAGGCCTTGGGGTTGATCCACTGGAAGGCAGCCGCGGCCAGGAAGGTCATGGGCTTGCCGGAGGCTGCATCGCCAGTGGACTTGCTGCGCCCGATCTGCACCGCCAGCCACAGCAGATAGGCGCAACTGACGATCTTCATGGCCAGTTGCAGCCGGGGCGAGGCGAGCAGGATGGAAGCCAGGCCCAGACCCACCAGCAGGATCATCACCGGAAAGCCGACGCTGACGCCGAACAGATGGGGCAGGGTGCGGCGCACGCCATAGGTGGCGCCGGACGAGGCCAGCATCATGTTGTTGGGGCCGGGGGTGAAGGCCATCACCACCGAAAACAACAGGACGGCGTAGAAGGTCTGCGCGGACATGGGAGCGAAGCCTAAAGCATGGCGAAAGACTGCGGTTCTGCCAGCTTTGCATGATGGCTATCCGGGCAATTCGCCCAAAGGCCAGGCCGGCCGTCAGCGGCCTTGTCTAACCGGGGGCCAGTTGCTAAACCCCCCGTCCTACCGGGATTTTTCCCATTGGACTGTGCGGTCGTGGCGGAACGGTAGACGCACTACCTTGAGGTGGTAGCGGGGCAACCCGTGGAAGTTCGAGTCTTCTCGACCGCACCATATTAAAAATAGGCGGTTGAAATACTTCGGTTTTTCGGCCTGAGCGCCTCACCTCGCGGCAAGGTGAGGCGATAGAATGTTCGAGAGACGTTCTTTTTTCTACAGCCGCTGTAGTCACTCGCCTGAAGTAGCGAGGCGCGAGCAGTACCAGCGTTACGGTTGGAATCTGGGGTCTGACTCGCTAGTGCACCAACTGAGATGCACTCATTTAAATAGTCGTGGACGGCCTTGCGCTGGGCCTCAAGCCCAGGGCCGCTCCCATCCCGTTTTTCAGTGCTAACGCGATAATAGACGTCGACTTCGCTCATCGGCCGCTCCAGCACCTATCAACCCCCTACGAACGTTAGGTGTCAGAAATCTGGTCATCAGTGCTCTTCCATGCAATTCAAAAACATCCGTCCACATATGTTATATGGACCCCTAAACAGGGCGGTTTTTCGAGGGGCTCATGTCAAACATAACTTTTCTGCACGTCTCGGACCTACACTTCCAAGCCGGCACTGAATTTGATCGCAAGATCGTTATCGACGCCCTCCTCAAAGATATTCGGAAGCTGAGGGCGGAAGGATATTCATTTGATGCGGTTCTATTTACGGGCGACTTGGTTATGGCGGGCAGCGCCAATGAGAATTTTACGCAGGTCGTACCGAAATTCGACGCCCGACGCAGAGCCTTCCATCCCTCGGAGAAAACGGACCGTCGATGGCGACCAGGCATGGTAGCCACGCCGACAAGCGTCAGGGCGTTGACTGTCAGGGAGCGCATGTTGGTCCAGCGCTTCAAGGTAAATCCGGCCTGCATATATTTCGCCTCTCTCATCTGCTTCTGAAAGACAGTGGTCGGGACAACGGTAATGTCGCGTTGTGTCCTACCGATGCAGCGAGCCACTCCGCGCAGCGCCGACATGATTTCCCGGCGGCGCGCTTCGCGGAGGTCCGGATGACGCTGGATACTTCCCATAACGTCTTCAAGGGTCTTTGGTGGAGTAAGGGAGGGGCGATTCCCGCTGCTCGCATCCCAGTTTTCCCCTTCAAATAGGGACATTTGTGGACTCCCGAGGACCTCATGTGTCCGACGTGGACGATAGTGATTATAGCAGGTTGGCATCTCTGATCGTTCCTCACGCGGTGTAATCACTATCGTGCTCTTTCATTTGGAAACGCGCAGACACGAATGGACATTCGTGATCATTGGCGAATGCTGTTTGTATAGGCGCGAAGATCTTCCGATGAGATTCGGACGACGCGACCCACGCGATGGTGATTAAGTTCGCAGCGCACGATCATCCGGCGCACTGTTTTGCTCGACACATTGAGCATGTTTGCCACTTGCTTGACGCTGAGAAGCTCAATTTTCAGTTGCTGCTGTTTCATTTCCTGGGTCACTTTCCTTCACCTACTCTTCAAGCGCGCGCTCACTCGGACGCACGCGCATCTCTGCGCTGCGTGGTCGACTGCCACGTAGGCTTGATCAAATAATTCGGCGTCGATGCGGGAGCTTGGCTATCGATGCTCGCTTCAGAGCGAGAATTGCATCATCAATTTAACCGGCATCCGCGAAATCAACGCTTCGTGATTTGGTACGCGGGACCGCTTGAGGTCAATCCGGGCAAATGCTTTTGGATGGAAGGCTGTTGCCAGATTACATACCGGCATCTTCCCGCATATTCCCGGCGTGTCCCGCATCTTCCCGATTGCAATTTGGGACTGAAAATATGTCGCACCTCTATTGCGGGCGGCAGGCGCGATTCCAATACCTTCCGCGATTGTACGGCTGACGAAATTTACTTCCCTCGGGAGATTATCGAGTTGGCCTTGGCCCACACCATCGGGAGCAAAGTGGAGACCGACTACCGCCGGGTTTATATAGATGCCAGCGGGCCCGGGATGTCGAATCTTACGGTCCGAATGTCCGCTTTGGGGTGATTCCGTTGAAAAACTCCGCAGTAAAGACGCGGTATTCGCGATCGGCATGACGCGGATGCACGTGGCTCGCTCACATGATTGGTGCCGGCTGCGGTGCGGGGATCAGCTTCGCCAGTTTCCGGAGGTTTTGGGCGGTGGCGGCTAGTAGGAATTCGTCATGAGCACCACAAGGACCACGTAATCGGAGCCGGTCGAGCCGCAGAATGCGCTTCAGATGTGCAAACAACATCTCGACCTTCTTGCGCTGGCGGCGTGACACGACATAGGCGGCGGTCTTGGCGATATCGCGCGCCATGTCGCGGGCACCTTCATAGATGCTGCGTGGAACCTTTCGGGCCGGAGTGTTGGGGCAACATCGCGATTTTAGTGAGCAAGCGCCGCAATCATATTTGCTGGCACGATAGATGAGAGTGTCGTCGTCATAGGCCAGCGTAGCTTTGGTGGTGAGCATTTTACCACCCGGGCAGAAATACACGTCGCCCTCATAGTCATAAGTAAAGTCGTTGCGGGAGAAAGTGTCGTTGCTTCGCTGAGACTTGTCGAACACCGGTATATGCGGTTCGATCCCGCGCTCCTCGACAAGCCAGTTGAGCATCTCGGCGGAGCCATAGGCTGTGTCGGCTACGAGTTTCTCCGGATAGAGACCAAACCGACGATCCACCCGGTCGATCATGGTCTTAGTCGCCGCCACTTCGGCCTGTCGGATAGCTGTCGAGGCTTCGACATCGACGATGATCGCGCTGTCGAGATCGATCAGATAGTTTGTGGAATAGGCGAAGAATGCCGGGCCACCATGGGCACCGGTCCAACGGGCAGCAGGGTCGGCCGGAGACAGGTATTTTGGAGCAACCTGCGTGGCAGCGCCGAAAGCGGCGTCGTCGAGGACGGCGAGGTACTCATCAATGGCCCGGCTCGTCATCTCGGGCGCGAGCCCCTTTAATCCTTCTACCCCTTTTTGGCGGTTGGCGTCGGCCTTGATTAGGCTGGCATCGACGGCAAAACCTTCGCCCCCAACCAACCCTTCCGTCATACACCGGCGAAGTACCGTCTCGAACAGGTGTCGCAGCAAATCGCTGTCGCGGAAGCGACCATGCCGGTTCTTCGAGAAGGTTGAATGGTCGGGGACGGCGCCATCCAGTCCCAAACGGCAGAACCAGCGATACGCCAGATTGAGGTGCACTTCCTCGCATAGCCGCCGCTCTGACCGGATCCCATAGCAATACCCAACCAGCAGCATCCGCATCAGAAGTTCGGGGTCGATCGAGGGCCGTCCCGTCTCGCTATAGAACGGCGCCAGGTGCGCACGAAGTTCGTTCAGATCAATGAACCGGTCCACAGCCCTCAGCAGATGGTCCGTCGGCACATGCCGCTCTAGAGAAAACTCAAAGAACAGAGCCCCTTGATCCACTCTCCGCTCGCCCATCATCGATCGCACTCCTGCTTCGACATGGACAGTGAATCAGCGCCATTACTTCCTGACAACTGAAGAGTTTTTCAACAAAATCGACCCAAAGCGGACATAACTCCGGGGATGCTATGCGGGGGGGTAGGCCCGATATTTGGGTATGGGACTCGCAAAGTTTTTTGTAGAATATCCCCACGCGGGGCGTTGCGAATCTCCTGACAAGAAGTCGCTGACCACACGATGAGGGGGCTATGGGGACGTTTGTGCAGTCGGCAAGGCATCGATAGTGAGAGTCTTGTCTCAACAAGGCGATCAAGGCGTACCCGGCTGGAACTTCACTCTTGAAGAAATGTCCTACGGCGCTTGGCACGCTGTTGGGCGTCATTTTGACGGACGCTCCGTGAGCCGTATGGGCTCCGATGAAATGGCTTTGCTTCAAGAGTGTGTGAGGGAAGCCCTCGCGCTTACTGGGAAACGAGATGCCTAGCCGTGTGGGCTGGACCGAAGAGGGGCAATGGGCAGTAAATTAATCGCCACCCTGGTGCCGATTTTCCGCAGGATATTACTCTGCGTACCTTTTTGGTTTTTGGCTTACCTGTTTGCTTGTGTTGCGGCCAGCTCCGCAAAAATGTCACCGAACCCGAACCCACAGCTAGGACGCACGTATCATGTCCATGCAATTTGGGCAGGACGAAACTTTAGATATGATGCGGACGGGTACGTAAAACCATGGGTCGGACATTTTTATCATTTCGTCACAACGTTGGGTATGGTTCTCTTGATTGCTGCCGTCGTTCTCATGGTTGTGCTGTTCATCGCGCGCTCCATCACGGGTGAATGGCCAGAACGGGATAACGGCTAGGCTCTCCGATGGCGCAACCCTATGGCCCCGTAACCGCTGACGATCCGTTGGGTTTCAGGATTGTTGCACTCCTGTTGCGGCTCGCGAAGACAGTTGGGATAATAGGTATTCTTTGGCTCGGTCTCTGGTGGGTCGTCAGTCTGTTTGGCATGACTGCTTGCACGGCACCGTTGCCGCAACCTGAAAATGACCGCACCTTTCACCTCTATGTGTCATTGGGGCGGGCCGGGGGCCATTGTGACGGCTACGTTAAGCCGTGGGTTGGCCACACATATCATCTTGTGCAGACGGTGGGCCTAGTCTTGGCAATCGTCTTTCTCTTGCTGCTGATTGCTCTTGTGATCGCGCGCAAGATATTTGGCGAAAAGCCTGAAGGCCCTGACTTGCGGGCGTAGAGTAGCCCGGAGGAATGACCGCTATTGGCGCAAAGCGGACATTACCCTGGGGACGCTATGCCAAGCGTAGGTCCCATATTTGGGTATAGGACTCACGAACTTTTTGTAGAGTACCCGAGACGGGGCGTTGCGGATCTCCTGACAAAAATCGCTGACCACACGATGGGGGGCAATGCGGACTTCTTGGGGGGCAGGCAAATCAACCGAGCAACACCGTTCAGCATTTACTACGGTGGATTACTTGCGCTGTATCCCGCCGCTAATTGGGCGTGCCGCAATGGTGGGACGATGAAAGGTGATTTCATCTAAAGTCCGAATCCTATTTCAAATTCCAGCAAGGTGGCTCTCATGCGCAATTTCATGAAAGAACTTTATTTGGCGCAATACGCCTTCAATTTTCGAACAACCTATTGGGAGAATGAGAATCTTAAGTCGGCCTCTGCCATTATTATGGTTGCGTTACCTCAATTTTGGATATGCTGCTGTTTGCTATGTATGCTCGAAGTGATACGAGGTAGTCGCTTCCTTCTATTGAAAGAACACGGGTGGGTAGTCGCGTTTCTTGCGCCTGCGCTGTATCAGCTTAACTACGCAATCCTCATTAAGACGCGGCTCGGTCCGAACTTTATTACTGAGTTCAATAGCTTTAACCGCGCGCACCGCAGGATTTTGAATCTCCTGGCGATTGCGATTCTTCTAGTTTCATTTGGCCTGACTTTGATTGTTGTCCCATGGCGAGACCGTCTTGTTCCGTATCACTGAAGGGGAACCGACAGTGAGCCGACGGCGGATGAATGACTGCTTCTGGCGCAAAGCGGACATTGGGCCAACCAAGTTTGAATTGCCGCTTTTGGGGAAAGCGGACATTCGCAACAGGCAGCCGATCCGGAAAAGTTGGCCCTTCAGGCAGAACCGACTGCTAGGGGAGTTTAACAGAAATCAGAGCCGCCGCATTTCAACAAATTAGCCGGCCTGTTATCTCATTTAACGCTAGACGGCTGATTACCTTTTTTTGATCCTGGCATAGTCGACCCACAACCGCGCGATGCGCGGCGTGACCGGCCCACCGCCGCTGACCTGGCTGAACGCCACGACCGCATCGTCATACTTGGCTTGCGCCGTCGGCGCCTCGCCCAACACCATCGGCGCTTCCGAGGCATCGGCGTTACCGCCCTTCTGGATCGCCAGCCTGGCCGCGCCTTCGGCTTCCGGATACATGCCAGCCATAGAGCGCTTCGGCCAGCTTGGCGTTATAGGCGCCGTCCCCGGTCTGTTCGCCGGCGATCTGCTGCGGCATGGTCTTCTTGTCGCTGTCGGCACGCGGGCCTGGATCTGGGTCCACCGTGGCGCCATGGGCCTTGGCGGCCACCGCGTCGCCGAAGAAGCCGTGCTGGCTGGCGATTTCACCGACTGTGCTGGCGTCAGAGGGCGGGACTTGGCCGCCTAGCACGAACAGCAGACGACCCAGCCAGATTCCGTCCTGGTCAAGCAGGCCCGGGGTGCCGAAGGTGATGGCAATGATCTCGGTCCAGTCGGCGGGATCGTTATAGTCGGCGGCTTCTTCTTCCAGCGTATCCGCCATGCCCGCTTCATCCTTAAGCGCGGACTGGGCGGACAGCAGCATTCGCAACGTATTGCGGTCCGGCACCCGACCAGCCTTTTTGTCGGCCTCGACGCGCTGCTTCGCAGCCTCTTCAGTGGCCTGGGGTGACATTTGCGCGGCGGGCGGCGGCGCCGGGCGATTGAGGCGCGAAAATTTTAGCACCAGACGCCGACTGCCCTGACAAGCGCTGCGA
>Ga0206883_1145_pt1 | contig 9506 bp, 9 predicted proteins | sample Alteio_BWOrgCont_2_FD_152910 | JGI IMG/M metagenome (GOLD analysis project Ga0206883, IMG submission 152910) | Enriched cells from forest soil in Barre Woods Harvard Forest LTER site, Petersham, Massachusetts, United States -... | ecosystem: Environmental > Terrestrial > Soil > Temperate forest > O... | reverse complement strand
AGACGGTGCTGGCCGCTGCCCTGCGCCAGGGAATCCATCTGCCCTACGGCTGCCGCACCGGCAGCTGCGGTACCTGCCGCGCGCACCTGGCCGACGGCCGCAGCCATTACCCCGAGGGTCCGCCCCTCGCCCTCACGGCCCTCGAGATGCAGTCAGGCGAAGCCCTGCTCTGCCGCGCGGTGCCGCTCTCGGACCTCACGGTGCAGGCGGATGAGATCACCGCCATGGCGAAGCTGCGCGTCAAGGCGCTGCCCTGCCGCGTGGCGCGCCTGACGCCTCTCGCCCATGACGTGATGGGGCTTTACCTGCGTCTGCCCGCGGTGGAGCGCATGCAGTTCCTGGCCGGGCAATACATAGACATCCTGCTGCCGCACAACCACCGCCGCAGTTTCTCCCTCGCGAACCCACCCCACGACGATGCGCTACTGGAACTGCATGTGCGCAACGTACCGGGCGGACTGTTCTCCAAGGAAGTGTTCCAGCACCTGAAGGAAGGCACGCTGCTGCGCATCCAGGGTCCCCTCGGCACGTTCTTCCTGCGGGAGGATTCAGTTGAGCGCCCCATCATCATGATCGCGGGCGGCACGGGCTATGCCCCCATCCAGGCCATGCTGCGCCATATATTCGAGAACCAGCGGGGCCGGGACGTGGTGTTCTACTGGGGCGCCCGGGCGGCGCGGGATCTCTACGCCGATGCTCGCCTCAAGGAATGGGCCGCGACCCAGCCGGGTTTCCGTTACGTGCCGGTGCTCTCAGAGCCCATGCCGGAAGACCGCTGGACGGGACACACAGGCTTCGTGCACGAGGCGGTGCTGAAAGAGCTGCCGGACCTCGCAGGCCTCGACATCTATCTCTCGGGGCCGCCGCCCATGGTGCAGGCAGCACGGGCTGTGTTCCCTGCCCATGGCGCCGATCCCGCGCGCATGTACTCCGACAGCTTCGACTTCCCGGCGGAAGTACGCGCGGCTCTGGAGGCAGCAAGCAAAGTATGAATCCCATCACACTTGCAACACTGTCACCCGCCGGTCATCTGATTGCGGGTTTTTTCACCGCGTCCCAGCGCGCTCTGCAATAAAAGCTTAACGCTCCTTTCACACTGCGTCGTTATGTTAGTTGTGCACACGACTGACAGCAGATCCACCGTCGCAGGCTCCCCATGTCCGAATCCGCCCAGCTCCACGAGCTCGTCATCTCCGCACGAGGCATCCCGCCGGACCTCAAGGTCGCGGACGTGGCGGACATGTTCATGGATGACAGCCACGGCAAGCTCCTATCCTTGCCGGTGCTGGACGGAGACAAGCCAGTGGGGCTCATCAGCCGCGCGCGCATGCAGCAAGTGCTGTTCCGGCAGTACGGCCGCGAGCTGTACGGCAAGCGGCCCGTCACTTCCATAATGAACGCCTCGCCGGTGGTGATCGAATCCAGCACCGACCTCACGGAGGCCAGCAAGACCGTCTCGGAACGGCTGCAGTTCCCGGTGACCGAGGATTTCATCATCACCCAGGATGGCAAGTACCTGGGCATGGGTGCGGTGATGCACTTGCTGCGCGCCATGGACGAGCGCCTCACCAAGCAGGCCGGCGAACTCCACACCGCCTACCAGCAGCTCAAGGCCTCCCAGCTGCAACTCATCCAGTCGGAGAAGATGGCCTCCCTGGGCCAGATGGTGGCGGGCGTGGCCCACGAGATCAACACGCCCCTGGGCTATGTGAAGAACAACATGGAGATGATGGAGATGTTCTTCGAGACCTCCCGCGGCTTGCTGCAGAACTGCGACACCCTGGTGGACGCCCTGCTCTCACCGCTCATCACCGAAGAGGAATTGCAGAGGAAGCTCCAGGGCGTCGCCAACCTGAAGGAGAGCCTGGCGGCAGACAATGCCGACGACCTGGCGCGGCTCATCACCGATACGCATTTCGGCATCGATCGCATCAGCGAGATCGTGATGAACCTGAAGAACTTCAGCCGCCTGGACCGGGCTATGGCCGCTGACGTGGACATCAACGAATGCCTGGACAGCGCCCTCCTGCTCGCGCGCAACGTGCTCAAGAACCGGGACGAGGTGGTGCGCCAGTACAATCAGCTGCCGCGCATCGCCTGCATGCCCTCCCAGATCAACCAGGTGTTCCTGAACCTGCTCACCAACGCCGCCCAAGCCATCGAAGACCGGGGTCGCATCCTGGTCCGGACCGAGGCGGACGCGGAATGGCTGCGCGTCACCGTGCAGGACACGGGCAAGGGCATACCCGCGGACATCCTCCCCAAGATCTTCGATCCCTTCTTCACCACCAAGGCCGTGGGCCAGGCACCGGCCTCGGGCTCTCCATCAGCTACCAGATCGTGCAGCAGCACGGCGGCGACATCCGCGTCACCTCCCAGCCCGGCAAAGGCGCGCGCTTCACCGTACAACTGCCGCTCGCGGCCGCCGCGACACTGCCCCTGGAGAAAGCCTCATGAGCGAGAAAGCCACTCTCCTGTTCGTGGATGACGAGGAGCGCGTGCTGCGCTCCCTGGAAGTGCTGTTCAAGAGCCGCTTCCGGGTGCTCTCCACCACCGACGGCAACGAAGCCCTGGACATGGTGAAGCGCGAGCGGGTGCATGTGATCGTGAGCGACCAGCGCATGCCCATCATGACCGGCGTGGACCTGTTGCGCCGGGTGCGCGAAGCCTCGCCTAACACCATGCGTCTGCTGCTCACCGGCTATTCGGACCTGGAAGCCATCGTCAACTCCGTGAACGAGGGCGAGATCTTCCGTTACCTGAGCAAGCCCTGGAGCGCCAAGGAGATACTCAACACCGTGACCCAGGCGGCGGAGATCGCCATGAGCCTGGAGGAAGCGGCCGGCGCCGAACCCCTGGGACCCGCGCCCGGGGTGCTGGTGATAGACGAAGACCCGACGGTGGCCGAGATGGTCAAAGCCATCTGCGGGCCGGCACGCCCCGTGAAGTGGAGCACCGACCTGGACGAAGCCTTCGAACTGCTCGCCGGCAGCGACATCGCCATCGTGGTCTGCGACATCCGCCTGCGCGGACGCGACATCTCCGCTGCCGTTAAGGCGCTGAAGGAGAGCAACCCGACGATACTCACCATCGTGCAGACCCAGCTGCAGGACATGGAGATGCTGCGCAGCCTCATCAACCATGGGCAGATCTACCGCTTCCTGCCGAAGCCCGCCCGCCGCGGTCTCCTCGAGATGAGCCTGCATGCCGCCTCACGGCGGCATCTGTCGCTCCTGTCGGCGCCGAGCCTCGCCAATCGCTATCAGGTGGAGCGCAACGAAGAAGCGCCGGTGGCGGCGCTGTCGAATCGCTTGCTTGGATATCTCGACAGGATGCGGCAGGGAAAAGGCTTCTAAGCCTTTAACGGCGGAACGCTGGATACCGTCTAAAGCTCTCAAGATAGTTGGACAACCGTACGGACGCGGATCCCGCCCCCAGGCTCTCCATGCGCCTCCAGGATACGGCGGCATGGTTGCGCACCGGTTCAGACAGGGGCCGGGCCAGGTGGTATCCCTGGTGCAGACGCACCCCGAGGCTCTGCACCACGGCGTAGTCCTCCGCCGTCTCTATCCCTTCCGCCACCACCTTGCAGCCCAGGCGCGCGGCCATGCCGCCGATGGAACGCACGAACTCACGCTTCACGTTGTCCGTGCTGATGTTCTCGATGAAATGATGGTCTATCTTCACGTAGCTGGGCCTGAGCTCCGACCACAGGCGCAGGCCGGCGTAACCCGCGCCCAGGTCGTCTATGGCGATCTCGAAGCCCGCCGTGGTGTAGTGCGCCACCGCGGCCTTCAATACATCGTAATCATCCAGCGGTTGCTGCTCGGTGATCTCGATCACCACGCGGCTGGGCGGGAGCCCTACTTCGCTCAGCAGCCTTAAGGTCTCCCCGGGCCGGAAGGTGGGCTCCATCAGGCTCAAGGGATTCACGTTCAGGAACAGCTTGCCCGGCAGGGCCAGCTCCTGGAAGCGGCGGATGGCCAGCTCCCGGCACACCAGATCCAGCTCGAACAAGCGCCCGGCCTGGGTGGCGGCCTGGATCAGCGGCAGGGGCGCGTGCAGCGCGCTGTTGGAAGGTCCGCGGGTGAGGGCTTCGTAGCCGTATACCTGGGACGTCACGGAATCTATCAGCGGCTGATAGAGCGTCTGTATCACCCGGTATCTCAGGATGTAATCCAGTTCATCGGTGAGCATCTGGTCCATGGGACCTCCCATGCGGTGTTCGAGTACTTTCGGTTATGACCTCCACGATAAAGCCGCTCCGTGAACAAGGCATGACATTTGCGCGACAGAGAGCCGTCAATGCGGGGTGGGACTGTATGGAAACACATGCGCCGCGGGAGAAAGCGGCTAAATATCAGGCAGCCAGGAGATCCCAGCCGATGAGAGTCTTCTCTTTCGGCTCCACGAGAGCCTTCACTTTCACATCCTTGAAACCGGAAGCCTTGAACAGCCGGCCGATGCGGTGCATGCGGGTCTCGTCCACCGCCAGGGCGCAGATGGCGCGCATGCGCGTCTGGGTGGCCCTGAGACGCATCTCCAGGCGGTCGAAGCGGCCGAGTATGTCCGCCAGCGGCATGTCGCGGCGCCGCGCCCAGCAATCGGCGATGAGGGCCAGCACCTTCTCGCTGGCCGCCGGGTTCGGCGTACTCCGGGTCCAGCTCAACACCGTCTCGGCCGCCGCCGCGTAACGCTGTTGCGCGCCCATGATCTGCATGGCGGCATGCACCGGGTCGCGCTTCAAAGCGGTCTCCTGGATGAACGCCACCGTGAACATGTGACGGGCATGTGCCAGCAGCTGTATGTCATCCAGGAACTCGTCCACGGCGCGGATGCGTTCGGCGCACTGCTGATATATGGCGCCATGCATGGCATGGAAGGTGAAGCGCGCCCGGCCGCCCGCGCTCAGGATGCGGCGCAACTCCACCAGGATGGTCATGGCCTCCGACTCCGGCGGCATGCATTGGCCGGTGATGCCATCGAAGTAACCGTCCTGGAACTCGATCTCGTCGTTGTAGCTGAAGGCATGGAAGCGGATGCCGTTCAGGTCGAGCGGCGTATCCAGGAGAGTGGCCGACTGGTCCAGGCCGTGGATCTCGAAATCGCGCCCATCCTGGTGCGAGACCTCGCTGGCGATGACCGCGACGGGACTGATGCCGGCGGCGATATCCAGGAGCCGCGCGCCGGGGCGGAAACCGCGGAAATAATCCCGCCAACTCTCGCTGATCACGCGGCTGTGCCGCAAGTCCACGCCCACCAATGAAGCAGGCTGGGACGAACCGCTCCAATAGGAAGCCTTCGCGCCTTCGGCGGGGATGGGGTCGTGGATCAGGTGCGGCGCTCTCATCAGCCCGGCTCTCGTCCTTAAATCCTGCAGCACGGGAAGTACTAGCTTACCAGTACATGGACAAGCTGAAAGGTTTTACGTTCCATTTGAAAAGTAAAAAATTGTAACAAGCACTGTCCACGCTGTTACAGATCGAGTGTCCGCGTAACCACCGTGCGGACACTCGCGCGCTGCAGATGTCTTCATGAAGGGGAAGCTGCCACGAAATCTTCAAGGAACCAGAACCGTACTGCCATCTTGGAAGCGCATCCTCACCCAAGACGAGACCAGTCTGTTCATCCCTCCCGCTTTAGCTGTCCCCCCAAGTTGCCCCGGCTCCATGCCGGGGCCTTTCTATCTGCCAGCAATCAGTCATTAAGCGGTGAGTTCACTTCCCGGTGCCGGACTCGCCGGCATCATGCTCGCGGGTTTGGCCGGCGCGCTGCGCTTCGCGGTCTTCTTGCCCGCGGCCTTGCTCTGCTTCTTGCCGGCTTTCTTCTTGGTCTTCTTGGATTTCTTGCCCTTACCACCCTTCTTCGCCTTCACAGCCTTGCCGGCCTTCTTGGCTTCGGTATGCAGGGCCTCCAGCACGCTCGCGAAGGCTTCCGTCACGCGTGCGGTCTTGGCGATCATCTCCCGGGCCGGCTTCTCCTTCAGGGAGATGTTCTTGCCGCAGTCCTTGCACTTCAGGGATTTGTGGTTCTTCGCCCATTTGAGCTTGGCCCGCTGGGTCTTGCCGCAGGCGGGGCAACTCAGGTGCACGGGGGTCTCTTTCAGGAACTTGGTCATGACACATAACCTCCAAGAGCGTAAACAAGCCGCCAAAATGGGCGGCCAAAAAGGGAGGTGGATGATACCCCCATGGGGCACGCGGATTGTTACAGCGCCCATCCCCGCATAAAACAGCCGTCCTGGAGCGGAAAATCCGCGAATTCAGGGAGCGTTATACTCACCTGTCACAAACGGGCACATCAAAGAAAAACAGGCAAAGCAGGGGTACTACGATGAGAACGATCATGGTGATGAACGCCAAGGGCGGCTGCGGGAAAAGCACACTCGCCACCAGCATCGCCGCCTATTTCGCCACCCATTGGGAAGGCGTGGTGGCACTGGCGGATTACGATCCCCAGACCTCCAGCCTGGATTGGCTCGCCAAGCGCCCGCCGGAACGGGATCCCATCCTGTGCGTGAACGCCACCAAGGATGGCCTCACCCATCTGCCGCGCAACACCGATTACCTCATCATCGATCCGCCGGCCCGGGCTCACGGCGCCGAGCTGACCCAGCTGGTGCGCCACGCCGAGACCATCGTGGTGCCGGTGCTGCCCTCGCCCATCGATATCAACGCCGCCGCCAAGTTCATCCAGGAACTGCTGGAAGTGGGCAAGGTGGAACGCCGGGAAGTGAAGCTCGCCGTGGTGGCGAACCGGGTGCGTGAGAACCTGCTGGTGTTCGGCGAACTGGAACAGTTCCTGGAAGGCCTCAAGGTGCCCTTCATCGCCCGGTTCCGGGATGCCCAGAATTACATCCGTGCCTACTCCCGCGGCCTCGGCATCCACGAGCTGCCGCCGTATCTCGCAGAAGAGGATTGGAAGCAGTGGAAGCCGTTGACTCAGTGGCTGGAATCACGCCGCAGCATACCGTCGTAAAACACTTTATGACGCAGACCTTGCTGGTCCCGCTATTACTATTTCTACAAACAGCGCTGTTACCACCGGCCAATACGCCCCGTAGGCGATTGCGCCGATAGATCCCACCTCCAACGGCCCCACGATCTGTTGCTGGAATAGCTTCAGCACCACCGCTGTCACGACGAACACCCATAGACCCAGCGGCATCTTCAAGAATCGCACACGGCTCTTGCGGTATTTGAATAGGTACCACGCCATGGCGGTGAATCCCCAGACCATGGCGACCCAGGGTATCCAATCAAGTGGCAGGATGAACACCAGCATGAGCGACGGTACGCCCACCAGAAACCACGCGACGATACTCACCGCCGCCCAGAGGAATAGATCATTGACGATATTGGCGGATTGATCCAGATACCAGGGCACACCGGCCGCGATGCGGGCTTTGAGCCGCGCCGACCAGAGCTTTCCTAGATACTTCACTCCCACCGTCAGCACTGCCGCTTCCGCAGCCACGGCGAGCTTGCTGCCGGACCACCAGGAAAGGGCCGCGAATAGGGCAACCAATGCCAGAAACAACAGGAAGCCCGCCGGTATGCGCAGCACCAATGCCTGCTCACGGGTCCACCACCAGGCAGCCGCGGTGGCCATGAGCCAGACCATGCACCAGGCCAGCATGAAATCGCCGCTGACGATGGTGGAGAGCCACTGCCAGACACCGATGCCGACGAGGATCAGGATGAACAGGAAGGCGAGGTCCAGGACCCCGGACCTCACGAAGCCGCGCTGTGCGGTTCCCCCCATACCCTTCCCCATAGCCCCGCTATGGGTTCGAGTATAGACCCGAAGGAACGCCAGCCTGTCGCTACGGCGGCTTTATACCTTGTCCTGCAGCAGGTTGAGCAGCGTGTAAGTACGTTGTTCGCCTTCGAACTTCTCGCCCGTCTTGGCCACCAACGTCACGTGTCGCTCCACCATGATCACGTCACCCACGATGACACCCTTGCGGATGGTGGTGTAGCCGCTCCAATGGGTGGCGCCCGGGACCACGGACACCTCGATCGACTTGCCATCCTTGGTGATGGTGACCGGCTTGCCGCTCTGCGCCCGGGCCTCGTCATCGGAAGAAGTGCCGCTGCCGCTGCCTTCCCGGGCCAGGGTGATCTCGCCGTTCGCGGGATCCAGGCTCACCACCCGCACCTCTTCGGTACCGGGCGGGCCTATCTCCCAGGATTGGGCGATATGCACCGTCCAGCTGCTGCCGACATGAATGTCCTTGGGCGTGGGACCCCAGAGCAAGGGGTTGAACAGCAGCCCGCTGGTCTCGTCGTCGATGCTGCACTTGCCCTTATTGCAATTGGTCATGCCGTCCGACATCGCCTTATAGCTGCCACTGCCGCTTCCGAGGCCGTCGTAACGGTAATCGGAACTGAAGGTGATGCCGTCCCCGGCCACGCCGCTGACGGTGTAGTCCGCGCTGCCGGAGACGCGTTTCACGTATTCATCGAACCCCGTCCCCTGTATGGACACGGCCTTGGAGAACACATCCGCCAGCTGCTCACCGGACTTCAGTGCCGGCTTGAGATAGGCATCGCTTGGATCGGCATGGGCGCTTGCCGCGACCGTGAGTAGCAATGCGGCAGAAGCGACGAGAACATGGCGGACGGGAAGACGGGATTTCATAGCCGGGCCCTCAAGGATGCGGGTGCATCGCTTGCTTGGACGGGCCCGCCCCAGAGAAGTTCCCGGATAGAGCGAAACGATCCTATGCGCCGTTGGTTTTCGGCTGCGGACCTTCCGCCCACGCCGCGAGACCTGTGAACAAGGCGTAAATCACAAAGCCGCTCACGGCCATGATCTTCACGGACTGCGGCGGCGGACCGAAGGAACCGAGCAACTGTATGGCGGACATGAAGATGCACAGCATCACCATGGCGATGCGCCGCTTCACGGAGAGCCCCGGGCTCTTCTTGAGATAGAACAGCAGGCCGCCGAAGAGCAGCACGTACTCCACGATCACTTCGATGACCGGGTGGTTCCATAACCCCAGGCCCACCTTGCGGGTCTCGTCGTAGATGTCGAGATCCGGCTGGTGCACGATGAGATCCAGGAACCAATGGGAGAGCACGGCGAACGCCAGGATGGCCGCCACCCGCTGGGAACCTTGCATGCGTGTAATCACCCGATAGCCCATGAAGGCCATGGCGGCCCAGGCCGCACCCGCCGCGAGACTGTGGGTGTAGGGGTAGTAGTCGAACACCAGCGGGCCCGAGGGGTTCACCCCGGGCTCGATGCTCACCCGCTCCACGCCGCAGAACACCAGCACCGTCCAGACGAGGTCCACCCACTGCACGGCGAGGAAATACACCCACAGCGGCAGCCGTCTCTCGGCGCCCCGGGCCACGAAGGCCACGCCGTAATGCCCTACGAACATATGTCGCTCCGATGGAGGGTTTATGCGCGAAACACTATCTTACATGCGGAATTCCAGCTAAATCTGCGACATAAACGTGCATCCATGCACCCTATACCTTAGAATCCGCTCG
>Ga0206883_1144_pt1 | contig 9571 bp, 1 predicted proteins | sample Alteio_BWOrgCont_2_FD_152910 | JGI IMG/M metagenome (GOLD analysis project Ga0206883, IMG submission 152910) | Enriched cells from forest soil in Barre Woods Harvard Forest LTER site, Petersham, Massachusetts, United States -... | ecosystem: Environmental > Terrestrial > Soil > Temperate forest > O... | reverse complement strand
AATGGCTTCCCGCTGCCCGAGGCCGGCGTGACGATCACTTGGGAGATCGGTTGTCCAGTATCTATCACTATGGCGGCTAGGCCCTGTCCGGGCTGGAGCTTGGGGACCGCGTCGTTGATGGCCTGATTCGTAGAACAACCACTGATCGCAAGCAGAACGGTGGCCACGAATGAAACGGGAAATTTCCTTTTAATCATCGTCATTCCCTTTGGGATCTCTTTGGTCGTCGAAGAATGCGGGATTGATAGCCCAGTCAGTCCCACTTAAGGTCCCTTGTCCCGCTGAGGTGCTGCCGCCTCGCGCTGTGCGCTCTCATTGACCTCCGGAATCAACTCTGCTGCTCGCATTCCGCCTTGGTAGTGAACAGTAAAATGAGGATAGTTTGTATAAAACAGTCGTTATTTTTATGGTTTACACGCGAATGGTGATTTATCCAAGTCACGCGCGACAAAAGTGTGGGATAGGTACGCAACCCACCCATGGTAATCCACCTCGCGGTTTTCTTGAGTCTCAAAACCTTCAGCATGATAAAAATAAGCGCCAGTAATGTAGGTCAGAAGATTCGAAAGGGCATCATAAACGAGTTGCGGGTTATAGTGCATTAACCCCTCGAATGCATCTGGGGCACGGGTCTTCAACGCAAGGTCACCATGAAATGGACGGTAGTCACGCATATGTTTGATAATAAACGGCACACCGGTGCATCCTAAAGTTACTAACTGATTGATCCCACCATTCTTAGTTGATTCAGATTCGTTAGATAGCGCATCGATTGCATCAGTCACCTTCTTCTCGATGTCACCGCCAGTGTTATATCTCTCTAGCACCTTTGCGGCCGAGACCTGCTGCGCGACTGCGTCAGTTACCTTGGCAAGAGAACTGGGTGTTGATTCAATAACTCTGTCTTCACCAAAATACAGATCAATGTAGTACCCACGATCAGGAAAGAGATAAGCAAAGACAATTACATTCTGTCCGTTCAAGTGGCGGAGCTTGGCTTCAAGCGGCTCGTCCTCACCCTTCACGGATTGATAGTGCAGACCAATCTTTGAAGGAGTGACTGATCCTTTTAGGATCTTCTGAATGTCCAAGGTAACGGCTAGGGGCTCAGCGAGCTTGTCTGTCGAAATCACGGGGTTCTTAGAAACATGCAGCTTTCCGGAAACAATTACATCTGCTGTCTCTGCCATGTACCAGGTCGGCAGAGCTTCCGATGCAAGACATCCAGGTGCCAATCCAGCTAAAGCTATAGCCAGGCAAACCCCAAAATAATATCGCCGAGTCATAGTCAAACTCCATTAATTCGGTGGATGTAGTCGCAGTACATTATCAATATCCTGTGGAGTAGCTTCGCCATCAGCTCTATACATGATGCTGCGGCTATCGACCCATGGCTTTATATAATCATGCTCCACTCCATTGTGGAATACTGGGCCGTATCCGTCTGGCAACCCCAGAATATGACCGAACTCATGTCCGGCATCATTGAGATTTCGTGGATCGAGATACATCCAGACTCCACCTTGCTGAGCTACCGATCGTGTCATTGTGGAATCAACTGCTACGATTATATCTCCCTTCTGATAACCCGAATCGATCACGATAGTTGTGGATACACCACGCCCATCCACTTGGCCTGTCCATGGGGCACGTATTGCGGCCACCACAACCGCCTGCTGATCAGCGCTGCCTTCAGCAAAATACAGGTGCGCTCCAATTGATACCGCGCCAGTACGGGGATCAACTTTAACTGTGACAGCCGCGCTACCTGTAGCAGGTAGATCACCCTTCACTTTGTCCTGTACCTCCTGCGCTTCATCTTGTGCTCTCGCTGGGTTCGTCACGCTCCCCGATGCAGCTGGAGAATCGGATGCTTCATTAACACTCGCAGCTTGAGTCGCGGTGCTGTTATCTGTACCAGCCCCCTGACTTTTTCCAGTAGAAATCGTGCTGCCTGGACCTTGTTGCGAATTCTCTTCTCCGTTCGATCCACCGTTGCTTATCGTTACATTACCATCTGCATCCTTCGACACATTAAACGCACCGATAGTCGCTGTGGTTCCATTTTTCATATCGCCAATCTGCTGGGCATCCTTGCTGAAAAGATTCCCTTTAGCATCACGATTACCTTCGCCACCAACACAACCCATCTGGTCAATACATACGGTGTTATAGCCGGTGGGATCTGTATTGCTAAGCGGGTTGTTTAGCGCATAACTGTAGGGATTAAGAGACTGTGTGTTTGTCGGGAATGCGAACATCGGATCCACGCTGAGGAACCTACCCAGCATGGGGTCATACACACGCCCGTTAGCGTGTACCAGCCCAACGTTATCCAGCATCTCGTGGCCTGTATGCCCTCGATGAGTCACGCCGCTCGCTATACCATTACTCATGCCATTGGTACGATCCGACATAGTTTGGGTGTTGTTAGCCGGACCTTGCCAGCTGCTCGCATCCCTCCGTTTACCGAAGGCTTCGAAGTTCCAACCCGTGCCGCTGACTACAGAACCTGTCGCATCCGTCGCCACATCCATGCTCCCAAGATGGTCGGAAAGCATGAACTGATCATTGATCACAGGCGCGTTGGAAGCTGTCTCCAGGTCAACGATAGCTACGGTTCTGCCATAAGCACTCAACTGATAACGGTTATGAGTGAGATTACCGCTACTATCGGTCACGATCTCAAGGCCGCCTGCGTAGATGGTTGTCTCAGGTAAGCCGTTGACCATCGCGGTCTGATAAACACGATGCTTATCAGGCGCGTAGTTGAAGCTACTCGTGTTGTTGGCGTCCTGGACGATGGACATGGGCAAGTTATCGGAGTTCCAGCCGATGGTCGTACCATTCCGGCTCGTCATGTTGCCGTTCGGGTCATAGCTGTAGCTGCCGACACCCGGTATCGAGGTCACCGCATGGGGGCCGGCGTTCGTCACCCCGCCATATACATAGTTTCCTGAACTGACGTCGGACTTATTGGTGATGTTGCCCAAGGCATCATAGGTGTAACCCACAGAGGGTTGGACACCATTGCCGTTGGTGACCTGTGCCGACGTGACTCGGTTCAGGATGTCATAGCCAAATGTCTCACTGACGTTCTGCCGGAGATCGTGACGATCGGCCAGATTGCCCAGCTCCTGCCAATCGTAGTGCAGGTTCTGCAGTGAGACAGCAGAACTGTTGGTGCTCTGTATATTCTCCACATAACCAGACTCGGGATAGTAATCCCGGTGGCTGGTTACCGTAGCGGCGGCCCCATTCACACCGTATTGTTCATCGGTCACCTGATCCCGGGCATTCATGCCCGTGGCTACCCAGTAGATCTGATTCGGGTTCGCGTTGTTGATTATCTCGTTGAGATAGCCATTATTGTTGTAGTTGTAAAGCACCGTCACGCCCACCAGCGTGGTGGTGCTGGTGGCCGGTTCGAGATGTGCATCCGCATAAGCCTTATACACAGGCGGTGCATAATCGAACGTCCGGGTGGAGGCAATCGGTGCTTTGGGCGCCGGCAGCGGTGCCATGGGCTGGACGGCAAGCAGTGCATTCACAGCGGGCTCGCTCACCATCGCCGTGGGCCCCGTAGCGGCGGGCTGGGCGGAACTGGTCGATGCGCTCGACGCCGGTGCGGGTGCGGCAGTGGTCACCGGGTTGGGCGCCGGGGTCGGGCTCGTAGGTGTATCTATGATGACCTGGGAGCCGGTGCCGGGCTCTTGGGGATTCTCGAACTGCAGAGTTGCACTGGCGCCGCCGCATCCCCCCTGGTTGCAGGCCACTGCATAGTAGCGGAGGTAATACGAGGGTATACCCGACTTGGTCGTATAGCTGGTTGCAGATCCGCTGTAGACCTCGCTCCAGGCAGAGAAAGATCCGGTCTTGGTGGCAAAGGCGTAATAGAGTTGAAAACTCGTAGCCGTAGCCGGCGTATTCCAGCTCACGGTGTAGTGGACGCCGTCGCTTGACGTGACGACGCTCAGAGTCGGCGCGCCTGGCGGATTGAGTAGCGTCACGTTCACCTGACCCGGCGCCTGCACGAAGGCGTTGCAAGTCAGTTGGTTGCAGGATTCCACCTTGGCGTAATAGGTACCATTGGCCGTGGGTGTGAGCTTGCAGGATAAGGCGGTGGTGGTGCATTGCCCACCCGTCCACTGGATGTTACCCGTGCCCACATCCTTGCCGAGCTGCACCGTATAACTCGGGCTCACGCCGGTGGAGGCACCCCAGCTGACGGTGAATGACCGGTCCCAATTGGACTGGGACGGCAGCGTGTTGGGGCTCGGCTCCGAGTCTGGATAGTAGACCGGGATGCTGGTGGTGCCGCTAGCCGGCCCCTCCACCCCGCCCGCGGATGCCGTCACCTTGTAGGTATACGTGATGTTGGAAGTCTGGCTTCCCATGCCCGTCAAAGCCTGGGTGAGTTGCGCGCATGTAGCGCATGCCAGCTTCGTATAAGCCCCGCCGTTGATGGACTGGTAAAGATTATAAGTCGGGTTATAGGACGATGAACCTGTGGCAGCACTCCAATTGACAGTGAAGGCGCCGTTGTAGCTGTAGCTTTCATTGGTGCTCGGTGCCCCCGGCGCCTGCGGCTGGACGTTCACGGTCACAGTCGAGGTAGTAGACCGCAATCCATCAGTGGCCAAGAACTGGAAGGTATAGATCCCTGGCATGGCCGGGGTGAACTGCGCCGCAGGGGTAGTGGCATTTGCAAGCGTCACGTTGCAGCCGCAGGTGGTGGACGCCATCGTCCACAGGTATTGCAGTGGCGTGGTGGCTGTGGTGTCAGCATCCGTCGCAGACCCTGTGAGCGTCACAGGCGGTGCGTTCACCAGCACCGTGGTCTGGCTTGCCACGGCAGAAGTGATCGCGGGCGCTGCATCAGCGATGCTTACAGGGTAACTGACTGTGCTCACCCGCCCATCAGCGTCATAAGTGGTAGAGGTGATGTAATCGACGGTCTTTATGTTCTCGTCTGTGCTCGCGAGACGGCCATTCTGGTCGTAGCTGTCGGTCTCCGAATAACCATCGTACTGGGTCACATTGCACAGTTTTCCGATGCCCTTCGTGCAACTATCATAGGTCCAGGTAGTTACACCCTCCCCTGCCACATTACTGTTCTTGCTGGTCATGCGCCCCAATGGGTCATACGCCATGGTGATCTGCTGGCTCTTGGCATCGGTCTGCTGCAGGAGCTCACCCAGCACGTCATAGGCATAGGTCCAATTGCCCATGTCCGGATCCGTGACCGCGGTCTTCTGGCCCAGGATGTTGAAAGTAGCCAGGGTCTGGTTACCAGCAGAGGCCTGGATGATAGTTGGATTGCCTTGAGCGTCGTAGCGGAAATGCGTCTCTGAGCCGTTGGCATCTATGGTCGAGAGCATCTTGCCCAGACTGCTGTGGGTCTCATAGGTGGTGTAGGCCGGGCTATCTGGCGGAGTGACGACTATCTGTGTTTCGAGTGGATTGCCGCCGACACCATAGGTATATGCAGCATCCACGCCTTTGGCATCCACCTTATCCGTCACCCGGTTCAATACGTCGTAGGAGTAGACCGTGCAGTAATGCGGGCTCTGGTTGCAATAGGGCGGCGAAGTCTGGCTGTAGTCGCTGTTCAGATACGGTTCTGAGCTCTTGTGTACGTGCCCAAGGCTGTCGTACATCGTGGCCTGGTAAATGTCGTTCCCGTATTGGAAACCTGCCGTGATGGTCAAATTCACGCGCCCCAGTATGTCGTTGCAAGTAATCTTGGTGGCGTAACCTGGTTGATATATGAAGTAGGAATAAGCGTCATTCGACGGACATTCCGAGTCGATAGCGGCATAGGTGTATTGAGCGAGCGACATGCCAGCGACCTGCTCGGAATTCTTGCGTCCGAACGTGTCGTACGTATAGGTCGTGGTCACACTATTAGGATCGGTCACGCTCGTGGGTTGCCCACTGGCGTTATCCCAACTATTGAAGGTGGTTGTCTGGTTTAGCGCGTTGATGGTCTTAGATAAGAAATAGCCGTCGGCATCGTAGATGGTCTGTGTCACCCTGCTGCTCTGCATAGCGTAATCCGTGCTATTGGCAAGAGCCCCGGCACCCTGTGCCGGCACAGAAGAGCCGCTCGTGACTGTCGTGGTCTTCGGGTTGCCAAAAGTGTCGTAGACATAGGCAGTGTCCTTCTCGAAGGATGTGCCCTGATCGTCGTTCTCGGTCGTGACTTTACGCAGAGTGGTATCGTAGCCCGGATAGGTGGCAACTCGGGTTACGGAAGAGATTTTCTGCGGTATCTGTGGACCGGTGTTTGGTGTCGTCGCGTTATACGTAGCCGTCGAAGCAACTTGCTTCTGTGTCAGTCTGTCCGTCCACCAACCAGTGCAATCCTGCACTGATGGATCATAGGTATCGGTAGTATCCACTTCATATTGACCCGCGCCATCGGTGGTGGTCACCGTTACCGCCTTGGTATTCCCGTTTCCATCATATGTATAGCCGTTGGTGATCGTATCGGAGATCTGTGTTCCATCCGTATTGTTCTTTTGCACCTCGGAATTTTGCAGTTGTGACCAGAAGACCTTTGTGGATGCCAGGCAGGCTGTAGGACTTGCCGCCTGCCAGTTTTCGGTCGTGTCGGACAGCAGCACTGGGGTGGTTCCGGTTTGGTAGACCTGGGATTCCACGAGCATCCCGGACAAAGGGAAGTCCTGGTGATAGGTGTTGACAGTCTGGGTACCTGCCGCCAAGTCGTTCACGGTGATGGACTTGAATCCCTGGAATCCTCGACCCTCGTCCTCGTAGACCGCGTCTTTATACGCATAGGTATAGGTATTAATGCCGCTGATTCCGTTGCTGACGCTATAGCTCGATACGACCCACATGGAGGAGGCGAAGCAGTAGTACTCGAGCACGCTGCCGGTATTCAGCGTTGAACCGCTGGTGCTGCAGGTGTTGCCGTTTGCCCTGCTATCCACCGAATAGCTGCCCGTTCCCATAAGATCAGCCAGCGAGTCGTAGGTCCATGCTGCCTGTGCGCCCAATCCGTTGACTGCAGCTGTCATCAGGTCCGGCGCCCCTCCTTGAGGTGTGACAACGTAATAACCCAATCCGGGGAGCTGCTGGCATGGAGCGACTCCCTTGGTTACGCAGTTTGCCTCCGGTGAACGGTTGTAATAGGAATCCTGGAACCACGGGGAATAGAGTATGTAGATGTCCGTGAGTCCAGTGCCGTATACGTCGGCGACCGTGGTAGTGCCCGCTTCGGCATTGAAGGACACCGGGATGTTGGCGTTCGTGACCAAGGTGGGAACATATGTTCCGCTGTTGTTCTGCACGAACTTGACTATCTGGAATTGATAGACATTGTGATCTACCATCGTCCCGCCGGGCGAGTTGTCGCAAACGATCACGCTTTCAGGTTCGCCGTCCACTATCACGTTCTTTTCCGTCTCGCAGTAGGTGGATACCAGCGAGACAGGGACCATGAATTCGTCTTTGCCCTCGGCGGTGAAGTCTCCCACCTTGATCTGGCTGAGCGGCGTGTCGAAGCTCGCGCTCGCTCCGAAATAGCCCGCCACCACCCCAGTATCGACCTCCGGCGCGAATGTACCGCCCAGGTTCAGCTGATAGTGCCAGGTATAGGCATCGCTTGGTACAGAAGCAGGATTGTCAGGATCGCCTATATAGACGAAGTCCTTGAGGCCGTCACCATTGATGTCGGCGAAAAAGTAAGAGAGGTTCTGGAAGTTCACGGTGATGCCGAGAGCATTCAATCTCACCACGTTCGCCGTGGGACCGGTACTAGGTAAATCTTGTATGAATGCGATAGCCGTAGGCATACCCGTGGTACCGCAATCACCCGTGATCTGCGGGTCTCCCGTGATGAGCAGGTCCGGGATACCGTCACCGTTCATATCGCCTAGCTTTGAGAACTGCTGATAGACGGGATAGAGGCAATTGTTCATCGCCACGAGCGGTGCCAACTCGATTCCCGTGGTATTGAACGTAGGGTTGGGGTTGGTCGTGCTGTATGTGGTGGTATTGGGATAGAGGTATATCGCCGGGCTGGTGGGGTTGCTTGCATTCTCCAGCACCAAGTCGGCCATGCCAGTGCCATTGAACTCGCCGGTCACTACGTTTGCCGCGCCGCCGACGACGATATGGGTATCTACCGGGTTGTTATAGTCGCTGGCCGAAGTGCATGCATGGTTGACTGCGCACGTCGCTATCAACACCTCTCGATTGCCGTTCAGACCGATGGGATCCGCCAGCCCATTGCGCATGAAATCTTCTGAACCACCGGTGTAAAAGGTACCGCCAAAAACGGCTCCGAGATCTATGAGCACCCCGCCATTGAGTGAGAAGGCGTAACCGTCGGTATTGCCCGCGTAGAACAGCTCATTCTGACCATCGCCATTGTAATCCTGAGTAACGCTGAGACTGAGATCCTGGCCGGAACCGAAGTTATAACCACTGCTCGTCGTAACTACCGAAGGCGCGGTGACCGGCGTGGGATTGTTGTAGCTCAGCGCCGGCTCCTGCCAGCTGAAGGTGTCTGCCGGCAGGCAATATGGGCTATTAGGGTCCGAAGTCAGGGGACCGCATTCCTGCACGCTGCGCAACAGACTCCGCCCCGTCGCCAGGCTCGGGCTATAGTTCAGTGAATACTGGAGGACCTGAATACCGGCTGCCTTTGTCGTGATCTGGGTCAGGACCTGGGTCTGGTCAGTACGCCCACCAGCGAGGTAGGTTGAGTTTGGATCCGCACGCTGTGAATAAGTGAAATCCACTTCCCGGTTACCGGTGCTCGCGATCACGCCACCGGAACTGGTGCTGCCGGTGTATTTGATGTCGCCGAGATGGTATTCGCCATTCCCGAAACTCTGGTAGTCATACACCACATTGTTCCCGGCAGGATCGTATGTCTGCTGTATCGCCCAGACGAGAGGGGCCGGTGCGCCGGAAGCGGTGAAGGTGGCGCCTGAACTGCCGTAAACCGACTTGCGGCCGTCTTGGTAATCCACTTCGAAAGTGGCGCCGGTTGTATCGATGGAACCTGTCAACGTCACGCGCACCATGGAATCACGTTCCGTGCGATACACCGAATTGGTCTGTCCATAGGTGCCGCTCACAGCTATCAGGTGCTGGCCATCGAGACATAGCCGATCCCACGTGACGCCCTGGTTCGATTTGCCATAGGTGACACCGCTGTTGTACCCGTCCTGGGCATAAGTTGCCGGGCAGCGGTGTATTGCAGAGGCACCGGACAGCGACCAGCCGAAGCCCGCTTCGCCATTGCCACCTTGGCTCGAATAATTGAGTGACAGCGAAGGCTGCATCCCGGCGATACCGGGTGGCATCGCGATGGGGATGCTGTAGCTGGCGCTGCCACCCTCCGCCCCACTCTGGCCGCCCATGGTGCCGAAAGCATTGGCATTGGCGAGGCTATTACCCGTAACCAGGCTCATGGTCATGCCCGTGGGGCTATTCGTTGTAGCTGCTGCGTTGAGCTGTTGCGCCTTACCCACTACCCCAGGAGTCACCACCACGCTGATGCCCTTGCTGCTCGCCTGCTGCTTGGCCATCACGT
>Ga0206883_1065_pt1 | contig 9614 bp, 16 predicted proteins | sample Alteio_BWOrgCont_2_FD_152910 | JGI IMG/M metagenome (GOLD analysis project Ga0206883, IMG submission 152910) | Enriched cells from forest soil in Barre Woods Harvard Forest LTER site, Petersham, Massachusetts, United States -... | ecosystem: Environmental > Terrestrial > Soil > Temperate forest > O... | reverse complement strand
TGGCCTACCTGTGCAATTGCCAACGATGAACACGTCAATGTGAGGATGGCCGCCGCAGCGCTGAGGTTTTTCTTCATGGATCGGAGCCCGTCTCGCTCAATCTTGGATCGCCAACTGATTTGGGTCGGTCATAGTAATCATGGCGCCGCCATCGAGGCCTACCACACCTGTGATTTCCACGGTGTGACCTTCCGCAAGCCCCAAATTAGGGAACGTAGGCTCATCGCCGAAGGGAATGTATCCGACAACCCGGCGGGTCGCGCTGGGCATTTCGATTTCGATATAGGTTCCTTCTGCACCTTCCTTGATGTGAGCAACGCCGCGCAATGCCGAGATTGCCCCTTGGGTCAGTTGCGGCGAATTCAACTGCGCTGAAGCGGGAAGATAGGACGCAGCCAAAATAAATAGAACCAGCCTGAAGCGCATGATTAGATCCTCTGGGTCATTGGAGATAACGTTCGGAATACACGACATGTTGGTCGGCCAGCCGGCTCGTTGCACAGCGGGCGAGGTGGACAGCACAGACCGGGCGGCGGTCCCCTTGCGACTAGGAACTTTCTTCCGGCCTAAGACACATTCAGTCAGTCCATCTGAGTGTTTTTTCATCGAACCCGGGTGGTTGTTTGCCACTCTGTGCCACAGCTACCGGCAATACATCTGTATCTTGACTCCGAAATACATGCGTATCAAGATGCCAAAATGAAAAAGCAGAAGCTCCAGATTTCAGCGGCGGAAAGCCAGGTGATGGAGGCTTTGTGGCGCAAGGCCCCCCTGACCCCAGACGAAATCATTGCCGCGACGGCAAAGCCAAATGACTGGGGTCCGGGCACAGTGCGCACCCTGATCACGCGCTTGCTGCGCAAAGGCGCTCTTGCAGGCGCGCGGCAAGACGGCGGCTATTTTTACAAGCCACTGATCAGCCGGGCGGACTATGTGCGTTCCGAAAGCCAGATACTGCTGGACCGGCTCTTCGGCGGTCAGGTGGCGCCGCTGGTAGCGCATTTCGTGACCCAGCAGAAATTAACGACCGCCGATATCAAGAAGCTCAGAAAGCTCATTGAAGAATTGGAGGAGTGACAATGTCAGCCTTCCTGCTCTTGCTGGTAAAAGTGAATCTGGCGATGGGCGCGGCGGTCGTCCTGGTGTCGCTGCTTCGCCGCCCTTTGCGCGCTCAGTTTGGTGCACCCATCGCTTATGCGGCCTGGTTTCTAGTGCCGAGTGCAGGCATTGCAAGCCTGTTTCCACCTCGCGTAGCGGCGCTTACACCTGCACTGATCGCGCCGGTACATGTGCCGGCAGTACCTGTATCCGTCATAGGCCACATCGCCCATTCAACCCTGCGCGTGACAGAGCAACTGACAGGGCAAAGCGCACTTGTGCTCGCGGTACTACCGCCGGCAGCGCATGCGATGCCCGATACTGCGCTGCTGCTTTTTGTGGCATGGGCATTGGGCGCGCTGTTGATGGCATTGTATCTAATTCGATTGCAGGTTCGCTTTTCTGCTGCCGTGCAACTGGGAAAAGCCGGGCCAGCGGTGCTGGGTTTCTTACGGCCCCGTATCGTGACCCCGGAAGGCTTTCAGGAGCACTTTACCCCGCAGGAACAGGCGGCGATCCTGGCGCATGAGCGTGTTCACCTGGCGCGACAGGACGCGCGCATCAATGCGCTGGCGGCGCTGCTGCGCTGTCTTTGCTGGTTCAATCCCCTGATCCATCTCGGTGCCCGCTGGCTGCGAATCGACCAGGAACTGGCCTGCGATGCGACCGTGGTGGCCGAAAGCGTCTCGCGCCGGATTTATGCCCAGGCTTTGCTGAAATCCCAGATAGCGGTCACGACATTCCCTCTGGGCTGCAATTGGCCGGGATCGCAGCATCCACTCATCGAACGTATTGCCTTGCTCAAGCGCAAGCCACCCAGCACAGCGCGGCGTGTGGCGGGCGTGAGCCTTGTCGTGTTGGCGGCTACCTCTGCTGGCTTAGGCGCTTGGGCTGCCCAGCCCCCCGTCGCCGCCAAATCCATGGCCGCGCCCCAAATGGTTTTGGCCGCGCTTCCGGCGATAGTTGCCCCGCCTTATCAAACTGCTCAGGACACCGGTGCTAATCAGGTTGCTACCAATGCGAACCCAGCCAGCAGCGGCAATGATGGCGACGCATCAAAGAACGCCGGTGCCCATGGAGCAGTTTCCGCCGCCCCAATGAGCGCGCCAACTGCTAGGACGGTCAGCATAGATGCGACGACGCAATCCATCCTTACGGCTCCGCCTCAAATAGCTTCCATCTCACCGCCACCGAACATTGCCAATCAACCGGTTCCGACTAGTCAGGACGCTTCACCAGAGCCAAGAGAGGTTTTGCCAAAGAGCACCGCAGCAGCGCCAACCACGGGAGACGCAGCCACCCCCGGCGCGGCTCAGCCCGTCGTGATGCGAAACACACCAGACGGCGGCGGCGATCCGAACACTATCGTTTGCCGCGCACCCCAACGGATGGTGGGCAGCGACCAGTTCGGTCCGGAAGCCTGCGGCCACAATTACGAATGGCAGAAGTTGGCGCTGAACGGCAAAGATCTTGCCCCGGATGGCAAGACACTGATCGCCAGGGCGACAGTGAGCAATCCTAAAGGGAACGGCGATCCGAATGGCGTGACCTGTCGCACAGCGGGATTCTTAAGCCCAGATCCGCCTCTTTGCCGGACCAACGAGGTCTGGGCGAACCTGATAAAGTATCACCTAACGATTGAAGATGATGGCGTTGTCGAGACGCAAGCGGAAAGAGCACCTGTCCAGTTGCGTTCGGGACCCAATGATTACGGTGGTTTCCCGAATTGAACCTGATTGGAAACTTCCGTCACTGGCCGCGATAAATGCCGGCTCCATGATTTGGGGCACCTTCACCATTCTTTCAGCGCGCCGGTGCCCATAAAAAATGAATGTCCGACCCGGATCGGCCCGGTGCAGGTAACCGTGGTGATGCAAGAAACGCGAAGGAATTCCAAAAACAAATGATCTTGAGGGTTGGCCGCACAGGTCCACAGTCAACATCGTAGCTGTGCGACGCTCTGTGCGTTGCCAACTGCCTGAGGCAATTCGCTTTTTTCCGGTTCGCACAAACGCACGCTGAATTCGGTCAATAAGAAGTCATAAGATCAAGGTGGCCGCATGCGGCGGTGGGTGTCGAGCGATTTTTTCAGTTTTACGGAGAGCCGTCGGCGGAGTGTCGCGCGACTCTATCTGTATCTTTGAAAAGCTGTGCGTTTTGTGCGTTCTCTTATATATTATAATGGATTCAAATAGATAAATAGAAGAGACGGCCGCACATTCCACCGCACATTGAACGCACAGTGTTTTGAAACCGTGCGGAATCGCGGCTGCGTGATGCCTTTTCGTAAACCCTTGCGGTGACGCCTGACGCCAGAAGCGCGGCAATACGCTTATAGTCCGCCACCTCATAGGCGTCGGCCGCGGCATGTTCTTGCTCGACGATCTCGAACACCATGCCAGCCACGCTTTCGTCCTTGCGGCCCGGCATCACGACTGGGTGATGGGTCTTGCCACTCTTTTCGATCACTGCGTGGTCAGTGATCTCCACCATAGCCGTGCACCAGCCCGGCAGGGCATCTGCGCGTCCCTGTAACCTACGCCCGCACTGCGCCACCTGCACACTTACTTGCTGCAAGGTCCCGTATGAAAAGAGAAGTTCCATCATCTCACCCTCTCGACGGCGGGCCTTCTGCTTCCCATTCCTCGATCAGCTTCACGATATCGCCAATATGCCAATGGGCTTCCGTGATTCTTGCCGCCATCACGGGCGACATGCGGAACGCCAAATTGATCCTGGCCTTACTATAACCCGGTATCACCAGCAGCGCGCTGAGTGCCATCAAGCAATCAAACTCTCCAACAACAAGCGATCGAACATTGCCCTCTTAGGTCATTGATTCAATGCCGGTATCGCCAAAGTGACCTGAATATCATCTTTCGGACGTCGCGGAAGATGTGTCATCTCGGCTGCGCTGTTTACCGTGGGCCGTTTGCTGTTGAAGGTGTTGAAGACGCGCCAGGGCGCGACCGCGAGACCCTATCGATTGACGAAGTGATGTGAGACAAACCCCCTGCAATTCCAATGTCCCCCGGGTTGTGTGCCGCACCGTTTACAGAACGCTCCCCTGGGGCCGAACAACACGAAGTGATGTGAGAAAAAGCCTCGGCATTGTGCGGAGCCGCTCGGCAACGCGCCGCACCGCTCGCAATAGAGATGGCTGTAGTCCCTAGCGGAGTGTCGCTCGTCAGTCGTCATGGCTCGGCTCCTTGGGGATATTTGGAGGAACGTGGCGAGGCGATCAGCCATTACACGGTATGAAGCGCTTTGACAGCAGGAGCTGCGTCCCCGCCAAGAGGTGCCTCCGCGGTTGTGGGTCCCCGATTTCAACCGTGCCTTCAAAGAAAAACGGAGAACCGAAGTCCAAGGCCGCTGGATCGTCCCATTTCCGTGTTGACGCCATTGGCGTCGATCTTGGCCTCGGTCTGACAGCGTCGCAATCCATCTCGCAGGCGGTTTGGTCCTGAATCGCCCTGGACCGTCAAACGGGGATGACCTATGTCAAATCAGACAACGACCGTTGAGAGGACTGACACGCTGAAAGCAGAAGCGAAATTCGTGGCCTATCTCCGGGTCTCTACGACCCGTCAAGGCCGATCCGGGTTGGATTGGAGGCACAACGAGAGGCTGTGCAGCGCTTCGTCAGCAGCCGGGGCGGAAAAATGATTGCTCCCGAGTTCGTGGAAGTCGAAAGCGGCAAGCGCGCCGATCGTCCTCAACTAGCCAAGGCACTCAATCGCTGCCGCGTAACGGGTGCCGTTTTAGTGGTAGCCAAATTGGATCGCTTGTCCCGGAATGCTGCCTTCCTGATGACACTGAGGGATAGCGGCGTTGAATTTGTGGCTGCGGACCTTCCTGAGGCCAATACAATGACCGTTGGTGTCATGGCGGTCGTGGCACAGCATGAACGGGAAGCTATCAGCCAGCGAACAAAGGCGGCTCTCGCCGCTGCCAAGGCGCGTGGGACCGTTCTCGGCGGAAAGCGGGCGGGTGCCGCTAAGATCGAGGCCTATCAGCGAATGGGCGTGGCAGCGGCCCAGCAAAAGGCTAGGCAGGAAGCGGAACTACGCCGCGAGGCATTGGAGAATCTGCTGGGACTTTCTCTCAACGCAATGGCGGCACAGCTAAATGCTGACAGCGTAACGACAAGCCGGGGTAGTGTGTGGACAGCTACTGCCGTTAAGCGCGCGTTGGCACTGCTGGATTAAAGCCCTCTTGAGAGACCTCATGAAAATACCGCGACTTAGCGAGCATCCCGCTACCAGTGAGACTGCAACTCTTTATGGATCGTACCAAAGGCTGGAAAGTTGGCTACGTAATCGGGGCACTTCGGTAACGGGCGCGAGCGGTGTGTGTAGCGACGGTGAAACAGGCGCCGGGCGCCGCCCAGCGTTTAGGAATTGCCGCGGCTTCCCTTGATCTCGGCGATACGCTTTTTTACGTGCTCCGGCGTAACCGCATCACGGTAGGTTTTGCTCAATGGCTGCGACCATGGTGGCGTGTCGTAGTACATGAAGTGCTCGGCGGCGAGGTTGTTATTCTTCAGCGTGGCCGCAGTGGTGGGAGTGATCTCCCGCCCCCAGCTCGTCTGTTGATCTCCCGTATATTTGTAGGGGACCCAACAACCCCGGGGATAATCCCAAATCTCAGTAGGATGATCGGCTCCAGGCCCGCGATACAATAAGCCTTCGAACTCAATCAGCACAAACTTCTTGCTCAGTTTCGCACTCCTCATTTCCTGCGCCCTTGCCAACTTCGCGGCCTTTACCGGTATTCATCAGGAATGTGGTTTCTGGACGTGAGGGCCGCTTGGCAAGCGTCGATACCGGTATAGTAGGTCCAGTAGGTGGAATTGAGCCCGTCCGCCGATGGTGCTGAAACCTCAACCGAAAGCAAGTTGCCGTTTGCATCCCGGCTTTCATTGGTCGAAGCGTCCCCGCCGCCCATGCGTAGGAACTCGATCTTCTTAGCCGGTGCCTCGGTCTTGATGCAGGAGGTGAAATTCCTGTCGGCGATAAACCAGTCATGCGGCTTGTCCGGTGGCGGGTCGTTGGCAAAGACAGACGATGGCGCGGGCGGGGGCGCCAAAAAGCCACCAGGGGCGTCTTCCATCACTCCGACACCGATCAGACCCGCTAGGCCTACGCAGCACGCCAGAAATATCTTCATTTCAGTATCCACGGGCCAGATGCCTCTTCTGATCAAGTGGAAAATGACACGATTAGGGGACAGCTTCAGGCCTAGATTTTCGCCAACTGCGGGCATGGATTTGAACCGTGTCCTCGGACGAAATATCCGGGTTCTCCGAAAGCGGCGGGGGCTATCACAGGAGGAGTTGGCCCTAGAAGCCGACATGAAGCGTAGCTATGTCAGCGACCTTGAGCGGGGCACTCGCAATCCGAGTGTGAAAGCGGTGGGGCGCTTGGCGAAGGCGCTGGGTGTGGAGGCGTGGCAACTTCTTCGACAAAATGACTAAACGTCCACCACAGACTAGTCCGCCGGAGCGGCTAACGATCTGCGCTTTAACGCTTCAGCCGCGTTCCCCTGGAAACTAGTTATTCTGCGGCACAGCTTCAATAGCCCCCGCATCGGTGCCAAGCCGTATCGCGGGGTTATTGTTCTCGGCGCGCCTGACGGACAGCGACCCTAAGCGGTGCCTTCTGCAGAATCTTCGACGGCGCATTTTCCATAATCGTGCTCGCGCGCTCCTGTCGGCCATCGATAGTCGATTGGTGGGGGCAAGCTCTAGTAACAGTTTGCCGCAAGGCGGTAACCCTGCTCATGCGCAAGCAGCCTCAAGTCGGACTGCTCTTTCGTACAGGGAGAAGGGGGCAACTGCGTCAGTGCCACTGTGTCATCCTTCGGGAGAGGACGCATATTCAAGCTGATGGTTGTCGGATACTCGTTGTCAGCGCCGGTCATTGAATCCACGCCCCATCCAGTCAATCCACCAGCGATGATGTTCCCTTAGACACCGGCAGCTATTCCAGAATGCAGGTACTGGCTCTCTGGCTGGTAACCCGGTGCCGCGCAGGTAAGGAGGATGTCGTCTTTACTTTTATCTACATTCACTTCCCCGGGGGTTTGCATGAGCGTCGCGATGGTTTGTCCGTCACGATGAAAGGTGCAGTAACTGCCGGGCGGCGAAGTGGCGACCGCGATATTTTGCGACGTTCCTTGGACGATAGTGGCGCATCCTGCTAGGCAAGCCGACGCCACGGTGCTCAAAAATACTTTGAGAAATGATTTCATCGTTCCCACCCCTGTGCCCGATGGCGCCACGTTTACAGCGCTTGAATTAAGCCTTCATTTAACGGGAGGAGAAAACTACGTTGTAACCAGCGGCAACTTCATTGGTAGCTTTGGTATGAATGACCACTTTTGGGGTAAAGCGGACATTCGACTGGCCGGGGCGGAAGGACCGCTTATGACCCAAAGCGGACACCCGTAACTTATTGGCTGTGATCTTCGCGCCTGGTTACCCCGAAGCAGGGATCTGGGAAACAAACCGATGCGATTGGCCAACGCTACGGAAGCTTTCGCACCAACGTCGCCTCAAAGAGAAGAAGGTCTTTGGGAGGCTGATCCGTCGTCGAACTATGAATCAAGGTCCCCTCCACTGTGATGCGGCGATCGGCTAGATCGTCAAACTGATGCAAAGCGGTTTCATCAGGAAGGAGGGCTACGTCCTGTGCCTTAGGAACGTCCCCCATCTTAGTGTCGCGATAGCATGATGGTTTGTTCAGCTTCAGAAGAGGATAGGAATAAGAGCGCTCGGTACGCGCATTGGTGCCTTTTGCAAACGTAAGAACGCCGGATAAAGTCACATGCTCGCGCTCTGAATGACAAGCAACATGCTTTGACCGGGGCTTGTCGTCCGCGAGCGAGCCCGTCGCCATCGCGGCCATAAAAACTGTTACGGTGAGCAGCGAACGGCAGGACATTGCGGTTTGTCTGTAAGACCGCCTAATGAAGTTGTTTCTCATGACGCTATCCTATTGGTACCTGACGGTTTGTCAGGCTTCTTTTGTGGTACCGTTTACAGGGCTGTAGAGCCGCTCTTCAAAAATGATCGGCGCCGGGATCCCGACGAATAAATGGCGCTGTTGGGGAACGCGGGCGAATGAGGAATCCTACGTCACTTTGCGAAAATCTTAAGAGGCAGAAGAGGGGCGGCCTACGAATGCCATCGCAGCGCTTGTCAGGGCAGTCGGCGTCTGGTGCTAAAATTCGTAGACCAAGTGATTCGCTAGATAGTGGCACTCATTCATAGCGCAGGCCGTGGATGACCACCTACGCCTTTGGGCTAGTGGCTCAGGCCGTGGCGCCTTACCTTATCCCGATGCGGCAGCCACCGATCTGGGCAACGCTCACCGAGATCGGGCTCGCGTTGGTCCTTCTTGCGATGGCGGTCTTCATTGCACCCAAAGGGCAGGACTAGTGCCAATATGGGTAGACGAATGTCCGGTTTACCCCCCAAAGCGGTCACCCGTCTGGATGGCACGCCACCACAAGGGAAGGGCGTCAATCCGGATGCACGCAATCCCGGTATTGGCTGCGGGTGTGAAGAGGAAATGATGATAGAAAAATATAAGCGCCACCGAGTAGGGCACGCCATGGGGTTGGTCATAAAGATGAATGGCCGCTCCTGACCCAAAGCGGACGTAGGCCGGTCCAAGTGATCCGGTAAAGGACGCCAAAATAGGCAGGCTGGCTGCTCAACATTCGGGAGATGACGGTCTAGGAACCGACAAGTTGACTAATCCGATCTAGAGGTATACACCGTATACTATGCTCAAGAAACAATCCATTCCAACAGAAACGACCCGGGACCGCATCTTCGCGGCGACCCGGGACATGTTCGACGCCGAAGGCTTGGCTGGTCTTTCCATGCGCAAGATCGCGGACGCGGTCGGCCTCACACCGATGGCGATCTACAAGCACTATCCCGACAAGGACGCGCTCGTGGACGCGCTCATGCTCGACGGTTTCTCAGCCTGGGAGGATCGCGTGCGCAATCTTTCTGCCAAAAACCCCATTCGCTGGCTGGAGCAGTTTTTCGACGGCTTTCTCGATTTCTCCTTTTCAGAGCCTCGCCGATATGAAGCCGCGTTCCTGCTGCCCGCGAGAAAAGCGCGCCAGTATCCGGACGACTTTTCCGCCGGCCGTTCGCCAGCGTTGAACATGGCCTACGAGCACATCGAAGAAGCCCGCGCACAAGGGCTGATCGACAACACGCCCGCGCTGGAAATCGCGCTGACGCTGTCGGCGCTGGGGCAAGGTCTGATCTCGATGTACCACGCCGGACGATTCACCAGCGAAAAGGAATTCCGGGCGACCTATCGCAGAGCGATAAAGCGGAGCTTTCAGCAATTCGCAAAACAGGAGACGGCAGAATGATTGTCATTCTATGCACCCTTTTGAGCGGCGGGATGTTTTATCTTGCGGAGGGCCTGAACAATACCTGGGCGCTCGGATGGATCGCGTCGGTCCCCCTACTGTGGCTGGCGTATGGC
>Ga0206883_1143_pt1 | contig 9644 bp, 9 predicted proteins | sample Alteio_BWOrgCont_2_FD_152910 | JGI IMG/M metagenome (GOLD analysis project Ga0206883, IMG submission 152910) | Enriched cells from forest soil in Barre Woods Harvard Forest LTER site, Petersham, Massachusetts, United States -... | ecosystem: Environmental > Terrestrial > Soil > Temperate forest > O... | reverse complement strand
AGAGCAGGCGTTGATGCCATGATTATTGATACCGCCCACGGACACTCGAAGGGTGTTATTGATATGGTGAAACTGGTTAAAAAACAATTTAAGCATACACAAATTATTGCCGGCAACATTGCCACCGGCGAAGCCGCTTTGGCTTTGGTTAAAGCAGGTGCCGATGGAGTTAAAGTGGGCATTGGTCCGGGTTCTATTTGTACTACACGTGTTATTGCGGGTGTGGGTGTTCCGCAGCTATCTGCCGTGTTAGAAGTAGCGCATGCCCTTAAAGGCAAACACGTACCACTTATTGCCGATGGCGGTATACGCTTTAGCGGCGATATTGTAAAAGCACTTGCAGCAGGTGCAGGCTCGGTTATGCTGGGTTCGTTATTTGCGGGCATGGACGAATCTCCGGGAGAAACCATTATTTACGAAGGACGTAAGTTTAAATCGTACCGAGGCATGGGCTCTATTGAGGCTATGCAAATGGGCTCTAAAGACCGCTATTTTCAGGATGTGGAAGATGATATTAAAAAACTGGTACCCGAAGGCATATCTGGTCGTGTGCCATACAAAGGCATGGTATCTGAAATAATTTACCAACTTATTGGCGGTTTACGTGCCGGTATGGGTTATTGCGGTGCTAAGGATATTAAAATTTTGCAACAAGCTAAGTTTATACGCATAACACAATCGGGCATTACAGAAAGCCATCCACACGATGTTTTTATTACCCGTGAGGCACCAAACTATAGCAGGAAGTAAGTTATATTTTTTTATACGTTTAAAAAAGGAGAGGCCTAATTTGTCTCTCCTTTTTATTTTATATTTGATAGTACAAATGAAAATTCACCTATTTATACTTTTAGTTTTCTTTTTCTGCGCTTCCTGTACAGAAACAAATTCTAAATCAAAAGATAATTTTACAAATGATAAATTAAAATTAATTGAGGAAAACCGAGATTTTTTTAAAAAAACATGTAGGAATATATCATTGTTAAAGCAGAGTGAACAAGACTCACTAATTGTTTACGCTTTTAAAGCAGTAAAAATTGATACAACTACGTTTAGAAAAACTCATTTTCATTTTAAAGGTTGGCATGTAGATTATTCAAACGACCATGATGTTGTTGACAGTTTACTTAAGGCTAATTATGGAATTGAAACGATTATAATTGAAGAGAAAGACTTTATAAAACTTTTAGGCGCAGAAAAATTGGATTCTATTATTTACCAAAATCGTCATGGTTATTTTTTCGAATTCAAGCAGTTTATATATGCTATTGAAGAAAAATTCCATTACAAACCCATTGACAATGACAAAGTATATTGGGAAGAAAGAGAGGTTAGTTTTAATAGATTTAAACAGGTTGTAAAAACAAAAATAAATTTACATCCTTGCAAACATTATTCAGATGCAAAGGCAAAAAAAGAATGCGAAGAGTATTGGAAAAATTATTATAAAACCAATTATAAAGAAACAGAATGCTTTTATTGTAAGGATAAAGATTTAAATAACATTACATCAATTAATCCCATGAATAATAGATGTGACGAATTAATTAGCCAATATTGTAAGTTACGAAACGAAAACTATTGGTTTTTTAGTGTCGATATGGTAAAGTCAATAATTAAAAGGCGGATTATAAATAATTTAGATACAACCAAATTATTTCCAATAAAATTAACGTTTGATAGCCTTGGAAACCTTAGTTCAGTTAATTCGAAAACAAGTAAACTTGACAAACGGTTATTTGAAGCCTTTAAAGAATTAAATGGAGCTCAACAAGTAAAGCTTTTAGATAAGAAATTAATTGGTTTTTCATTCTCAATTAATAGTTCAGATGTAAAATACTGGTTTAAGAATTAATTTCTATATAAACTGGTAGGATTGGTACAAAGTGCCTATACGCATTGTACCAATCCTACCGTTACAATTTAAATTCCCCTATATTTATAACCGCAATGAAAAAACTCTCAACCTTCCTCCCATTTTTAGTTTTTAATGTAACTGTTATAGCACAATCAAGTTTTGGTTTTAAAATAAATGGTGGGGTTAGTCGCATTTCTAGTAATGAATATGACCACACCTATAGCTCTCAAAAAACTTATTTTATGCCATCGGGGCAAGCAGGCGTTTTTTATAATCAGCCTATTAGAACCCACGAATTTTTTGGTGTAGAGCTTTTATACAGTCAAATACAAGGAAAAGAAAAACAGGTTGATACCGTTGAATGGTTTGGTAACAATGGAAACACACACGCATTATTTACTACCAATACTATTACTCGTAACATTTCTTATTTAAGCCTGCCGGTATATTACGGCGTAACCATTAAAAAATTTACAGTAAAAGTTGGTTTACAAATTTCTGTTGCGCTTGCCAGAAGCGGAAAAGCAGTAGTACAAAGCCCCGCTGACTCTATGGGTTATTTTAGCATTTCGGGTGCCACAACAACAAACACCTATAAAACCAATAAATTATATGTAAAAGATGGTGCCTTTGGGCAAACAGCCAGTATTACATATAACCTAAGCCCTAAATTTGCCTTAGAGGCTAATTACTATTACGAGCTTAGCAACTTATACCGAAATGCTAAATTAAACGGCAGCAGCGAAACTGTATGGAAATTTCAGCAAATAACCCTTGGCTTGCGTTATAGCTTTTTAACCCTCAAGAAAAAAGAGGCTACCCAATAAATACAAAAAAGCCATAGTAAAACACTACGGCTTTTTCATTCTGTTTATTTATGTTTCTAATTGATTTCGCAATTAATGCTGTAATTTCCACCTATATCGCTACTTGTATTTTCATTAGCATTACACCTACTTGTGGCAGTTGGTTTAGTGTCATCATACGTGTAAACCGAATAGTTTTGTGTAGAGCTTCCGCTACCACTTGTGTAGGTTTTTGAGCAAGTACATGTGTAATTTTTTTTACACGATGTCATTGTTGCACCAATAAATAATAAAGCCCCTGCTATTAATGTTGTTTTTTTCATTTGTTGTTTTTTTTGTTTAAATTATGAATACAAATGTGCAGCCTTTGAAGATGGATTGTGTTACACAAAATTTACAAACAATTACATAATTACTACATTTATAAAATTAGGTAGGTGGTATACTGGTACAGTGGTACAGTTTACTATAGTAAACTGTACCAGTATACCAGTTAAAATATGGTGTATAGCGGGTAAAAAACTACATTTGCTTTATGTTTAAAGGGCAATTTATAGGCGTGGTTGATAAACAAGGCAACCAATTACACGAAGGCGATTATGTTACCTTTTACCATAAAGGTGAAGACGTTATTTGCCAAATAGTTTATGTTAGTGATTTAGCTGCCTTTTGCCTTAAATGGAAAGACGACTACATAAATAAATGGTTTTTAACGCCCGATAAGTATTTGAGGGTTGAGGCTGGTGTGGGGGGTTAGTTATAAGATTAAAGGAGTGTGTTACATATTTCGAAAAAATTTATAAAATTATAATTTGAAGTCATTAAACTGCCAATTCCTGTCTTATGATTTATTAGAAATTTGGAAAACTTAATACAAACTAAATCCCCCTTAGAATTTTCGGTCGAAACAAATTGTTTGCAAAATGTATCTGGGTCATCAATATTATATTGCATTTTATCAATTTTAGAAGGTAAAAAAATAGATAAAACATAATTAAATGCATACGAAATGTCTGGTGAATTTGGGTTTTGAGTTTTTAATCTTTCAACTCGAGATAGATAATAAATTCTCATTAGTGTAAGTCCACTAAAATAAGATGGTAAAATCCCACTACCTTCATTTACAACCCTATCAAAGCATTGTTGAATAGTCTTTTCACTATTACCTTGTTCTATATTAAGTTTCAAAATAGCTTTTGCAAAATTTGATTTTTTTCTTTCCAAATCTTGTAAATCAAGAAAGTTTTCGGAATAAAATTCATGTAGCACAATAAAAAACAAAGTAAAAACAGTTTCCATTACATTTCCATTATTATTCTCATCTATAATATTAGGAAAAAGTTCTGCAAAAGTATGTTCCCTAACTCTTCTTCTGTAGTGATTTATTAAGTCATACTTATTTAGTACTTTTTTTAAATGCCTTGGGTTTGTAAATTGAATTGATTTAAAAAAATCTTGAATAATCATCACATTAGTTCCATTTTGGTTATTCGGGTTATTTGAATCATTTGGGAAATATTTTAATAAAAATTTTGATAAATTGTAATTTTTTGGCATGCCAAAAGAAACATCCATAATTTTTTCCAAATACTCGTCAGCAGCAATTACACTACCGTACTTTGTTTTAACAGCCCTGCTAATGGCTTCTTTATCGCAACCAAAAAAGAAAATAATTTCTTGCCCATATGTAAAAAATAATTTGATAGCACTTAACAAATCAAGTACTTTCTCGGGTTCGCACCTATCTAAATCATCTACAAAAATTATTAATTTTTCTTTTTTAAACCCATCTAATATTGTTTTTTCAGCATCAGAAAATTTTCTTTTAAACTCTTTTAGGGTGGTATAATGTGATTCCTTTTCTTTTTTTTCATCATCAACAAATTTTTCAGATGCTTCGGTAACTCTTCCCAAATCTATTTTTACAACCGGAGTTGAAATTGAAAGGCTTTTTGTTACCGCCAAAAAAGTAGAGCCAGCGATTTTTAATATATCTTTTCCTAATTTTTTTGCCGATAGTTTTGATTCATCTAAAATGAAATGAATTAAAGAAAGAGGTAAATTATTATCTCTTTCGTACTCCCAAGCTGGAAAGAATAGTGCTTTATAAGAGTTTGTCCCTTCAAGTTGTTTTGCCACGTATTGCATTAAAGAACTTTTACCGCTTCCCCACTCTCCATATAAGGCAAACATCTTTGTATCCTTTAAATGCTCTTTATTATCAGTAAAAAAGGCTGCTATTGCATCTCCTTTATTTATATAACCGAATGCATCTGTATCAGTAGTTAATTCAATTTCTCTGTTTGGTAAATGTTTGCTAGCCATGAGTTATAGGTTATAAATATCAACTAAGTTAAAATATAAGGTGTTATAAAAAACAAAAAAGGAGGTCGATCGACCTCCTTTTTTGTTTTTTATAACTATCTACTAATTATGCTTTTACAGCTCTGTTAGCTTCTTTTCTATCTAAATCTTTAGTAACTGTATTTCTATCTAAATCAACAACTATTGGTGTTGATATACATAATGAAGAGTAGGTACCAATTACACGCCCAATTAACAAGGCAAATATAAACCCACGTATTGCATCGCCACCAAATATAAAGATAACCAATAACACAAAGAATACAGTTAACGAGGTTAAAATAGTACGGCTTAATGTGCTGTTTAATGCAAAGTTAATAAGCTTGTTACGCTCTTCGCCATGTGCATCGGTTTTACCCGAATCAGCTAAACGCTCGCGGATACGATCGAACACAACAACTGTTTCTGTCATGGTGTAACCCATAACGGTTAAAATAGCTGCGATGAAATCTTGCCCAATTTCTAAAGAGAAAGGCAACACTTTATCTAAAATGGTGTAGAACGATAGTACAATTAACACGTCATGGAATAAAGCCACAACTGCCCCCATACCATATTGCCATTTTTTAAAGCGTACAACAATGTAGAAGAACATCACCACACACGAGAATAGGATAGCACCATAAGCGTTATACAAAATATCGGTTGCAATGGTTGGTCCTACTTTTTGTGAGCTTAAAACTTTAAACTGTGTGTTTAAACCACCCAAGCCTTTTTCTAAGCCTTTTTCCATTTCTTCGTCAACGTTTGCATCGTTTTCTTTAATGCGGTACGAAGTAGTAATTTTTAATTTACTGGTGCTTCCCGCAGTTTTAACTTCAGGAGTTTCGCCACCAAATGATGCTGTAAGTGCTTTTTTAACATCTTCGGTGTTCATGCCTTTTTCAAAGCCAACCATGTAAGTACGTCCACCTTTAAAATCAACGCCTAAGTTAAAGCCACCGTTTTTAAAGTAAAACACAATTCCTAAAACGATGATGGCAGTAGAAATGCTGTAATAAATTTTACGACGACCAACAAAATCGAAATGCAGGTTTTTAAACGCATTACGAGTCATATTGTTATCAAACGTGATTTCCATTTTGCGATCACTCATCCAATCGAATACCACACGCGATAAAATTACCGCAGCAAATAACGATGATAAAATACCAATACACAATGTAGTTGCAAACCCTTGTACCGGACCATTACCAAATACATAAAGAATGATACCAAGTATTAAAAGCGTTACGTTACTATCTATAATAGTTGGCATAGCGTGTTTAAAACCTTCTTTAATGGCTTGCCCGGTTGATTTACCCAGTGATAATTCTTCGCGTATACGCTCAAAAATTAAGATGTTGGCATCTACCGATAAACCAATGGTTAAAACGATACCGGCTATACCGGGAAGTGTTAAAGTAGCCCCTAATGAGGTTAGGATACCCATTATAAAGAATAAGTTTATAAGTAAGGCTAAGTTGGCAACCCAACCTGCTTTGTTATAATACATAGCCATAAATAATAAAATAACGATAAAGGCTATAACAAACGATATTAAACCGTTAGAGATAGACTCCTGACCCAATGTAGCACCCACTACTGTTTCTTCAACAATACGAGCCGGAGCAGGTAATTTACCGGCACCTAAAATAGCTACAAGGGCATCTGCCTCGCGGTTATCAAAGTTTCCTGTAATTTGAGAGCTTCCGTTAGGAATTTCGCCGTTTACGGTTGGAGCCGAATAAACTGCGTTATCCATTACAATGGCAATGCAACGCCCACGGCTTTTGCTATCTTTAGGTGAGTTTGCTTTGGTTAAAGCAGCCCATTTTTGTGCTGCATCACCTTTCATGGTCATGCTAATAGCAATTTCGCCTGTTTGTTGTTGAAAATCTTTACGAGCCCCGTCAATAATGTCGCCAAACATGGCAGCTTTACCATTACGACTGGTAACTTTAATAGCATATAACGTAATTACTTCGCCGCCTTTACCCGGTTTAGCATCCCACATAAAACGTACTTTTGATGGAAACACCGAACGTACTTTAGGGTTGTTTAACCAAGTGTTAATTTGCGCAGTATCTTTTGTGCGAGCATAACCAACTACCGAACCTAAACCAAAATATTTACCATCTTGCGATACGTTTGGCACTAACGGACCAGCCATTGAGTAAAGTGGGTTGTTTTCTTTGTATTTTGCTACTGCTGTATCATTAGCTGCTTTGTTTTTAGAAGTATCGGTGCTCGCTTTGCTACCGTCTTTTAATTTTTGTGCTAACGATTCTTTTGCTTTGCCAGTGCTATCAGTTTTAGCTTTAGCAACTGCTTCGGCTTTTGCTTTTTCAATTTCAGCAGGCGTTAATTTTTTGTTAGCTACTTTTTTAAGTGAATCTGCTTTTGCAGCAGCAAGTGTTGTATCACCTTTTAAGCTATCGGCTTTAGCTAAATCGGGGTTTAAAAGTGCTTTAACTTTTTTATTAGCTTCAGGCCAATACTGACCAAGTTCAGCGTTTTCGTATGTTTCCCAAAACTCAAGGTTTGCAGTTCCTTGTAATAGTTTACGTACACGGTCTTTATCTTTAACACCCGGTAATTCTATTAGAATACGCCCGCTTGCTTCTAATTTTTGAATGTTTGGTTGCGATACACCAAAACGATCGATACGGCTACGGAAAGTAGTTTCTGAGCTGTTTACCGCCTCATCAACCGATTCGCGTATAAAAGCAAGTACTTTATCGTTGTTATCATTGTACTCAACTTTACCTTTGTTTTCAATAGTTTGAAATAATGGTGCTAAACGACCATTTGGTGCAATTTGCTTGTAGGTTTCAGCAAACAGGGCAACAAAATCTTTATTGTTGTTTACACCTAAGTTTTTTTGTGTTTGAGCAATTGCCTTGTTAAAATCAGGGTCTTGGTTATTGTTGGCAAGGTTTTTAATAATGTCTGCCTGCGATACTTCAAGCGTAACGTTCATCCCACCACGTAAGTCCAAACCTAAGTTTATCTCTTTTTGTTTACACTCATCGTAGGTGTATTTTGTGATTAAAATGTCGTAAACCGTAACGGTTTTCATAGAATCTAAGTAAGCATCTGCTTTCACATTTTTTGCATCGTCTAAAAAAGAACGCTCCTTAGATGCGTCGCCCTGAGCGAAATCTGTTGCAGCTTTTTTAACAGCCGCGCTCGATATATAAGTATCAGCAAAGGCTATCGCATCTTTTTCTACGCCACGCGTAACCCAAGTAAACGATAAGTAAAAAAGACAAGCCAAGCCTAAAAGCACAGCAAATGTTGTAATGGCACCTCTATTTTGCATAAATTATCTAATTATTTTTAATTTTTTAAGGCTGCAAATATAGTATAAGAATTAAAAACGAAGAATTAAATGTGAAGTTTTACTAATTATTTTTTTGAATTTTAAATAATTGAGTGTATATTTGCACCCCTTATTATAATTAATTAGTCATGGCAAAGAAACAAAACAGAATACAAGTTATTTTAGAATGCACCGAGCATGCTGCAACTGGTAAACCGGGTACATCTCGTTACATTACAACAAAAAACAAAAAAAACACTTCAGAAAGAATTGAATTAAAAAAATACAATTCGGTGTTAGGTAAATACACAGTTCATAAAGAAATTAAATAATATAAGTTATGGCAAAAAAGGTAGTAGCAACACTAAAAAGCGGTAAAGGAAAAGATTTTACGCGCGTTATTAAAATGGTAAAGTCACCTAAAACAGGTGCTTACGCATTTAGAGAAGAGATTGTACATAACGACCACGTACAAGATTTTTTGAAAAATAAATAACCTAAACGTTATTAAAGAAACTAAACTTCTTTTCATTTTTATGGAAAGAAGTTTTTTATTTTTACCACTATGATAAAAGCACTTAGTTACCTAATTATTGGCGTTTGCCTTTGCATATCGGTTCGTATATTTTCGCGCGCTTGGGAAAAAACCCACCTCTCTTACCAATCAATAAAAGTTACGGGCTTGGCGCAGCGCGATTTTACATCAGATAGGATTATTTGGTCTTCATCTTTCAGTAGAAAGGCTTATACACTTGCCGAGGCTAATAGTCAAATAAAAAAAGACATTATAGCGGTTAAACAATATTTAATAAGTCATGGCATACAGGAAAGCGAAATTGTTTTCTCTGCCCTGCAAATAAACCGTGAGTTTGATTCTAAATATGATAATGAAGGCAAAACAACCGGACAAGTTTTTTCGGGTTTTAACCTTAGTCAGCAAATTTCGGTAGAATCGAAAAACCTGCCAACTGTTGAAAATGCTTACAAAAATGCAGGTAGTTTAATTGACCAAAGCATTGAGTTTATATCAGGCGAACCTGATTATTTTTATTCGAAACTGGCTGATTTAAAAATAGAATTACTATCGGAAGCCACAAAAGATGGTTACAACCGTGCAGATAAAATTGCCGAAAATGCAGAAGGCTCGGTTGGTAAAATGAAAAATGCCAGCATGGGTGTTATACAAATAACTGGGCAAAATTCAACCGAAGATTATTCGTGGGATGGTGCGTTTAACACCAAAGCAAAAAATAAAACAGCAGCTGTTACAGTAAAGTTAGAGTTTGAAATTAAATAAGGAGGATTAAAAGTA
>Ga0206883_1121_pt1 | contig 9647 bp, 8 predicted proteins | sample Alteio_BWOrgCont_2_FD_152910 | JGI IMG/M metagenome (GOLD analysis project Ga0206883, IMG submission 152910) | Enriched cells from forest soil in Barre Woods Harvard Forest LTER site, Petersham, Massachusetts, United States -... | ecosystem: Environmental > Terrestrial > Soil > Temperate forest > O... | reverse complement strand
TTGGTCAGTGGACTGCTTTAGGCAATCCTCTTACCTCTGGTAACTTCTCTTATACATTAGCTACTGCTCCTGCTCAAGCAACAGAAAATCAAGTGTCCTATGCGATAAAAGCAACAAATAATCCTTCAGGGGATACTATCGTATTGACAAAAGACAATGCATCTGGTGCTTATACTTGCACTGGAACAGGTAACTTTGTCGGTGCTTGTTAAGCTTAAGTAAGGATAAGAAAGGCAACATCGATTTGATGTTGCCTTTTTTTTTCAGAAAGGACCTTATGAGAAATACAAATATAAAGGGTTTTACCCTGATAGAAATTATCGTCGTATTGATCATAGTCGGTATTTTGGCAGCCATTGCTTTACCTAATCTTTTCCAGAATGTGGCGAAAAGCAAGGCAGCGGAAGGTTTAGCAACAATGTCTGGTGTGAAAACAAATATCGAAGCTTGTATAGAAGCGCATGGTACTAAAATCGCAACAACATGCGTCATTGGTCAGTGGACTGCTTTAGGCAATCCTCTTACCTCTGGTAACTTCTCTTATACATTAGCTACTGCTCCTGCTCAAGCAACAGAAAATCAAGTGTCCTATGCGATAAAAGCAACAAATAATCCTTCAGGGGATACTATCGTATTGACAAAAGACAATGCATCTGGTGCCTATACTTGCACTGGAACAGGTAACTTTGTCGGTGCTTGTTAAGTTTAGATAAGATTAAAAAGGCAACATCAGATTTGATGTTGCCTTTTTTTATAAAAAAATATGGTATCCATGAAAAATACACATATGAAGGGTTTTACCCTGATAGAGATCATCGTTGTGTTGATCATCATCGGTATTTTGGCTGCCATTGCTTTGCCTAATCTTTTTCAAAATGTACAGAAAAGCAAGGCAGCAGAGGGCTTGGCTTCTATGTCAAGCATAAAAACGACTGTAGAAGGTTGTGTGCAAGGTCACAGTAATACCATCGCAACAACTTGTGCCATTGGTCAGTGGACTGCTTTAGGGTTGCCCCTTGCATCTGGTAATTTTTCATATACTTATGGAGGAGGGGTTGGACCTAATCAAGCGGTGATAGGGAATGTGACGTATGCTATAGTCGCAACCAATAATCCCAGTGGTGGAGATACTATCACTATATCGAAAGATAATGCGAGTGGGGCTTATACGTGTACTGGAACAGGTAATTTTGTTGGTACTTGTTAGTTAAGTAAAGATCAAAATGCTTTCTTCTTCCAGAAACATTCTTTTATTTCTTTTAACAGCTTTTATTGTCTTCTTTATTTTTTTTCCTTGCCTGCACGCTGATTTCCTTAACATTGATGACCAGGAGCATTTTCTGCAGAATCATTATGTTTTGCGTTTATCGCCTGACTCTGTCAAAGGCATTTTTACGCAAACAGTCAATAATGTCTATATTCCACTGACGACCTTATCCTTTACTATTGAACATCATTTTTTCGGGTTCAATACGTTTGTTTTTCATTTAGATAATCTGATATTACATGTGGCCAATGTCCTGTTGGTCTTATTCTTGGCCCGGCGTATGGGGTTGTCATCTTCTGCAGCTTTTTTAGCCGCTTTTATTTTTGGGATACACCCTATGAAGGTGGAGTCCGTGGCTTGGGTAACTGAGCGTAAAGATGTTCTATATGCCTTATTTTATCTTCTCGCCTTGCATCAATATTGGTCGTATCTAAAGACCAAGTCTACGGGAGCCTATTTGGGGGCATTGCTCTTTGGGCTTATCAGTATATTGACCAAGCCCATGGCCTTGAGTTTGCCGATGGTATTGCTGTTATTCGACTGGTTTGATCGACGCAGATGGGATAAAAATGTATTGATAGAAAAGATACCTTTTTTTCTTTATACCATTGAGATCGGGTCTTTGTCTTATTTATTTAACATGCGCAATCCCATCAGTGACATGGGCCAAGCGGCATTGATATGGATTTGGTCGTTTAATTTTTATATTTGTAAATTCTTATGGCCCTGGCATGTTTCCTTTGTGTATTTCCTGCCGCATCCCATTACCTTGGCTAATTGGCCCTATGCATGGTCTTTGGTGCTCTTTGTTTTTATCGTGGGGGCCCTGATACGGTGGCGTAATAATCGTTGGATGATCTTCGCATTTGGATATTATTTCCTTTCGATCTTTTTTCTCTTGAGGTTTGATGAGAGCGGTGATTTCACGGTTGTTTCCGACCGTTTTATGTATCTGTCTAGTTTGGGATTTTGTTTGGGTATTGGAGTTGGATTAGAAAGATTATTGAAGACAAAGTATTTGATGGCATCAATGAGCTTAATTCTTATTGTTTTTTTAGGGACAATAACGTTCAAGCAATGCCGTGTTTGGTATAATTCCATTGCTTTATGGGATCAGATAGTCCGTGAAAATCCTTCTATTTATGTGCCTTATTTTATGCGTGGCGTGACGTACACTGAGAAGGGGCAGTATAATGCGGCATTGGCTGATTTTTCCAGGGCCATTGATCTGGATCCGCTGCTGGTGAATGCCTATTATGACCGGGCATTTATTTATTTTTCACAAAAAAGGTATAAAGAAGCGATGGTCGATATTAACAGAGCTATTCAATTGGACCCTGCAGATCGTAAAGCTTATCTCCTTCGTACAAATATCGAAGAAAAGAAAAATAAATAAATCATTCTTCTCTTTTAATGTTTGTCAGTGTTAAAATTAAATACATATAGAGTGAAAGAATTTGCCTTTCAACGGCCAATGAAGACATGCCCATCAAAATCTTGTTTGAAGAATTAAAAGAACATATTAAGAAATTCCCCTCCGTTTTACTATTAATATTCGTATATATATTCATAATCCCACAAGTCCTTTCCTATGACCAGTCTTGGGTTGAACCGGAGCAATTTTACATCAAGATGGGGGTGGTAAAGACCGGAGAGGGTTTAAATTTCCAAGATTTAAAGAATGGTTTGTCCTGGCAGTTATTCGAGATCCAGCCGCGTTCCACACGGCCTCTGTCCTCTTATTTTGAGATCTTAGACACTAAATTCCGTGTTTGGCTTTGGCATTTTATGATGCCTCATCCGAGTTTGTCCTTAACCTGGCTTTTTTCTCTTATTTTGACGCCTATATTCCTATATTGTTTATTAAGGAACTCTTCTATCGGCACTGATGTGGCCATCACCATGGTGGCTTTTTATCTGGCGACCCCAGGGGTGTTAAGTTGTGAGGCGATGCTATTTAGGCCGGCCAAGCCTATGACGAATTTCTTTATTATTTTTTGTTTATATTTGGCATCCCGTTTAAAGAAAAAGTACATTGATCAGCAAAAAGATATCCCTTGGGGGGGATTTATCATTTTTTGGTCATTCACCGCTTTTTCATTTTATTGGGATGAGACGGCATTATTGATATTTCCGTCAATATTCTTCTTTTTTCCGCAAGTGATCAGGCGCAAGTCTTTTTTATGGTGCTGGTTGTCCTTGCCTGTGGTCACCTATCTGGGATATTTTAAGATCATTCCCTATCTATCTGTTTGGGCGGGGCAAGGTCTGCCGCAGCTTACCAATTACAATAAGTTCGCCATGATGGGGCATGCGCACAGTTTTTATCAATCCATGATGTTTCTTGGCAGCAATGCCAAGAATTTGATCTTAGAGACGATGGGGATCATAGTCCCTGATGTTTTTAAGGCCCCTGTTTTGATGGCGGGGTGTTTTTATGCGGCAATGATCTCTTGGGGGATCACCCTATACTATATTTTTAAGGTCAAACAAAAATGGGATTTACGTCTGCTTTTCTTAGTTAGTATCATATTATTCTTTAACTATTTGATCTCAATAACCATGTTTATATGGGGGCCATACTATTATGGTTCCTTTTGGTCCGTATTTTTTGTTATTTATTTAGCCGGTTTGATGGAAAACGCTAGGATCCCCCGGAAGGTCATGATCGTTTGCTTCTTTTTTATACTATTGAATATGGCTAACGCATTCTTAGTGACAAATAAGATCTATAAGAAATACCATTATTATCCGTATAACCCTTGGGTCATTACGCGGTATTATTGGTATGACAGGTCCCGGTTCGACCCCCATGTCAAGCCCCTGCTTAATGGCAGCCAGGTCAAGTCACTCATCTATGAATATTGGTCTAATGTAAGGCAAGGAAAGCCGATTGAACAGTTGCCATTTCCAAGGGAATTATGTTGGTTGCCTGTGGAACTAGAGCCCGACAAAGCGCATTATTGGCATAATTTACTGACCCCTGATGATGTGTTTTATCTTAAAGGTAAATAAGTTCATGTTTAAAAAAGGCCCCAGTGCAGGTTTTTCCTATATGTTTCTTTTGATCATTTTATTTTCTTTCTTTATACGTATTCCAGCGGTGGCAGCCCCGCATTTAGAGACAGATGAAATGATTTATCAGACCCTGGCCTGTCAAATATTGATAGCTCCGTCCCATTATTCTTTGCAGGGGACAAGTATATTGAAAACACTGCCGAAACAAATGTATGATCGTCCTGTTTTTTTTCATCCTCCGTTATTTGTCGTTTGCCTGGCTTTCATGACGTTTTTATTCGGGAGTAAATGGGCGGTGATGGTGTCAGTAGTTTCAGGCGTTGGCACCATTATATTAACTTACGATATCTGCCGGAGGCTTTATGATGATAAAAAAGCATTGATGGCAGCGGCTATTGCTTTTTGCTGCCCTTTGCTGCTTTTTTGTTCAACCAGGATTTTGATCGATATGTTTCTTGCTTTTTTGATCAGCTTGACTGTCTGGTCATTCCTGATAGCTGCGCAAAGCAACACAAGGTCTTATTTTATTTATTCAGGGATCATCTTTGGGCTAAGCCTTTTGACAAAACAAGTCGGACTATTGATACTATTGACATGCGTATATATTTTATTCAAAGAGGGTTTCTCAAAGCAAAAATTCATTTCCTTTATCTATTTTTTATTTACTGCGATTCTTATATGCTCTCCATGGTACCTCTATTTTTATAAGATTTATCATACAATCTCGCCGTGGTGGGCCATGCCTTCTCATGAATTGATAAAAGTGTATCCTTTTATCAGGATGATGGTCAATAGACCATGGCATTTTTATTTTACGTGTTGGGCCGTCATTGCCCCTGTTTATTTGCTTACATTCTTCAATATTTTATATTCGATCAAGAGTAAACGGATAAGTCCGGAGATCATCTGGGCATTTTCTTTTTTGATCCCGCTCACCTTATTAGGGCTAAACGGGTGGGGCTTCCAAACAAGATATGTCGTGCCTGCTATTCCAGCGTTGGCCATCCTCTGCGCCAATGTGCTAGATACAAAGGACAGATGGGTACAGGTATTGGGTGTTTTATTTCTCTGTGTGGGATTTATAACCGGGATTCTAAATTCATTGGTTTTCAGGCCTGAAGAAATATTCCCTTTTTATGTGTTAATGAGGATTCACGCGTGAGAATTTTTATTTGGCTCTTATTTATAACGGCAATATTTATCAATTGGGCGACTTTAAAGAATGGCCACAATTGGGGTGATGATTTTGCCCAATATATCATCAATGCCCGTAATATCATTGAACATAAGCCGTATACATCCGGCGTCATGCTTGACAATGATGTTATTTACCCTCCTGGCCTGCCGTTATTGCTCGCCCCTGTATTGAAAGTGTTTGGATTAAGCTTCAGGGTTCTTAAAATTTTGAATATTTTCTCCTGGTTCCTGGCCATTATTCTCGTATATGATCTTTTTTTAAGATTTAAATACAGGCGATTGGCGCTGATGGTGGTTGTTTTTCTGGCATTTTCATCACTTTTTTTTACCTACAAGCAGAATGTTCTTTCTGATATTCCGTTTTTCTTGTTTGTCTGCTTTTCCTTTTATACTTTCGAGCGTTGGAGGAGTGATGATCCCGCCAAGCAGGGAAGTCTGTTTTTTACAGGATTTCTTTTGTCAATGACGGCCGCCTTATGGCTTAGGTCAGCTGGGATCACTTTGTTTGCCTCGGCTTTATTTTATTTTACTTTTGTCGGTCGTGATAAGAGGGCATGGTCAGCGGTCCTATTGGTCTTTATTATTAACGAATTATTGTTATATCCCTGGATGGGATGGCATACCGGATTTTGGGGGAGTATACCCCATGAATTCTTGAGAAATATAGCTAATAATTTTTCCACCGTTTTTAGAAGTTTGTGGTTTTTCTTTTGTCCCGCCCAAACAGTTTTTTCAGATCGTCTATATGATATCTTGGATCCTGTGGCCTCTCTGGCTGCTCCATTACTTTATTTGTTGATGGTTTGGTCATTTATAGATGGCATTCGAAAAAGGGACCTGTCCTATCTTGAATGTTTCTCTTTTTTTTATATATCCCTATTGATCTTATGGTCCGGGATCACCGTTCCCCCTGATGCATTCTCTCGTTTTGTTTTCCCCTTAGTGCCGTTTATTTTTATAGGAAGCAAACGGTTGCTGGATGTTTTGAGAAGATATAAATTAGATCTTCTCCCGTTGGCGAGGGTTGTTTTTTTAGTGTTATTATTGATCAATTTATCGAATCTGATCATTATTTGGAATTTTAATGATGATGTGTTCAATGTCCCTGAAAACGCTGAATTGGTCTCTTGGGTCAAGCATCATATGGCCCCCCAGGAACATTTTATGTTCAGTAAACCGAGGGCTTTAGCACTTTTAACAGAAAGGACAGGTATGCCGCCCTGGATCTTCCCTGACCAGCAGCGGTATTTTATCCAGAGGGTCAAGGTTTTTAAAATAACCTATGTCATTGCTGTAAAGGACAATGATCCGCGGGGCCTTGCGGCCATGTTGGAAAAGAATGATCAATTTAGGCTGGTTTGGAAGAATAAGTCGTATGATATCTTTAAGTTCATCAGCCCGGCGTTGATGCCCTAGTGAGGTTGTGGTCATGAAAGTTTTTGTAAGTATTTTGTTTATATTGGCTATTTTTTTCAATGTCTTATATCTCAATGATGGGCATAATTGGGGTGATGATTTTGCCCAATTCATCATCAATGCCCGGAATATCATTGAAGGCAAGCCGTATTCCTCAGGTATCATGTTTGACAATATTGTGTCCTGTCCTCCGGGATTGCCGTTGATGCTGGCGCCTATATTGAAAATTTTCGGTTTGAATTTTAAATTGTTAAAATCTTTGAATATTCTCTGTTGGTATGGGGGGATTCTTTTTCTGTATAATTTGTTATTAAGGTCGACAAGCGCTCCTTTTGCTTTGATGAGTGCTTTGTTTCTGGCATTTTCATCGTTCTTTTTCATATTTAAACAAAATGTTCTTTCAGATATCCCGTTTTTCTTATTTGTTTGTTCATCTTTATATGCCTTTGAATGCTGGAAGCGCAATAGTTCCAAGGCTCAAGGACGTTTATTCTTCATTCTGTTCCTTTTTTCAATGTCTGCAGCATTGTGGGTAAGGTTGGCCGGGTCCATTTTGTTCATCTCTGCCGTACTTTATTTTCTTTTCATTGAACGTGATATTAAAGCATTAGTTGCTGTTTTAGCAGTTTCTTTGATCAATGCAATTATATTGTTTCTTTGGATGGGCTGGCACCCAGGATTTTGGATCGAGGTGGGGCAGAATCACCTGGCATTCTTAAACGGTGCTTTTAATAATTTTGGCACTGTTTTTCAAAGTTTATGGTATTTCTTCTGTCCTTCCCAAACGGTTTTTTCGCGTTGTCTTTTTAATTTGATGGAACCTGTGGTTTCCTGCCTGGCCCCATTTATTTATTCAATGATGGTTTGGTCTTTCATTCAAGGGTTTCGAAAGAATAGTCTTTCTTACATTGAATGTTTTTCTTTCTTTTATATGTCCCTTTTAATCTTATGGTCCGCGATAACTTTGTCGCCGGATGCCTTTGCCCGCTATACGTTGCCGTTATTGCCTTTTGTTTTTATTAGCTTTTGGCGTTTACTTGTATTTGTGAAACGATTTAATCTTGATCTCAACGCATTGGCAAGGGTAGTGTTCCTGGTCTTATTATTGATCAATGCCACTAATGTGTTCATTGTCAGGGACTTTAATGACAATGTCTTTAGTCTTCCTGAAATCAGTGAGATGATCGCCTGGGTCAACCAGAACACCAAACCTGATGAACATTTTATGTATTGGAAACCCAGGGCTTTGGCGCTATTGACGCATAGGGAAGGTGCTGCCCCCTGGATTTATCCGGACCAGCAGCGTCATTTTATGCAGAGGGTCAAGGATTTTAAGATCACCTATGTTATTTCATTGAAATACAATGATACCCAGGGACTTACGCCACAATTGGAGGCCAACAAGCAATTCAAAGTGGTCTGGGAGAACGTCCTTTACAAGATTTTCAAATTCGTCAATTAAATGCCTAATCACTTAAAGAACCCTCTTATCATTTTTGTTTTGACCTTCTTAACATATACACCTATTTTGTTTAATCAATATGTCGGTGATGACCATACGATCATTGAGAAGAATACATTTTACAGAACATGGAAGAACGTGCCCCGGTTATTCGAAAAAGGGTATATTGTCGACTTGAACCAAATAAGTTACAGCAGTGAAACCCAGGCGGACTATGGGACTGGAAGTGTAAGTTACAGGCCTATTTCCAATTTGACTTATTTTATTGATTATTCGTTATTTCATGCCAAACCCTATGGTTCCCATCTGATCGATATTTTCATCCATAGTGCTAATGCCATCCTTGTCTATTGGATCGTCCACCAAATATTTTCTTCTTCAATGATAGGATTGTTCGCAGGGCTTCTTTTTTCCTTACATCCCATCCAGTCTGAAGCCGTTGCCATAATGAGTTATAGGGCGGATATAGTGGCTGCCTTTTTTGTATTATGTTCATTTTGTCTTTGGCTTAAATTCAAGGAAGAAGGATATATCAAGAAGGGATATTACGGTGGATCGCTATTGATGTGCCTTTTGGCGGTATTCAGTAAGGAATCCGCGATTGCACTGCCATTGGTGATCATATGTTTTGATCGATTATTGACTGTCCCTCATTCGAATCTGAAGGCTCAAGCCAAATATTATATCGGCTTTGCTCTTATTTTCCTGTTTCATCTTTACATCTATTTCATTGTTTTCCCTAATTCCACCCTTTCTTTACATTGGTTAGGGGGCTCTTTTGTTAACCACTGCCTTATCATGGGGTATATTTGGTATACCTATCTGATCAATATTTTATTTCCCTGGACGGATAAATTGATCCCGGGATTATATTGTCCGCCAGCACCTTTGTTGATCAGTTTAATAACAGCCAAGATAATGTTGGTATTGTTCTTATTTATGACAGTTATATCCTTGTCATGGCGTCAGTCTAAACCAGCTGTATTCTTTTTATTATGGTATGTCATTTTTTATTTTCCCGTTTCTAATTTGCTCCCCATAGCTAATCCCATAGCATCCCGTTTCATGTACCTGCCTTCCATAGGGTTATTCATTGTGATGGCATGGGCCTTATATAATCTTTTAAACAGTGATAAGATCAGGAAATATTCGCAACATTTATCAATGATGTTATCGACGGGAATAATCACCGTATGCATGATCTGTACGTTATTCCTAAATGTTCAATGGAAGAGTGATTTTGATGTGGCTTATGCATGGGTAAAGAATTATCCAACCGTTTATCGC
>Ga0206883_1139_pt1 | contig 9992 bp, 6 predicted proteins | sample Alteio_BWOrgCont_2_FD_152910 | JGI IMG/M metagenome (GOLD analysis project Ga0206883, IMG submission 152910) | Enriched cells from forest soil in Barre Woods Harvard Forest LTER site, Petersham, Massachusetts, United States -... | ecosystem: Environmental > Terrestrial > Soil > Temperate forest > O... | reverse complement strand
GTAGAGGAGAATGACCAACCGAACGAACGTCTGGCAGGTCAATATGATCTGGGATGATTGACCCAGCCTGCAAGAACAAACCGATGCATGAAGGAGAAAGGCAGTAAATGGAGACCTTAAAGGTACCTGTATCTCCGCATGACCATGCGCAAGGGCCGCTAAATGCATCACTGACCTTGGTACAGTATGGCGACTACGAATGCCCTTACTGCGGCATGGCTTACCCGATTGTAAAGCAAGTACAGCGCCACTTTGGAGCGAAGCTGCGATTTGTATTTCGCAACTTTCCAATTCCAGAGGCGCACCCTCTCGCACTCTCTGCAGCGCAGGTTGCCGAGTTTGCGGCAGTCCATGCGAAATTTTGGCAAATGCACGATCTTCTCTACGAAAATCAGGGGGATCTCGGCATGGAACTCTATCTGGCACTTGCGGAAAAACTTGAACTCTCAGTGGCTGCGATGCAAGACGCGTTAGAACAGGGGTCTTGCAGTCAGCGCATAGAAGCCGATGTCCTTGGTGGTGAACGGAGCGGCGTCAGCGGCACACCAACGTTTTTCATCAACGGGAAACGTCACGACGCGTCATTTCAGTATGATGTATTGGTAACAGCGCTGAGTAGAGCCATTCAGAATTAAGATACGAGGCCCCTAATGAAGATAGGTAGGCACCGGGCAACATTCGAAAGCGGATGAGCGCTGTGCCTTTGCTCGTGACAAGCGCAAGTGGCCGGAACGGAAGCGGCTATGGCGCGCCCCCGCTGAATTGCCGGGTCTCAACGGCCAGGCCTTGATGTTTTTCCCATGATCGGCCGCTTATGTACCGCATAAGCGGGTCTTTTTGCTCAAAACGCCCAACACGAGCATCCCAAGGTTCCCCAGAACGACTGTAGCAACGATGTGGGAATTGGAGCTGACCAAGCTCGGGCATGGGAATGGCCATGGACTTGGCAGCGATGAGAGCAGGAGCAATCATAGTTATCCAGATGGGCAACCTCGGACCAGGCTCCGTAGCCGCCGAATTTTGCGACAGGAGACCATGCTGGCATGGGCGGCGGCGGTGGATTGTCATCGAGATGGGCGAACTCTCCCCCGCTAAAGACTATGCGCCCGCCTACCATGGTCAGTTCCGACGTTATAAAGGAAATGTCGTGCTCCGCGCAGGAGAAATAGTCTTTGGATGGCACCATAAGATCGGCAAATTGGCCGACGGCGATTTGCCCCTTCTTGCCGAGCTCGTTCGAGAACCATGTGACATTTTCGGTCCACATTCTGAGAGCAGTTTCCCGATCCAAACAGTTGCGGTTTGGATAAATCTGCAATCCGCCGACGGTTCGACCTGTCACTAGCCAGGAGATGCAAACCCAAGGATTGTAAGACGAAACGCGCGTTGCGTCGGTTCCAGCCGAGACCCGGACTCCCTTTTGGATCATACGAGTAATCGGTGGCGTCGTCTCCGCAGCGCCGCGGCCATAACGCTGGACGAAATACTCGCCCTGATAGGCCATGCGGTGCTGAATAGCGATCCCTCCACCCAGAGCCGCAATACGTTCAATGGACTCGTCCGATATCGTCTCTGCGTGGTCAAAAAACCAATTTAAGCCGGTCAGCGGAACGTCTTGGTGGACCTTTTCAAATACGTCCAGAGCACGACTGATAGTTTCATCATAAGTCGCGTGGAGACGCCATGGCCATCGATTCTGAGCAAGGATGCGTATTACTGCCTCCAGATCCCCTTCCATCTCCGGAGGCATTTCAGGTCGCTGTTGCCTGAAGTCTTCAAAGTCCGCGGCGGAATAGACCAACATTTCGCCGGCGCCATTGTGGCGGAAATAATCGTTTCCATCCTTGTATTTTGAACTTTGGGTCCAGCTTAGAAAATCCTCCTTTTCCTGGTTCGGCTTTTGCGTGAAAAGGTTATACGCAAGCCGGACCGTAATCTCATCGTCCTTGGCGAGTTTCTCGATCACCGCGTAATCTTCTGGGTAGTTTTGGGACCCGCCTCCGGCGTCGATGGCTCCAGTTAGCCCCAGGCGATTCAATTCTCGCATAAAGTGCCGCGTGGAATTGACCTGATAGTCAAACGGAAGCTTTGGGCCCTTGGCTAGCGTGGCATAGAGAATATTGGCGTTCGGCTTCGCGAGAATGAGGCCCGTGGGAGTTCCGTTCGCATCACGGACTATTTCTCCGCCGGGCGGCTGGGGGGTGTCTTTTGTGTACCCGACGACTCGCAGAGCGGCGGCATTGAGCAACGCTCTATCATAGAGATGCAGCACGAATACCGGCGTGTCGGGAGCGACGGCATTGAGCTCTTCGATCGTCGGCAATCGCTTTTCAATGAACTGGTGCTCAGTGAACCCCCCCACGACGCGCACCCATTGCGGCGGCGGCGTAACCCCCACCTGCTGCTTTAGCATGGTCATCGCGTCAGCTAGCGACCGTATGCCGTCCCAGCGCAGTTCCATATTGTAGTTGAGCCCACCGCGAATGATGTGCAGGTGGTTGTCAATCAAACCAGGAAGAACCCGCCGTCCTCTTAGGTCGACGCGTGTTGTGCTGGCACCCGCCAGAGCCATCACATCCTCTTCCCGGCCCACGGCGGTAAATACTACGCCCCTAATGGCAACGGCGGTGGCAGTCGGATTTTGGCGGTCGAGTGTCGTGAATTGGCCGCCGAAGAGGATCAGATCGGGCGCGTTCGATGCTGCATTTGGCTCGGTCCGCATATGTGAATTCTCCTTGCGATATCGGTTTGCGGCAGATTGCATTTGGTGATTGGCAGGGGCGATCGCCGCGGGAAGAGCAGCAGTTCACCAACATGCGATACTCGCCAAGCCGAACACCGGCTGCGCTGATTGCCAGGTCGTTGCGCCTGTGACAGTCCACATGAGACTTAGCCCTGGAATGGCTCAATCACTACCGAGCACACGGGAACAACTGTTATTCCCCTCAGGAATACAAATATTCTGTGGATCGCAACCCAACTCTCGGGCAAATGTCTGCAGCGATCGGTGGCGCAAGGAGGAATTAGTATGTCCTATGATGTGACTCTTTTTGTCGGCAGTGTCCGGGCGGCATCGCTCAACCTCAAGCTCGCCCATGCGCTGGTGATGATTCAGCCCGCGGAGCTCAAACTTGAAATCGTACCCGTGGGCGGGCTTCCGCTCTACAATCCCGATATCGATGTTCAGGCGCCCGACGAATGGTCGGTGCTGCGAGCACGGATCAAGCGGGCCGATGCGGTTCTGTTCGTGACGCCGGAACACAATCGCTCGGTGCCGGCGCCGATGAAGAACGCAATCGATATAGCTTCGCGTCCTTATGGCGCCAACGCGTGGGACGGCAAGCCGGGCGCGGTGATCTCAACCAGTCCAGGGGCGATTGGCGGTTTCGGCGCCAACCATCACTTGCGCCAGATGCTGGTATTTCTCAACGTGCCAACAATGCAGCAGCCCGAGGCTTATATTGGCCATGTCGATAAGCTATTCGATGCAAACGGCAACCTTGTCGATGAAGGTGGGGCGAAATTCCTGGAAGGGTTTCTGGGCGCGTTCGTGAAATGGATTGACGCCACCCGCTTACCTCGTTGAAGTGTCCTGCGGCCCCTAAGCTGGTCCAAAGCGTTCAGGTACTTCTGGTCGCTTAGCATATCCAAATGCGGTATGGCCGAAAGCCTCGATCTATGTTCCATTAATCAATGGGTAAATGCCGTTCCAGCTGTCCGGCTTTATAAGGTCATATGCATCAACCAAGGCTTGATTGTATATGGGTGCACAACTTGTTTCGTTTGGGCCCTTTCGCCTGTCTCCGGTCGAGAGGCAGCTAAAAAAAGGCGTCAAGACGGTTCCGCTTAGTGGCCGCGCACTTGACGCACTGGTTGTGTTGGTCGAGCGGGCAGGGCAAGTCGTCACCCAACGGGAGTTGATGTCGCGCGTCTGGCCGAATATGACCGTGGAGGAGGCTAACCTCCGCGTCCAAATCGCTCACCTTCGAAGAGCGTTAGGCGAACGGAGTAAGGGTGCTCGATATGTCGTGACTGTCCCCGGCCGGGGCTACTGCTTTGTTGCGCCGGTGACGTTTTCAGGGTCAGCGTCCTCGCTGTCAGAAGGAGGCGTCGTTTCAGGGCAATCACGCAGGATCCCACCGAAGCTGACCCGCATGATCGGGCGTGACGATGTCGTTCGCGCGCTATCAGAACAACTGATGATGTGGCGCTTCGTAAGCATTGTGGGCTCTGGTGGGATCGGAAAAACGACAGTTGCCATCTCAATTGCCCATTTGCTCTTAGACGAATTCGATGGCGCGGTTTTCTTCCTTGATCTCGCCACACTTACCGACACGAAGCTTGTTGCGCCAACAGTTGCGCGCGCTCTGGGATTTATGGTGCAGGCCCACGATCCACTGCGAAGTTTGCCGAAATTTATCGGCGATCAGAAGATTCTGATCGTGCTCGACAATTGTGAGCACTTGATTGACGCCGCCGCGATGTTGGCTGAGCGGATCGTCGGAGAGACCCCGCAAGCCCACGTGCTAACAACAAGCCGAGAAGCTCTCCGGGTCGAAGGCGAGCACGTCCACTTACTCTATGCGCTCGAGTGTCCCCCCGACAGCTCGAACCCGACAGCAGCGGAGGCGCTCACGTATCCTGCTGTACAGCTCTTTATGGAGCGGGCCACCGCAAGCGGCCATGCCCCGGCCCTAAGCGATGTTGATGCGCCGATCCTCGCCGCGCTCTGCTGCCGACTGGACGGTATCGCCCTTGCCATTGAACTTGCCGCGAGCCGAGCCGGCCTCCTGGGGATTCGTGGAACTGCGAAACTGCTCGATAATCGTTTTTACGCAGTTTGGCAGGGTCGTCGGACGGCGTTGCCTCGGCATCAGACGATGAATGCGTTGCTCGATTGGAGTTACAATCTGTTGTCCAAGCACGAAAAGGTTATTCTGGCCAGACTCTCGGTCTTCGTGGGCGAGTTTGAGCTTGATATGGCTCGCTCGATCGCAGCAGACGAGGAAATTGATGGCGCGGCCGCAAATGAGGGGATCGCAAGTTTACTTGCGAAATCCCTGATATCCAAAGCCGAGCAGCACGTACCGACATTTTATCGTCTGCTTGAAACCACCCGAGCGTTCGCTGAAGTGCAGCTTGCCGAATACGGCGAGACGAATGCAATCGGTGGCCGGCATGCCAAATATTTTTCCGAACTTCTCCACCACGACCGGCTTGTTCAAGCTAGATTTGGTGAGCGCAATCTTTCGGAATACGCATTCCATATCGGGAACGTGCGAGCCGCGCTTCAATGGGCATTCTCTGATGCCGGCGATCTCAACCTCGGCGTGGAACTTGCCGCAGGGGCTGCCCCGCTATTAATAGGTTTATCGTTGCTCGTGGAATGTAACCGCTGGTGCCAACTTGCACTCACCAACTTGAATGACATTACCCGCGGCACCAGGCACGAGATGATTCTTCAAGAAGCTTTCGCACTTTCTTCGATATATACCACCGGGAACATTGATCAAACTCGCACCGCAATTGAGCGGGGTCTCGTTCTTGAAGAGACATTTGGAGACCCACTGCGTAAACTTCAGCTTCTTCTGTCGCAGTTCACCCTTCTGATGCGACTTGCCAACTTTAGGGGCGCGCTCCAGGTTGCTCAACAGAGTGAGACGTTCGCGGAAAGCATCGACGATGCCGCGGGATTTCTCCTTGCCGATTTCATGCTCGGCGGAGCTCATCACTTCATTGGGGACCAGGCTGCCGCCCAATATCACGGCGAGCGTGCGATGGCTCGGGTGGCCGATCTTGGCGCGATGGTGCCTTACTTTATCGGGTTTGATCATCGTACTTATGCTCCCATCAACCTTGCCCGCGCCTTATGGCTGCGGGGATTGTCGGCTCGCGCGTGTAGCTTCGTAAGCGCCGGCATCGAAGAGGCGCTGAGCGGAGTCAATCCGATACTGACCTGTGTCTCTCTTGCATATGGTGCGCCGGTCTTTCTGTGGAGCGGGGACCTTCAAAGCGTTGAGGGCTATGCCGACAAGTTGGTCGAAAATGCACGTCGACATTCTATTGACCCGTATCGGGCCGTCGGCGTCGGCTTGCAAGGCGCACTTGCGATCGCTCGAAATGAATGCGAAGCCGGGATAGATCTTTTGCGGACTGCGCTTGAGACATTAGTAGCTCTGAGGCTCAATATATTCGTGACCGAATTTATGGGTGTTCTCGCGGGGGGCTTGCGGACCAGTGGGCAACTTAATGCGGCGCTTGTCACCATAAACGAAGCCATCGGGCGCTCGAAAGATTGCGGGTCAACGTCTGACCTGGCCGAGCTGCTGCGAATTAAGGCGGGAATCCTGGCGGCCGCCGACCAGGATAACACCACCGCGGCGAGGGATTGCCTGACCCAAGCACTTGTGGTCGCACGAGAGCAATCTGCACTCGCGCTGGAGCTGAGGATAACGATGGACTTTGTGCGGTTGCTCACTGCTGCCGCGCGGGAGAAGGCGCGAAATGATCTCAGCGCAGTCTATGGGCGGTTCTCGGAAGGATTTGAGACGGCGGACTTGAGAGCTGCGCGCCAATTGTTGCTTGAGCTGAATTAGCAACCTGCATCCCACCCCAATGATGGTGGCCTTTCGGATTGTACGATTAGTTGTATCAACTAGCGCTTGATTGAATATGGAGCAGCATGTCTGGCTGAATGTGACGGTGGACGAAGCTACGGTTGCGTGCCAATTAATTGAGGGACTGGTGTGGCGGCCCTTCCCCGGGCGCTCGTCGGCGCGCAGATCTTGACTGCAGGGGCATTGTGGAGGCAACCAAATGATCCGCTCTCGAGCGGCTTGTTACTCTACCCATTCCAAAGTCGAATGATCGTTATTCCGCTCCATCGACTTTGTCCAAAAAAGCCGAGGCATTAGCATCATCGTCCGTTTCCGCGCTCCGTTTGGGCTTCGGAGATACTCATAGCAGCGGGCTCAAGCTATGGCGTTTCTCATGCTGGTCCCCGCATCGGTGATTGGTCTCATTGTCTATTCATCGGCAGGTTATGTAGGGTGGAGCAAGGGTCTGGCCCTCGCAGCGGGAACGATCGCACTGGCGCCGCTTGGATCGCGAACCGTGTTAGCCATGAGGCCGAGGCCATTGAGGTGATGCCTTCCCGTGATCCAGGGAGGAGCGGGGATACTGCTCATTGTAGGTCAGAAATTCAGCATTTTCCCGTATCAAAGTAGGAGCGACCTTTATGACCGACCCAATTCCATTGTTGAAGCCTCACGAATGCGCGCTACTACTGATTGATCTTCAAGCTGGTCTCGCTTTTGGCGTGGAGTCTATTGACCGACAAGTCTTGCTTAATAACACCGTTGCCCTAGCGCGCACAGCGGGCGTGTTCGGTGTTCCAATAGTTGTCTCGACGTCGGCCACCAAGGTCTACAGCGGGCCCCTCATGCCCGCAATCCAGACAGTACTACCGGGCGTGGCGGCAATTGAGCGGCACAACATGAATTTGTGGGAAGATGAGACAGTTCGAGCTGCAGTCGTGGGTACAGGTCGCAGGCGGTTACTTATCTCGGGCCTCTTAACAGAGGCTTGTGTTTCCTTCCCGGTTCTTTCTGCTCTTAAAGATGGATATGAGGTTTTCGTGGTCGCCGACGCGTGCGGTGGACTAACAGAAACGAGTCACGATCTTGCGCTCCGGCGAATGGCCGCGGCTGGGGCGTCGATGACGTCGTGGCTTCAGGTGCTGCTCGAGTTGCAACGAGATTGGACGCGCAAGGAGACGTATGCTGGGGCTCGTGCGATTGTTGAATCCAATGGCGGCGGCTACGGTATCGGACTCGCTTATTCGCGGGACATGATTCATCCGAGTTGACTTCTATAGTGCTTATGCCAACACCGGATGGACATCGATCGATCTTTTACGCCAAACTGCGGTATCTTGTCTGGAGAAAAGCCGATCACCGATACGATATTGGCCGGTAAGAAGGCGGATTGTTCGACCTCCGCAAAATGGTTGTGCTGGTTTCGGCGCAATTCCGTCACGCTGACCACAATAAGCAAATGATTGGTCCGACCCACAATAATTGGAAAGGCCAAGGTTTCTGGCTTGCCAAGCGGAAGCCACGTAGTGACGGCTGGTCTTAGGGCTAAGCGATGAGAGTCTCCCGTCGAGGCGAAAAACTCAAAGTCCGAAACATTCAAGTCGATGCGCAATTCGATAAAGATAAGCGGGCAAGCGGACCGAAGAGCTTTTCTGAAAGCGGAAAAGGCAATTCATAGCGAATTCGTTCAATATTCGACCCGGAACAAGAATTAGCGTCCCGAGGCTGACGCGCGCTGTGCGCGGAGCAAAAAGGCGCGGGCCCGTTTGCCCCCAAATCCCCGACCACGGGTCCGCGCCAAGGGCGGCAGCTTGAGCAACTCGAAGATAGAATCGACAAGCGGCTTATCGCAAACAATTGCGCAATCAAGCACCATCTCGCCGATCGTTATGCGCGAGTTCCAGCATAGGGTAGCCAACACTTTGACTGTCCTTAGTTCGAGCCTCCGGCTGGAGTTGGCGACATTCAGCACCCCGGGTTTACAAGAGGCATTAAGGCGTCACGAAAAACGCGTTATAGCTGTCGCAGATCTGCATCGCTTTTTCGGTCGCTATTCGGAGGTTCTGGAATTTTCCGCGGAGCACTATTTTCAATCGCTTTGTGCGTTGCTAAGCAAATCCATACTTTCGCCATTGGGCCTGCACTGCGAAGTGTCGGTTGACAAGGCGCCATTGCGAGCGGAAAAATGCGAATTGCTCGGCTTGGCGATCACCGAACTTGTGTTAAATGCCGCAAAGCATGCATTTCCTGGGAAAAGTTCAGGACGTGTTCGTATCGAGCTCGTGATGCGAGATGACCGTTGGTATTGCACGGTCTCCGACAATGGAATTGGGATATGGAAGACGTCCTCAGGGAGCGGTTCGCAAATCACAGACGGCTTGGTCGATGCGTTGGAAGGGCAACTGACAGTATGTACCGGCCAGGACGGCACTGCCGTCTCAATTATTTTCACTGGCAAGGAGGGGCACCATTGGAGCTGATCTCTGTGCGACAAATATTTGCGATCTGGCAGTGCTTGTTGACTGTCCAGGGTTTCGGCGCCAATTCGGCGTGGTTCGGGCGCAATGCTTCTGGCGAGACGGAGATTTACCGTGAGCCATAAACGAGTTGCCGACGTGATCGTCGAGACGTTGGAGCAGGCGGGCGTAAAACACTGTTGGGGCGTTCCCGGCGATACGCTCAATTTCGTTACGGATGCCATTCGCCGCAGCAAGATTGAGTGGGTGCATGTGCGTCACGAGGAGGTTGGCGGCTTCGCGGCCGGGGCCGAGGCGATGATTACCGGCGATCTTACGGCCTGTGCTGGATCATGCGGCCCGGGCAGTCTGCACTTTATCAATGGACTGTTTGAATCGCATCGCAATCGCGTGCCCGTCATTTTGATCGCGAGCCAGGTCACGAGTGACGAAATCGGCTTCGATTTCCCGCAGGAGGTCGATTTCAAAGCGGTCTATAAAAGCTGCAGCGTGTTCTGCGAAGAAATCCGTTCGCCCGGCCAGGCCCGCCGTAAAACGGCAATGGCCGCTCAGGCGGCGCTATCTCGGCGCGGCGTGGCGGTACTGATTGTGCCAGTGGATATGAGCCGGGCCGAAGCACCGGACGAACCGCATTTCAAGGTGCACTGGGCTCGTCCGGTGACGCGGCCCAATGATGAGGAGCTGGACCGAATCGCGTCCATGCTGAATGCCGGGACCAACATTAGCATATATGGCGGTTGCGGTTGCGACGGGGCCCATGACGAGGTCATGGCGCTCGCCAAAACGCTGAACGCTCCGGTGGCGCATACATCGCGGGCAAAAGACTTTCTTGAGTACGACAATCCGTTTGATGCCGGGATGACCGGGGTCTTCGGCATCGAGTCCGGCTACCACGCATTGATGGAATGCGACACGTTGC
>Ga0206883_1138_pt1 | contig 10087 bp, 4 predicted proteins | sample Alteio_BWOrgCont_2_FD_152910 | JGI IMG/M metagenome (GOLD analysis project Ga0206883, IMG submission 152910) | Enriched cells from forest soil in Barre Woods Harvard Forest LTER site, Petersham, Massachusetts, United States -... | ecosystem: Environmental > Terrestrial > Soil > Temperate forest > O... | reverse complement strand
GGGCGCGCCGCCCCACCTCTCGTAATCGATCCAACAACTGCACGCCAGCAGCAGCAGCGGCAATGACAGCGTGTTTTTAAACTCCGAGATCCAGGCCACCGACTCGACGGCCAGGGGATGCACGGCGAAGAGCAGACCGCCGACCCACGCGGCGAAGCCGCATGGGTCGGCGCCCTGAGCAACGTCGAAGGGCCCTTCCCCATCCACCCTTCGACTTCGCTCAGGATGGGCCCCACTCCCTTGGGTGAAGATTTTTTGCAGCAGGGCCCACAGCAACAGGGCGCTCAGCGCGTGCAGGCCGATATTCGTCAGATGGTAGCCGAGGACGTCCGCCCCCCACAGATGCCATTGGACCCATTGCAGCGTGCTCTTGAGCGGGAAGTAATCCATGGACGAACGGTCGATCCATGGCTTCCACCAGCCGCCCGGATCGCGCAGCAGGCCGTTCCGCGCGACTTCCAGGCCGTCGTCCCAGAGCCAGGCGCCATGCAACACCGGCCAGTAAACCCACAAGGTCGCCAAAACGATCGCCAAAAATTTCGAAATTCGAAATTCGGATTTCGAAATTTTCACTGTCCGGACTCCCCTTTCTCCAGCATTTCCACGCGTTGCAGGTTGTCGCGGGCCTCCGGGTAGTCCGGCTTGAGCCGAAGCGCGTCCTCAAATTCCACCTTCGCCGCGGCAAATTGGCCGCTCTCCGCCAGCATGATGCCAAGGTTGTTGTGCACATCCGCGGCGGCAGGTTGCAGGCGCAGCGCCGCCCGATATTCCGCCACCGCTTCCGGCCGGCGGCCCAATTCGACCAGGACGTTGCCATAGTTGATCCGCGCATCGGCATTGTCGGGGCGCAGCCGCGTCGTCGCGGCATACGCGTCCGCCGCTTCGGCCCAGCGTCCGGCGGCCACGAGCAGCTCCGCCAGGTTCGACCAGGCGGCGGCATGATCCGGGCTCAGGCTCACCACCCGCTCAAACTGCGGGATGGCTTCGTCGCCTCTTCCGAGGCGCATGAGCGCGAGACCAAGGCCATAATGCACGGCGGGGTCGCCGGGACGAAACCGCAGCGCAGCCCGGTAGTGGTCAACCGCCTCCGCCGGGCGGCCCTCCTTCACGAGGGCGTTGCCGAGATCGGTGTGCGCATCCGCATATTCCGGGACCAGCCGGAGGGCCTCGCGGTACTGCGCCATCGCCGGCTCAAATTGCCCGCTTTCGGCCAAGACATTGCCCAGGTTGTTGTGCGCTCCGGCATTCCCGGGGATCTTCAGCGCCGCATCGGTCCAGAATGCCAGGTCGCTCTGGTAGACCAGGTTCCTCCGGAAGGTCATGAAGCCGAATCCGACCGCGACGATCAGGCAGGCGGCCATCCAGAATTGTCCGATTCGTGGCCCGGGCTTCCCGCGCGGGTCATCGCCGGACCCGGGCAGGCCTGCCAAGGCGCAGCCGCCCACCACCACCACCGCCACCACCGCGGCGAGGGGCAGGTACATGCGGTGTTCGGCGATGATCTCGGTGGCAATCGGCACGAAACTCGAGGTCGGAGCCAGGATGAGAAAGAAGGCCGCGCCGGCGAAGCCGATCGCCCGCTTGCCGCGGCGCAGCGCCCAGATCGTTCCCCCCAGCAGCCCGATCACGACGACGGCGTCACCGATCACCTGGAGCGGCGGTCCGCCCAACAGCCGGCCATAGTCGGCCACCAAGGGATGCGGCCAGACGGCCAGGCGGAGATAATGCGCGATCGCGCGGAACTGAGTCAGCGCATAAGCCCACCAGGCAACTCCCGCCCCAAAGCCCGCCGTCCCGTCCCGGCCGCCGGACGTGCACACCAACCAGGCCAAAAGCAGCCAGCTCACCGCCAGGCCCGCGTGCAGCCCCTGGTGCCTCCGCCAGGCCTCCCGAAACGTCCCGCTGACGAAGGTTCGGTCGTAGAGAAATACGACAACCGGCGCCGAAACCATCACTTCTTTGGTCGCCATTCCAAGCAGGCAGGAAGCGACAGAAAAGCAGCCCCAATAGGATGGTCGAAATGCCTTGAAGGTAGACGCGATCTCCCGGCCGCGTTCCTCATCGGTGCGCGGCAAAGCCGCGTCTGTTTCCGCATAGCGAATGAAGCAATACAGCGTCAGCAGATAAAACAGCCCCATCAGCGACTCAGCCCGCTGGATGACGAGGGTCACCGATTCCGTCTGGAGCGGATGCACGGTCCAGATGAGCGCGACGGTGAAGGCTAGGAAAGCAGCATGGGCTGGAAGCCCATGTTCATTGTTTAACATGGGCTGGAAGCCCATGCGCCTTTTTTTCTCCAGCGTCCGGCGCACAATCCCAAACAAGGTCAATCCCGCCAGAATATGGATCAGCAGATTGAGCGCGTGGTAACTCCAGACATTCGTGCCGCTGATTGCGTAGTTGATCGCGAGCGAGAGATTGAGCACCGGCCGGCCGCTGACGGTGAAGCCGCCCGCGGGCGGCGACAGCGCCGCCCAGATCGGCCAGAGATGCCGGATGGTCGGGTTTTCCGGGATCGAGCCGATGTCGTCGAAAAGGAAGGGCCCGCCGAAGCTGCCGCTGTACGCGGCCAGCGCACCCAGGACGATCACCGCGGCGCCCAGGTGGACGCGGCTCCGCTTCGCGGGACCGCGTCCCTCATCCGGGAAGCGGCGGGACGCCGCGTCTACTTCGGGTGCGTTCACAGAAAATTCCTAGCATAAATACCATCCAAGGCGCGTAAAAAAAAGGGCGGCCGTCCCGATATACGGAACGGCCGCCCGGATGAATTCAGCCCAGGATACGAGCGCTTAGAACTCCAGCCGCGCTCCCACCTGAATATTCCAACGGGACATATCCGGGTACGTGGTCGGCGTGCCGAACGTTCCCGCGTTGAACGTGTAGATATACTGCCCTCTTCCGCCGTTGCCCGCCGGGTTGTAGCCGGTGCCCGCAATGGTCTGGGTCTCGAACGAGTTGTCGTAGTTCGTCACCACGCCCCATTGCTTGTTGAGCAGGTTGGCAAAGTTGAAGCAGTCGGCGAAGAGCGTCAAATGCGCGGATCCGGCAATCGGGATCTGCTGCTCGATGTGCAGGTTGAGGGTCCGCTGCCATTGGGCATAGGAGCTGTTGCGGGAAGCCACCTTGCCCGCCCAGCGAGCCAGGTCCGGATTCGTGTTCAGATAGTTGAAGAATGCCTGCTCTTCCGTCGGGCTCGCCCAAGTCACCAGGGGATCGTTCGGGCCCGACGGCACATAGAACAAGTCCTCCCCGGTGATGCCGTCGCCGTCGGCATTGCCCTTGAACACGTAGCTGAAGGCCTGGCCGGTCTGGGCGATGAATTGCGCCGTGAACGACGTGGTCGAGTTCGAGTACGGGAAGAAATGGAACTCGCGCGTGCCGGTGAGAACCCCCTTGTTGGGAATTTCATATTCCGACCGGTAATCGCGATTGTCGTTCGGGTTCAAACCCGGATCGTCGCCGAAATTCGACGACGCCACGGAAGACGGCAGGGGACTCACCTGCGTCGCGAACGTGTGGGTGAACGACGCCGAGAAGGCCCAGTTGTCCAGCAGCGGGCGGTGGATTTCCAGGGTGTACTGCTGGGATCCGCCCTTGTTGGTATTGGTCAGTTCATACACCGGTCCCTCCGTGGTGTTGGCTTCCAGCGTCGTGGACGATGCGCTCGTGACCGACTGGTAGTAATTCGACGTCGTGTAGGTCGAGATGAAGTACGAGCTGCCGATATTGCTCGGGGTGATGACGCCGTTGTACCGGATGGCGCCGTCGGGCGTGAGGGCCGGGCCCGTGGTGGCCAGCTTGTAATTGGTCTGCTGGTAGAAAACGTCCTTCTCCACCTGCGAGAAGTCGGCTTCCGCGGTCAGGACCAGGTGCCAGAATCCGAGTTCATGATCGATCGCCAGATTTTCCTTCCAGTTGGCCGGCCAGTGGAAGTTGGGATCCGTATAATCGAAGCTCGGGATCGGCTTGGTCGCGGCCACCGGGGGAAGCGGCTGGGTGGACTGGTTTCCCGTGAAGGTGTAGTTGGCGATCGGGGTCGATCCATTGCTGATCGAGTAGGTGGTGACCTGGCCCGCATTGTTGAACGAATTCTCCACCCAAACCACCGGATTCTGGCCCAGGAACAGGCCGGCGCCGCCGCGCAGCTGCGTCTTGAGCGCGGTCGGGAAGTTATAATTGAAGCCGACGCGGGGCGCGATGGTATAGTTGCCGTTCATCGTCGTGCTGTTCGAAAAGCCCTGGGCGGCGACGAAGATCGGGCTGACCTGCGGCTTCGCCGGCTCGTAGGGATAATCCATGCGCACGCCCGCGAGCAGCGTGAGGGCGGAGGTGGGGCGCCAGGTGTCCTGAATGAGGGGAGCCAGATCCAGGAGGTAATAATGGGAGACATCCTCGCCGAGCGTGTAACCGGGCGCGGCGGTCTCCAGGGTGACGCCGGTGGGCCGGCCATTCAGGAAGTCGCTGACGTTGCTGAAGGTGTAGCTTCCCAGGTAATTGGGAATGAAGGTGTCGGTGTAGCCCGTGCGATCGGCCTGGCCGCCGAACTTGAAGGTGTGGTTCCCGATGGAATACTCGCCGTAGGCGTGCTCTTCCTGCTCCCAGGTGTAAACGTTGTTCAACTGGTAGGCGTAGTAGGTCCCGAGGAAAAGCTGGCCGTTGGTCAGCGAGGTCGAGTTTCCGGGGGTGGGCGTGCTCAGGCCGCCCACGTTGTCGATCGTGACGGCCGGAAAGTCCGAGCCGCCGAGGACCGCCGTCCCGTTGTAGCGCTTGTACGTGGCCTCAATTTCGGTGTGGAAATTGGGGATCGCCGCGCTCCAGTCGCTGTTCAACTTGGCCGTGATCGACTGGTCGGTGCGGTAGGTGTTGTAGAAGGAATTCGACAGGGAGGTCTCGTTGGTGAACGTGTAATCGTAGAAGACCGGGGCTTCACCGGCGGTGTGCCGGAAGGTGAGCTCGAATTTTTGCGAGTCCGTGATATTCCAGTCGATCTTCGCCACGAAGTTCTGCTGCCAGAGATGGGCGGCGCTGCTCAACTGCCCGGGCTGGTAGCCATCGGCCACGGCGGTGTTGGTGATATTGTTGATGACCGTGGTGTCGGTGGCGTTGTCCGCGGGATTGTACAATTGCGCCGGCGAAGTGGCGATTTCGCGGAAGGCGTCGTAGCCGACGAAGAAGAACAGCTTATTCTTCACGATCGGGCCGCCAAAGGTGAATCCCGTGGTGTGCTCGTTCATCGCCTCGTGGGCTCCGAGCGGGCCGGGGACCGGATCCGGGCCGCGGAAGTTCGTGCCGGTGTAGATCTCGTAGGCCGACCCGTGGAAATCGTTCGTGCCGGACTTGAGCGTCACATTGAGCAGGCCGCCCTCGAAACCGCTGTAAATCAGATCGTAGGGGTTGAGCTCCAGGCTCAGGGAGGAAATCCAGTCCGGCGGGACCGGATTGCGAAATCCGGCGTAGCCGTTGGAGTTGAGGCCGAAGTTATCGGCCGCCGATACGCCGTCGACGAGAAACGAGTTTTCCCGGGGGTTCTGGCCGGCGACGGACAACGTGTATTGTGAATCCGAGGTGCCCACCTGCATCAAGGAGGTGCGGGGATCGAGGTTCTCGATGTCCTGCACGTCGCGGCGGACGGTCTCGATCTTTTCCACCTGCTGCGCGGTAACAACCGAAGAGGTGCCCATCGAACTTCCGTCAAACGTCGTATCCCGCGTCCCGCCCACCGTGATCCCCGCCAGGTGGATGACCTGGGATTGGGCCGTGAAACTCTCGGATCCGGTGGCGCCGATGTCCAGATAGATGCCGGTCTTGGGCTCAATCGAAAGACTGGGTGCGGCAACCGTCACCGTATAGGGACCGCCGGGCTGCAGACCGTCGATGTTATATTCACCGTTGTCACGGGTAGTCGCCTGCCAGTGGGTGCCGGTGGAAACCTGGATCGCGGTCACCGTTGCGCCCACCACCGCTTTGCCATCCTTATCTGTAACAAATCCGGCCATGCCGGAAGTGGTGACGCCCTGACCATAGGTCGTCGTCGTTGCAAGGCCCAGAACGAGGGCCAAAACCCCAGCTGCAAGCAATCGTAGCATGTTCGTACGCATAAGTTTATAGTGTGTTAAGTGCTATCCAAAAACCGGCGGTTGACCGGGTGTGTAATCCTGAGGGTAATCCTTACTGGTGCTAGCCTGAAGCGTGCCAAGAGTTTCAGTCAAGCATCAATAATGAATTTTCATTCACCGTTGCCCATTCTTAACCTGACATGGTGACGCTTCTCGCATTCGCTGCTCTTAAATCAAATTTAACCTTATGCTATCCTCACGCGTTTTAGCCGGTGCTTTTCTGGGAGCGATTGTTCTCGTTTCTCCTGGCGGACGGGCGGCGCCCGCCGACGCCGGGACCGAGTTTACCCAGGTCACCATCCTCGGCACCACCGATCTCCACGGGCATATCTATCCGGTCGATTACTACACCAATCGCCCGGCACAACTCGGGCTAGCAAAGGTGGCAACGCTCATCGCGACGGCCCGCCTCGGCGCGCCCAACCTCCTCTTGCTCGACAGCGGAGATACGATCCAGGGCACCCCTCTGGAGTACTATCACAACCGCATCGATAACGCGCCCCCGGATCCGATGATGCAGGCGATGAATTATCTCCATTATGACGCCATGGCCGTGGGCAATCACGACTTCAATTACGGCCTTGCGGTGCAGATCAAGGCGCATGGCGAAGCGGCGTTCCCCTGGCTCTCCGCCAATACCTACCAGGCCGGCACGGACGTGAATGCGTATCAGCCGTACATTATAAAGGTGGTCAACGGCGTCCGCGTCGGGGTGCTCGGGCTGACGACCCCGGACATTCCCGATTGGGAGGATGTCCCCAATTACGCGGGATTGGAATTTCGCCCGCCCGTAGCCGAAGCGAAAAAATGGGTGAGCATCCTCCGGACCCGCGAGCGGGCCGACGTCGTGGTCGTGGCGATGCACATGGGGCTGGAGCGGGACCTGGCCACCGACGCGCCGTTGATCCAGCTCCCTCACGAGAATTCCGCCATGGCGATCGCCGAGGAGGTTCCCGGGATCGATCTCATCCTCATGGGGCACACCCATCGGCCCGTCCCGTCGCTGACGATCAACGGAGTCCTGCTGACCCAGGCCGACTTTTGGGGCCATTACCTCGCGCGGGCCGACCTGTACCTGAAACGGCCGCCCGGCGGCCCCTGGAGCGTCTGGGCCAAGAAGGCGGCCATCATTCCGGTCGACAAGGATACGGCGGCGGACCCTGAGGTATTGGGCTTGGCCGCGAGCAGCCATCAGGCGACGCAAGCCTGGCTGGCCCGCAAAATCGGAGAAAGCGCCCAACCGCTGAGCGAGGAGGATGCCGAAACGCGCGACACCGCGATCATCGACCTGGTCCAGCGCGCCGACCTGGAGGCCAGCCACGCCGACGTTGCGCTGGCCTCGCCGCTCAACCTGGCGGCCCGGATCCCCCGGGGCCCGGTGAGCGTCCGGGATATTTGCGGGATCTACGTTTACGACAATTCGCTGGTGGTTGTCGCGTTGAGCGGCCGGGAGCTGAAGGAGGCGCTTGAGTACTCAGCGAGGTATTTCAAGCCCTACCAGCCGGGGAAAACCGTCGCCGAATTGAGGAATCATGGGCTGCCGCCGTACGACTTCGATACCGCCGCCGGGGTCAGTTACGTCATCGATCTCACCCGGCCCCTGGGCGATCGGATCCGCGACCTGCAATTCCAGGGCGCGCCCCTGGATCCCGCGCGCAAGCTGCGGGTGGCGATCACCAACTACCGCTTCAACGGCGGCGGCGGTTATACCATGCTGAAAGGCGCTCCCGTCGTCAGCCGCTCCAGCGATGAAATCCGCAACATCATCATCGAATGGGTCGAGCGGCATCACGACATCCCCACCGAGCCGATGAACAACTGGAAGATTGTGCCCTCCCCCTGACCGGGTTGGGTGGGGCGGCGCGCTTGTCGCGGCGGAGCGCCGCCCCACCTCCTGTCAGGGGCTGGGCGCTGCCGGATGGGCCGCGGCGTTCCTCCGGACCAAATCCGACTTCAAATAGTAATCGGGACCGGCCTGGCGCCAGGCGGTGAGCCAGAGGGACCCCAGCATTTCGCCGGCGCGCAGGAGGTCGGCGTCGATGAAGGCCCGCCCCTCCGCGGTCGGGGGCCCGTTCATCCGCAAGGGGCCGTCCTTTTCCATCTGGTACAGCGGCAGGATCTGCTGATTCGTCGTCACGAGATAATCCATGACCGCCGCGAACACCGGATCCCGTCCGTCCGGCCGCGGCGCCACCGTCAGGGGCGCGGCGGGCTCGACCTTGGGCAGCAGCTCCGCTGCGGTGATGCCGGCCCGGCCAATGAAGCCGCTGTCGATCCAGGCGTGCCACCCGCCGCGGTTGATGAAGCCGTTCGGATTGGCGCCGGTCCACCCGTAAAAGTACTTGCTCACATGGAGCGGCTGGCTGCCGTCGCCCACAAAGTGCCCCATGAGTCCCATGATATCGATGATGTCGGCGCGGGCGTTTTCCACCTCCCCGGGCGTGCCGTATTTCTCGTAGACCTTGAGGATGGAAAAGGACATCCGCAGCTTGCCATAGTCCTCCACGATCTTCCAGGGCAGGAAACCGGGGAAACCCGCGGAGTGATCGGCGTTGTACTTCGGGTCGATCGGCCGGAAATTGCCCTCGTGCGCCGCGCGCGCCACGGCAAATTGCGCCGCGAACTCGTAGCGATACTCCGGGATCGTGGCGAGGTCCATCCCCGCGTCGGCGATCTCCTCGATGTCAAAATGGTGGTCGGGCGCCGTGGCGTGCGCCATGATCTCGTCCTTGGTGGAGCGCCAGCGGTCGGGCTCGCCGGCCAGGAAGACGATCCGGTCCACGTTGGCCGGCGCGCGGACCCAGCCGGGAAAGTCCGCCGGCAGCGAAGCCAGGGCGACCTGGTTCACGATATCATGCCCCTGCTCGCCCCAGGCGTGGAGCGAGGCCGGCACCCCGGCGGCGAGCAACGCGGAATAAATGAAAGAGCGAGAAATGAATTTCATCGGAGTATTTAGCCACAAAGAGGCGCAAAAAGCACAAGAAAAGACAACGAACCCATTTTTCTATTCCGAGGCCTTATCTTGCGCCTCTTGTGCCTCTTTGTGGCCAAACGGTTTTACTGGACTGGTCCGGGATGCGGAGGCGCCGGCCGCAGCGAATCGACCGTGGCGGCGTAGTCGTTGATGCCGGCCTGCATCGCCTCGGCGATCTGCTGCTGGAAGGCGGGCGAGGCCACGCGCCGGGCCTCGGCGTCGTTCGAGATGAAGGCCGACTCGATCAGCACCCCGGGACATTGCAGCGCGCGCAACACCCCCAGGTGCCGGAGTTTTTCGCCGCGATCCATCGTGTGCAACCGGCCGATGAGCTGGCGATGCAGCGCGTGGGCCAGCACGACGCTCCAGTGATCCTGGCGGTTCACCGGGGAAGCCTCACGGTCGCTGTCGTCCTTGCGCTGGGACCAAGAATCGGAGGAGCGCTGAAACTGCGGCGGGAAGGTGTACACCTCGGTGCCGTTGGTCCGGGTGTCGTTGGGCAGCGAGTTGAAATGGATGCTGATGAACAGATCGGCATGGGCCAGATTGGCGATCATGGCCCGCGCCTTCAGGTCCGACTCCTTGTCCGACCCGAGCGGGCGGTCGTCGGCGCGCGTCAGCACGACCTTGTCGCCCTGCCGTTCGAGCAGATTCTTCAGGCGCAGGGCGACGTCGAGGGTGTACGTTTTTTCCATCATCCCCAGCCGGAGGTTCTGCGCGCCGGGATCCCAGCCGCCGTGGCCGGGATCGAGCGCAATGATGCGCGGATGCGCGGGGGGAAGACCGCCCAGGGCCGGCCGCACCATCGGCTTGAGGCGGCGATCGAGGTCGATCCGGCTCACATATAATTGTCCGCCGGACATGAGCGCCGGGGCGCCGAGAAAAACCCGCAGGCCGTCGACGTAGGCTTCGCGCTCCTCGGACTGCAACATCACCCGGTGGGAGCCGTCGGTCAGCGAAAATTTGTTGCCGAGCAGGTTCGAACTGGCCCGCAGGC
>Ga0206883_1136_pt1 | contig 10214 bp, 9 predicted proteins | sample Alteio_BWOrgCont_2_FD_152910 | JGI IMG/M metagenome (GOLD analysis project Ga0206883, IMG submission 152910) | Enriched cells from forest soil in Barre Woods Harvard Forest LTER site, Petersham, Massachusetts, United States -... | ecosystem: Environmental > Terrestrial > Soil > Temperate forest > O... | reverse complement strand
AGGCGCCGAAGCGCGAGAAGGAAAAGCCGGTCGCTGCCATCGAGGTTTCGTCGAAGGACCAGCGCAAGCAGGGTGCCGAACAGCGCGTCAAGCGCGGGCCGCTGAAGCGCGCGCTGGATGTCGCCGAGAAGACCATCGCGGATCTCACGAAGAAGCGGGGCGAAGTCGAAGCCAAGCTCGCTGATCCAGCGACCTACTCAGGCTTGCCCACCCTCGTGGCGGAGCTGCAGAAAGAAAAGGTCCGGCTCGAGCGCGAACTCGCGCACGCCGAGCACGAGTGGATGGTCGCTCAGGAAGCCTACGAGGCCGCCTGAGCCTACTCCGCCGGTGCGGCGGCGCAGCGCACCGGCGCGGTCTGTCGGATCAGGGCGACGAGGCCGGCATTCACGACGTAGAGCCCCGTCGCGACGATGAACATCATCGCTGGACGTCCGCCAGCCATGAACTGGCTGAAGACCAACGGCGCGGTGAACGAGCCGATGTCGAGGCCAGAATAGACGAAGCCGAAGACCTTGCCCGAGGAACCCGGCGGCGTCGTCGAGCGTACGATCATGTCGCGCGACGGCCCCGTCATACCGCCAGCGAAGCCCGCAAGCGCCAGGATGACCGGCAGGAGCGCCGGCGACACCGCCATCATGGCAACCGGCAGCGTGAAGGCGGCGGCAGCCAGCAGGCCGACCGACGCCACGATGTCATGACGTGAGACGCGGTCGGCGAAGAAGCCGCCCAGTAACGTGCCGGTCGCCGAGCCCACGACGAACACGATCAGGCAGAACGCCGCGTAGCTCTCGGTGACACCGAACATGCTCTTCCAGGCCGGCACCGCGAACTGCTGGATACCGACGGTGTTGGCGGCCAGCAGCGCGAAATAGACGAGGCACATCAGGATGGCAGGCTGCAGGAACAGCTCCCGCAGCGACGCGTGATGCGTGCCTGCCTCGGCGGCGGCCCTGGCCTTAACGCGATGGTCCACCAGATCGGTACGGTGGATGAATACTAGCACCGACATCACCAGGCCCGGAATGGCGCCGATCATCACGGCAACCGACGGACCGAAATGCTGATCCAGGAAGTACATCACGGGCGCCGCGGCCCAGCCGAGCGAGCCGCCGAGACCGTGGATGCTGAATGCACGGCCGAGGCGCTTCTGGTGAACGGACGCGTTGAGCAGCGCGAAGTCGGCGGGATGGAAGACGCTGTTGCCCGCGCCACCCATCACGGCAATCGCCGCGAAAAACGCAAACGAGTGCGCCATGGAGATGAGCGCCAGGGCAACGCCCAGGACGGCAAGGCCGCCGGCCAGGATCGGGCGAGCGCCGAAGCGGTCGACGGCAAAGCCGGCGACGGTCTGGCCGAAGCCCGAGACGGCATAGAAGAGTCCGCCCAGCAGGCCGATATCGGTGAACGACAGCCCGACCTTGTCGCGCACGATCAGCAGCATCGTCACGAAGGCCAGCTGGTAGTAGTGGCTGGAGCCGTGGGCCACGCCGATCAGGCTGATGACCCGGACATCGCGACCAGCGGGAGCGGCAATTGCTGCGGACATTCCAACCCTCTGCTTTTCCCCGATGATAATCGATCCGCTGGACGAACGCGTATGGTTTTGTGGGGGGGAGCCATGCAAGCGTGATGACGTCGAGCGCAGCCCCGGGCTAGTCTCCCCGCACTTTCAAGGGAGAAACGTCATGAAGCGCTGGAAGCATCGTCCCGAAGGCTCGACCTGGGGCGATTGGGGCGACGACGACCAGCTCGGCCGGCTCAATCTCATCACGCCCAAGAAGGTCCTCGAGGGAATCGCCGAAGTGAAGGAAGGCCGCTCCTTCTGCCTCAGCCTGGCGCTCGACTATCCCGGCGGCAACGCCCTCAATCCACGGCGCCTGCCGCCCGTGCTGTCGCCGACCGGCGACGAGAATGGCTGGCGCTTCAACTTCCTCACGAACGCCATCAATCCCCTGTTCGTCGATACGGTGAGCGACGACCGCGTGATACTCACGCTTCAATACTCGACCCAATGGGACACGCTGGCTCATGTCGGCGGCATGTTCGACGCTGACGGCGACGGCGTGCCCGAGCAACTTTACTACAATGGTTTCAAGGCCGGCTCCGACATCGTCGGCCCGCAACCCGACGCTGGCCGCGACGGCTGCGGCCACATGAGCTACGCGCACAAGCTCGGCGTCGAGAACATGGCGACAAAGGCGATCCAGGGCCGCGCCGTGATAGTCGATCTCGAGAAGCACTACGGGCGCGACCACAAGTACGTGAACTACGACGACTTCAAGCGCGTGCTTGATACCGACAAGGTCGTAGTCGAGTCGGGTGACATGCTGCTGCTCTACACCGGCTTCACCGACGAGATCATGAAGATGAACAAAAACGTCGATCCGGCGCGCGCGCATGCGATGTGCTGCGTGCTCGACGGCCGCGACGAGCGCCTGCTGCAGTGGATCACCGACAGCCAGATATCGGCACTGATCGCCGACAACTACGGCGTCGAAGCGGTGCCCGCGAAGCCCGGCCCCGAGAATGCCGAGCATCCTTCGCTGCCGATCCACAATCACTGCCTGTTCAAGCTCGGCCTGAACCTGGGCGAGATCTGGTGGCTGAAGGACCTGGCCCTTTACCTGCGTGACAAGAAGCGCTCGCGCTTCCTGCTGACTGCGCCTCCCCTTCGCTTGCCCGGTGCCGTCGGCTCGCCCGCCACGCCGGTCGCAACGGTCTGACGTGCCCACTCCGTCCTTTCCGGCGCTAATCGCCAAGAGCCTGGGGACAGAGCCGTTCTCGCTTGTCGATGTCGGCTGTTCCGGCGGCATCGATCCGAAATGGCGCGTCTTCGAACCGAATCTCAGGATCCTCGGTATTGACGCCAGCGAAGCCGAGTGCCGGCGGTTGAGCGCACTCGAGCGTAATGCCGATGCCACCTACGTCGCAGGTTTTGCCGGCTTGCCCGAAGGCCATCCGATCCGACACAGGACCTCGGTCTCGGCGATCGGCGATCTGATCCAGCCGCGCTTCAGCTACATGCGCACGCGCGAGATCCGGCGCGACTGGATGGAGCGTGCACCGCACGAGGAGCGCATCCGGCAGAACGAATGGCAGATGACGGAACTCGCGAGCCCTGCCGCGACCATCGTCGTGCCCGAGCTGCTGACGCAGCGCGGCTGGAAAAACGCCGACTATCTCAAGATCGACATCGATCGTGACGACTACGAAGTCCTGCAGAGCTTCGACGGCCGCTTCGAGGAATTCGGTCTTGTGGCCGTTCAGCTCGAAGTGATGTTCATCGGCTCCGATTCCGATCTGCAGCACACCTTCCACAACACCGATCGCTTCATGCGCCGGCAGGGCTTCGAGCTGTTCGATCTCGAGGTTCGGCGATATTCCAAGCGCGCCTTGCCCGGCCCCTATATTTGGCCGACGCCCGCCGAGACAGTCTATGGCCGGCCTTTCATGGGTGAGGCTTACTATGCGCTCGACCCTACCGCAGCCAAGGACCGTGGACGGCCGCTCGACTTCCAGAAGCTCGCCAAGCTGGCTGCCATCTTTTCACTCTGGAACGTGCCGGATGTCGCGGCCGAACTGCTGCTGGCGCGACGGGCAGAGTTTCAGTCCCTGCTGCCAGTGGACAATGCACTCGACGCGCTAGCGGCACAGGTTCAGCCGTTCCGACTAGTCCCCCGTTCCTACGCCGCCTATATGGCTGAATTCGAAAAAGATTCGGCAGCCTTCTATCGTCGTGAAGGCCCCGTCTCGTTCGGGGAGCGCCTTGCCGCGGCCTGGCGGGGCTTCCTGCAGCCGCGGCGTTAGGCGATAAAGCCGCATGACACTTTCGGCCAACGCCGGCATGGCGAAGCCCATCAAGGACCGGTTTGCCAAGCTGATCTGGGAACAGGTTCGGCCATGGGCGTATCTCGATACGGATGGCGTGGACGTCCCAACGTTCGACGGCGGTAGGCTGTCGGCACCAGATCCCACGGGCCAACGCAATGTTATGTGGGACAACTATATCGAGCCATTCCTTGAGGACCTCTGCAGCCAGGAGATCACTGCCGCCGGCACCGACGCGCAACAGCTGAAACAGCTTCGCCATGGGTTGTTTCGTGGCGTCGTCCGCACCTACTGGGTGATGGCGGACATCCATCGCAACCTGTGGCCGTTACCGTTCCGGACTCGCCCCGACACCTCACGCCAGGTCGCCGCCATGATGAATTTCATCGACACGAGAATAGCGGCGGCGATCAAGAGGGCGGCCTAGGACTTCTTCTCCCAACCACCGCTCGCCGTCTGCTGCCAATAGACCACCGCATGGCCTGCCGCCCTGTAGGCTTTCCAGCGCTCGCGCGCCTCGGCGACGGCGCTCTCGTCGCGGCCGTCGAACAACTCGAAGCAGCGCTTGTAGTCGTCGACCTTCTCCGAGCGCGCATGATCGGCGACGAACAGGAACGTCGCGCCGTTGGGGTTTTCGTCGAGATGGGTCAGCCAGACCGGCTGGCGTGCGGGCTCGCCGTCCTTCGCCGAGCCGTGCGGCAGGAAGCTGCCCGGATCGAAGGTCCAGAGATGCGTGTTGAGCGCGTCGACGCGCTCGGGCGAGCCCAACATCACGACGGCACGCTCGCCCGCCTGCAAGGTCTTGGCCAGCAGGCGCGGCAAGGCCTCCTCGAGCGAGGCCCTGGTCAGGTGATAGAAGTTGACCTCGCTCGCCACCGGCCGGTCACTCGTAGTTGTCCGCAATCCAGCGATCGAGCAGGCGCACGCCATAGGCAGTGGCGCCCTTCGGCGTGGTGTAGTTGCCCTGATTCGACCAGGCCACGCCCGCGATGTCGAGATGAGCCCACGCCACGCCCTCCTGCACGAAACGCTGCAGGAATTGCGCCGCCGTGATCGATCCACCGTCACGTCCGTTACTGACATTCTTCATGTCAGCGATCTCGGAATCGATCAGCTTGTCGTACTTCGGCCCGAGCGGCATGCGCCACAGTTTCTCGCCGACATTGGCACCGGCTGCGCGCAACTTGGTCGAGAGCGGCGTATTGTTCGAGAACAGGCCCGCCCGCTCATGGCCGAGCGACACGATGATCGCGCCGGTAAGCGTCGAAAGCTCGACCATCGCCTGTGGCTTGAACTTCTCCTGAGCGTACCACATGGCGTCGCACAGGATCAGGCGGCCTTCGGCGTCGGTGTTGATCACCTCGACGGTCTGGCCCGACATGGTCTTGACCACGTCGCCCGGTCTCTGGGCGTTGCCGTCCGGCATGTTCTCGACGAGCGCACAGACGCCGATGACGTTGGCGCGCGCCTTGCGGCCAGCCAGCAGTTTCATCGCGCCGGTCACGGCTCCTGCACCCGCCATGTCCCATTTCATATCTTCCATGCCGCCCGCGGGCTTCAGCGAGATGCCGCCGGTGTCGAAGCATACGCCCTTGCCGATCAGCGCGATCGGCTTCCGCGACTTCGGTCCGTTCATCCAGCGCATCACCAGGAGCTGCGACTCGCGCACGCTGCCCTGGCCGACACCCAGCAATGCGCCCATGCCGAGCTTCTTCAGCTCGGACTCGCCCAGGATCTCGACCTTGACACCGAGCTTGGTGAGGTCGCGGGCTCGCCGGGCGAATTCCACCGGATAGAGGACATTCGGCGGCTCGCTCACGAGATCGCGGGTTAGGAACACGCCGTCGATGGTCGACTCGAGCCGGGTATAGGCCCGCTTGGCCTCGGCGACCGTCGAGACGACGACCTTCACTTCAGTGAGCGTCGGCTTCTGCTCGGGCTTTTCCTTGGTCTTGTACCTGTCGAAGCGGTAGCCGCGGAGCTGCGCGCCGAGCGCAACATGAGCGGCGATCTGGCCGGGCGTGAGCTTGCTGCCCTTGACCGCATCCACGACGATCGTCACCGACTTCTGACCGGCGGCATTGGCATCGGCGACCACCAGGCCCCCTAGGCTCTCAACGGTACGCGCATCGAGTTCCCGTCCCTTGCCAGTCCCCAGCAACATCAATCGGGTGATATCGGCCTGCCCCAGTATGCTCAGCGTCTGTGCCTTGGCACCGGTGAAACGACTGGCGCCGAGCGCGCGGGTGATCGCGCCAGTCGCCGCCTGGTCGAGGGACATCGCCGTCGCCAGGAGTTGCTTTTCAGCCGCGACAAAGACCGCGAGACCGCCGGAGAACGCCTTTGGAAAGGCCAGAAATTCTACTTTCATTCAGGTTCCTCGTATTTTGAGTAGACTATCCATCGCAGCAGCGCGACGACAAGCAGGCAATTGGGAGACTGGCGACCCCGCCCGCGTGACAGTATCAGTATTGGCCCTTCAAACGTTGGACCTATACACCTCCGACGTGCTTTGCCGAGACCTGAGACCGAGAGAAGCGTGCCGATACACGACGAGAAAGCCCCGTGAGGCAATTCAAGATATTCCGGCTCGAGACAACGCCGTGGCGTACGGCCGTATTCTTTGCCATCCCCCTCGCCGTCCTCCTGTTCGTCCGCAGCGACCTCAATCAGGCAGGGATGTTGGATCCCTTCATCTATCTCGGTTACAGCATCGACTATAGTGAGCTTGCTGTCCGGTACGGCCAAACCTACTACTCGACGCGCCTGGCGCACATCCTTCCAAATGCTTGGGCCGCAAGCCTCCTCGGAGACACTCTGGGATACTACACGGTGCGCTACGTGTTGCTCGTGGCCGCCACTGCCTCGATCTATCGGATCGGCCGTCACTATGCCGGAGAAGGGCAGGCTTGGATCGTTACGATCTTCTTTGCCACTCATGTCTGGTTGCTTCGGGAGATTTTCTGGGACTACTACGACGGGACGGTTGTTGTATGGGCCCTCGTCTCAATCGCCTGCCTGCTTCCTCGCAAGCGTGACCTGGGCTGGCATGCCGCCGCAGGCTTCGCCGCGGCACTGGCGGCCAATGGCAGTCCTGTCGGACTGGTGATCATCACCGCCTATGGGCCAGCCTGGTTTATCGAACGGCGCTGCAAAACCTGGCGCGAACTCGGCAGGAGCTTCGGCGCCGCCGTTGCCGGTTTCGCCGCGTGCTATGGCCTGCTGATCGTGGCGATGACGATCTTGAATCCCTCAGTCGGATGGCACTTCGACGAGATCACCTACGGCATGCTTAGCTTCATGTTTACCGGCGGGGGGGCGAACTATTTCAAGAGTCTCCGGACGATCTTCCTCGATCTCGGCTGGTACCAATCGCTGGTTTTTCCCTTCTTCCTGTCGATTTCGCTTGCCGGTCTCCTTGCAAGTCGTCGAGCCGGATCAGCCGCGCACCGAAGCGCCATTGGCGCAGCCTTGTTCGTCCTCACATTGGCGCTCTTCTTCGCGCTCTTTCACTTCTTGCTGCATTGGGGCCTGTTGGCCCTACACTACTACCTCATTTACTTTTTACCGGCGGGTGTCGTCGCAGTAGCCAGTCTCCTTGGCCAACGGCAATTCATGATCAACCGGTCGTTTGGTTTGATGGCGACTTTCAGCTTCTTCATGTTGCACTTCGCATTCTGGCGGTTGGCTTATCGGTACCTTCTGCCTGCCTCTGACGGACAGCCAGCGCTTCTCGCCCGACTCACAATACCCTTGGCCATCGCATCGTTCATCGGTGCTGGCGGATTTGCGGCATTGGCTGCCCGATCGCGCTGGAAATCGCTGCACGCTGTCCTCCTCGCGATCGCATTTTTGTCCAGTAACGCCTTCTTTAATCAGGATATTTTTGCGCTCCTACTTGGGGGCAATCGCGAACAGCATGACTTCGAGTGGGATGTAAGAGACGGCGCCCTCTATCTGCACCGCTTCATTTCGAGGGACGTGTCCAAGAATACCCCGATCAGTTTTTGGTATGGCACCCGCGACAATCAATTGCGATCGATAAACTACACATACACCGGTGGGGGCCGGGTCAGCGACATGTGGGGCGCCGGCGCGCAAATGCCGGCAATCGACGCAGCGGTCAAAGACAAGCTGACGACAAGTACATATCTCGCAGTTTTGGGCAACGACATCGAGGTCGAGAGGGCCATCTCCGCCATCCAAGCCGCCGGTCTGCCATTCGATAAGGTGAGCCAGGGCGAGTTCAGGGGCCGGAGCTGGACGGGCTACGAGGTGGTCCTCCTCCGGATGGCGAAGCAATGATCGAGGCCGTCGAATGAAGCGATGCATTCGCTGCAATTGTCTTTTTTCAGCCGCGACGTGGACTTGCCCCGACTGCGAGTATCGTCCAGGTCTGCGTAGTGGCATCCTCTCTTTTGCGCCCGAACTGGATCTCCAGGACAGCGACTACGACCCGTCTGCCTATGACGTCCTGGCGCGATCGGAGGCGGGCAGCTTTTGGTTTCAGAATCGCAATCGCCTGATCAGCTGGGCGGCGACAAAGTATTTCGCAAATCCCAAGGACATACTGGAAATCGGCTGCGGCACGGGTTACGTCCTCAAGGCATTGAGAGAGGCCTTCCCCGCAGCCTCCCTGACAGCCACTGACGTCCACATCCGCGGTCTCCAGTTTGCCGCCAACCGTCACAGCGAGCGTCTCAGTCTCCTGCAAATGGATGCTCGAGCAATACCATTTCGTGACACTTTCGACCTCGTAGGCTGCTTCGATGTCCTAGAGCATATCGATGAGGATGTTGCCGTGTTGGAAGAAATACGGGCCACCCTGAAGCCCGCGGGAGTGCTTGTCCTCACGGTACCTCAGCACATGTGGCTGTGGAGTGCCGCCGACGAGGCCGCGCGCCACAAGCGTCGGTATGATCGGCCGGAGTTGCTGCGCAAATTGTCCGCGGCCGGTCTCGCCCCCGTCTTTGCCAGTTCGTTCGTTTCGCTGCTTCTACCCGCCATGGTCGCGGCCAGGCGGCGGAGCAATTCACGCTACGATCTGCGCCGAGAGGTCGATCTGCCAGAAATTATCAATCGCCCATTCGCCGCCGTCACCGCGATCGAACGCCTTCTGATCCGTGCCGGCATTTCCTTTCCGGTGGGCGGTAGCCTCCTCGCGGTGGCGCGTCGCGCGGGGTGATTCGAACGAAAGCCTCGTCAGCCTTCGCCGAGCGCCTCCAGCATTCGATCGATAACCTGATGCTGGTGCTCTTCGAGGCCCAGCCAAAGAGGCAGACGTACCAGGCGATCGGAAAATTCCGTCGTGAGGGGAAGATCTCTGTTCGCCCGGCTAATGCGCCGTCCCTGGGGAGAGGAATGGAGGGGCACATAGTGAAAGACGCATCCCACGCCCACCTCCTTCATGCGCGCAATGAACTGCGTACGGTCGTCAAGGTTCCTCAGTAACAAGTAGTACATGTGCGCATTGTGCTCGCAATCCGTTGTCACGATCGGACGGCGCATCCTCCCGGCCTTTTCCTGTGCTTCGAAAGCTCGATGATAGGTCTTCCACATCGCCAGGCGCCGATCCGTGATCTGCTGCGCCTCTTCCATTTGCGCCCGTAGGAACGACGCGACGATTTCGCCGGGAAGATAGGACGAACCAATATCGACCCAACTGTACTTGTCGACTTGGCCGCGGAAAAACTGGCTGCGATTCGTGCCCTTTTCGCGAATGACCTCTGCCCGGTCGGCCAACGCGGCATCGTTAACCAAGATCGCTCCGCCTTCACCCGAAATGATGTTCTTTGTCTCGTGGAAGCTCAATGTTCCGAGATGGCCGATCGCTCCAAGACGCGTTCCTTTGTAGGTCGCCATGATTCCTTGGGCAGCATCTTCGATCACGAGCAGGTTGTGCCGTCGCGCAATATCCATGATCGTGTCCATCTCGCAGGACACACCTGCATAGTGCACCGGCACAATCGCCCTAGTTCTTGGCGTGATCGCCGCTTCAATCAAGTTTTCATCGATGTTGAGCGTATCCGGTCTGATGTCGACGAAAACAGGAACTGCGCCCCGGAGTACAAAGGCGTTGGCGGTCGAAACGAACGTAAAGGATGGCATGATCACTTCGTCGCCGGACCCGACATTTGCAAGAAGCGCCGCCATCTCCAGGGCTGCCGTACAGGAGTGCGTCAACAGCGCCTTGATGCAACCCGTGTTCGCCTCGAGCCAGCTATGGCAGTACTTGGTAAAGGGTCCGTCGCCGGCGAGCATTCCATTGAAATGTGCCTCGGCAATGTAGGAGAGCTCTTTTCCCGTCATATACGGCTTGTTGAAGGGAATGTTCATCGCTCACCGCGGAAGGCACAGGGATCAATCGACATCCGACAATTCCAAGC
>Ga0206883_1135_pt1 | contig 10218 bp, 6 predicted proteins | sample Alteio_BWOrgCont_2_FD_152910 | JGI IMG/M metagenome (GOLD analysis project Ga0206883, IMG submission 152910) | Enriched cells from forest soil in Barre Woods Harvard Forest LTER site, Petersham, Massachusetts, United States -... | ecosystem: Environmental > Terrestrial > Soil > Temperate forest > O... | reverse complement strand
TCCGTTGAAAGGTTTGGCAAATTGCTTTTCGCACCAGTCAGCCAGCTTTATATCTTTTTCATCGTCATCAGAAGCCACCCATTCGACACCCATGGCACGGGCCAGTGCGGACATGGGAACCGCCCCGCCAACGAGCCATTGATGGCCATAGGGATGGATATGATTGGGCAGGCGGTCGTATTCATCTTCAATTTCTCCCACCAATTCTTCAATGATGTCTTCCTGGGTGATCATACCAATGATCTTCCCTTGCGCATCTTCAACCATCCCGATATGCAGTTTTTCCTGGATCATCCGTTCTAATACTTTTGAGATGGGAGTGCTGTCCACGAATTTCATGATGGGGCGGATCGTTCCTTTGATGGTCGGGTCTTCAGGGTTGATCTTAATGGCCCCGATAATGTCCTTGAAATTAATGTATCCCAGGACCGTTTGAGGGTCATTGATATTCTCATAAACGGGAAAACGTGTATGCATATCCAAATGGGCCCGGATCAGGGCATCTGTCAGGGTGCTGTTTTGCGCGATCATGCATATGTCCGCAGAGGGGATCATGATCTCCTTGATCGGCCTTAAGGACAGATGCGCCGCGGATATAACGATCTTCTCCTGCTGGGCGTCAATGAGGCGTGACGTCCTGGCCAGGGCAAGGGCAGCTGTAAGTTCGTGCAGGCTGCTTTGGGTGTCAGGGTCCCGGCTGTTATTCGGCTTTTTCTTATCAATGAATTTAATGGCTGCTTTAACGATATTTTCAAAGCACGAAACAACAGGATTGGCGACGTAAGAAAAATAAACCATCATTTTAGATAATTTCAGGACCACCCATTCACTGTTTTTGATCGCATAAATCTTAGGAATGAGTTCGGCAAATATGATCGTAAAGGCGCTTAAGGGGATGATCAGGGTGACCAGGCTCAAGAATTCCGAAAAATCTTTTGATACGCCAAGGCTCTTTTGAAAATACGGATTAAGGGCCTCAGTGACACCAGCGCCTCCGATGGCAGCAGCTATTGAACCGACGAAAGTCACCCCTAACTGCACGACCGCCAGGCTTGCTTCCATGCGGTCTTTCATGAACAAAGCTTCGGCGGCCCCATTGATCTTGGTTTGGACAAGATAGGTGAGTTTAGTCCGGGAAATAGAAGCCAGGGCCATTTCATAAGCTGAAAATACAGCATTGAGAACGATCATGGTCAGGATGATGAGCAGCTCGGTTACAAAATCCATTCAATATCTCCTTGAATAAATATTATATCAGAATGTTTTATTTACCTAAAGACGATAAAGGTAATTTTACCACTAATGTCCGTCTAGTATACCCGGGTACAATTGATTAGTGTCGGGCATCCCAGATATAATCACACCATGGGAAGTATTAGCATTTCAGCATATATATTTATTATGACCGCTTTCTTAGCTAATACTTTTGGTCTTATGCCGATTGTAAGGGCGGACGAATTTCGTTTGCCGGCACCCGGGGTGATGGTCCATTTAAGTCCGCCACTTGACCCTCCAATACTTAAAGGTATTAAAATACATCCTGATAATCCATTCCGTTTTGATTTCATCCTTGACCCAGGAGGTGATAGCCAATTATCTAACAATGCCCTTAAAGACCAATCCAGTAGACTGATTAAATATTTTCTTGCCTCATTAACTATACCTGAAAAAGACCTGTGGGTTAACTTAAGTCCATATGAGAAAGATAGAATCATTCCTCAAAGTCTTGGTTTAACTGAGATGGGCCGTGATCTGCTGGCAGAGGATTATATGCTTAAGCAGATCACAGCGAGTTTAATATATCCAGAAGATAATATAGGAAAGAAATTCTGGAAACGAGTGTATGAAGAAGCGTCTAAAGAATATGGAACAACTAATATCCCCGTTGACACTTTTAATAAGGTTTGGATAGTACCGGATAAGGCTGTGGTCTATGAAAATGCAAAAGCTGGTACAGCCTATGTAGTTGAAAGCAGTTTGAAAGTCATGCTTGAGCAGGATTATTTGGCTTTACAGAAACACGCACCCGTACACAACGCAATGGGTTCAATAGGGGCTAATATCGTCCGTGAGATAGTCATCCCCGAATTGACCAAAGAAGTCAACGAAAATGAGAATTTCGCCAAACTTCGTCAGGTTTACAATTCGCTTATTCTTTCCACATGGTATAAGGAGAAAATAAAAAACAGCATTTTAGCTCAAGTGTATACAGATAAGAATAAGGTGGCAGGAGTCAGTAATGATGATCCGCGAGAGACTCAGAAGATCTATGGGCGTTATCTTCAAGCCTTCAAGAGGGGTGTCTATAATTACATCAAAGAAGAACAAGACTTTGTAACTCAGCAAATGATCCCAAGAAAGTATTTTTCAGGTGGTTTTTCCGCGGCGATGTTGCATATTGATCAGGCACAAACTATTCCCGGCGTAAATTTGAAGAATTATCTGGATATCGATGCGGCCATGGTAACACCGGTAGAAGTTTTATCGAAATTTGAAAGAGCGATTGAAGCGCATTTGACAGGGGCAATGGAGCGTAATCAAAGAGCTTTACTGGATTACAGTGTCGGTGATGGCGATGAGGAGAAATTGAAAATGATTAAATATATAGTAGATAGAAAAAAATTGCCATACCAGGAAATAACACCGGAATATTTAGAAAGTGCAGCTAGTTCCTCACATTTCCAGCGCGAAGAAGGCGATATTGTTTATATCGCTCCTGCGAAAATGGAACTTGATGCAGGTCAGGTAAAACAGGTTTTAAACAGCATTGGTTTGCATGATAGAAGAACTTTTTCGACAATCGCAGGTATATCCGCAGCCCAGGAAAAATCTTTTGAATACCCGGAATTGGACCCTTTGACCGATTTGCCTAATCGAAGGGGATATTTATCTTTGTTTACCCATGAAATCAAAAAAGAAAATCGGGAAGAAGGGATCCACATGATGGTAGTGGCTATGGATCTGGACCGTTTTAAGGAGATCAATGATTTATTTGGACATAAGAGTGGAGATGAAATTTTAATAAAGATAGCTGATACCATAAGAAAAAGGATCAGGTCAACGGATATATTTGCACGATTGGGTGGTGATGAATTTGTTCTGGTATTTCCCATTACCCCTCCTTCCAGAGATGCGCAATTCATCAAAGACCTTGGGGAAAAAATACTCAGCGAAATCCAGAAAAAAGTCTATTTGGGCAGAGACTATATACTTAAAATGCTTAAAGGAGATTCTCCTGAAAGCAATGCCGGTATTTATGACAGTTTTATATATCAGTTAGCTATACAAAATGACGAATCATCCGAAGATCTCAAAGTAAGATTTCCTACACTAGGGACGGCTATTCAAGGGGTGGAGGATGGAGTATGTCAATTTAAAGGATGGGTCCCTCAGGCCAGTATGGGGGCTTCTAAATTGGAAATACCGGGTGGTCTTGAGCTGACAGATCAAATGATCAGTGCACTCTCTGCGGTAACTCTTGATAAAGCGGATGAATTTTTATATAAAGCTAAAAGTAAAGGCAGGAACCGCATTGAGATCAGGCCGGATGAAGAGCGGGTATGGAGCAATGGTGATTGGTATTGGAACGCGCATACTTCTTATCAGGATATTATTTATTTTAAGAATATTTTGTTTGAATCGATGCAAAAAGAGGCTGCCATTAAGCCTTATTTGACGACAATTGCATTGATCAAAGAGTTGGCAAAACAACATTATAGAATGGGGGTGGGTTCTTCCAGCCGTAGAGCGGAAACATACTTAAGAACTTTTGGCATTGATCAGTATTTTAAAGGGGCGGTCGTTGATGGAAATATGGTCATTCGGGGGGATGTCCCTGGTAAACCATCCAAGGAATTCTTTAGGGTTGTTGCACGTAAAGCAAATGTTGCCCCGGAAGACACCGTTGTTTTTGAAAGTACCATAGCAGGTGTGCGGTCTGCAAAAGAGGGCGGATTTGGATTGATCATTGCGCTGAGCCGCAATAATGATGTGGAAGATCTGCGGCTAGCAGGGGCGGACCATGTATTACCCGATATTGGCGATTTAAGCATAGATCGAATGCAGGATTGGTTTATAGCAAAACAATCCCGTCGTTTTGAAGGAGCGATCTTTGATGTTGATGGGGTCATTAGCGATACGCATACTCAGCATTTTGATTCCTGGAAATTGGCCATGGACGGTTTTTTAGATTATTACGGAAATATCACAAAGCAACGTTATGATCCATTTGTCCAGGAAGACAACGCTAAGTATTTTTCCGGTAAGACAACCACGTCGGTTATGATCAATTTCCTGGCATCCCGGGGAATAGTGTTACGTTCACAGAATGTGAGTAAGGCAATGATATCCCGAAGCCAATTGTATCGAAGAGAAGGCGGTATTAACTTTAATTCAGACAAAATGAACCTGCAAGTTCAAAACAATGGCGGCGATATTCAATTTCATTTAGACTCCGCTATGCTTCAGCAGCTGCAAAATGCCCCAGGCTTTGTGCCTGTGATCATCAATATCCATCCGATGACGGATCTAAAGACGTTTCTAGGCTTTAAAGGTTAAGAAATTTCCTTCCGATTCATTTCATATTAAAGGTCATCTTGAAGGTAAAATTTATAATGGTATGATAATAAAATGAAATCCCTGGTTTTAATTCTTTTTGCCCTGACTGTTTGGGGGGTGACGGGTATTAGTCAATCTTTTGCCCAAGGCGTTGTTACATTTGGGCCCAAGGAAACGAAGATCTATGGATCCATCCCGTATTCCGTTATCGGGGAATATAAAGCCCAATTCAGCGTTTTTAGAGGGAAGATCACCCTGAATGCCAATTTACAGAGGATCCAATCAGTTTATTTAGAGATAGAAGCAAGCAGTATCCATTCAAATTGCCCATGGTGCGATAGGGTCGCGCGATCAAGAAGACTGTTGCATACATCGTTATACCCGAAGATTATTTTTAAAAGCGATAAGATTATAAAAGATGACAGCGGTTATAAGGTCAAAGGGGTTTTAGAGATGCATGGGATAAAAAGGAGAATGATTTTTCCTTTCAGGGTTGTTATGATGGGTGATCAAAAGAGAGAAGTATTCGATCTCAAAGGTAGTTGGATCATCAACCGTAAGGATTTTAATATTGTTTGGAGCAAGCTTCTTGACCGGGGAGGTATTTTGGTGGGGGATTATTTTACAGTCAATTGGGGGATTAAGGCGTCAATATGATCTGGATACTTTGTATTTATATTTTTTTCCTAAGCAGTTGTGAACAAAAGCCCCAAGAGCGTCACTATAATGAGATTGTCATTGAACCCCCGCAAGAGTCGGGCAATTTGTCTTGGGATGTGCCTCAAGGCTGGAAACAAGAAGCCGGTGAAGGCATGCGCCTTGCAAGCTTTCATCCGGTTTCCGATGCAAAGACAATTGATTGCTCGATTGTTTCACTCTCAGGGGCGGCCGGTGGCTTGGAGGCTAATTTGAATCGATGGATGGGACAGCTTGGGCTTGAAGTATCTGATGATCATTTAAAACAGCTTATATTGTCAGCCCAAGACGTACAAACAAAGGGTGGCATTGAGGCTAAAGTTTTTGATTTTACAAATTTGCAGGCCCAGGGCAGTCCGTCTGATAAAAGCATGATTGCTGCCATGATCAATGTTGATCTAACGACTGTCTTTATAAAGATGACAGGTTCAATGGGATCAGTGAAACAATATAGGGACGATTTTTTAAAACTACTGCGGTCTATTGTTCGTCAATAGTATGATAAAATTCTTAAGCTCACCACGTATCACCGTCCTTTGTTTGTTCCTGCTTTTTATCCTGACTTTTTGGGGCACGATCGCTCAAGTCCAACAGGGTTTATATGTGGCCCAAGAGCGTTACTTTAATTCATTTTTCTTTCTGGCAGACGGATTTATTCCTTTTCCCGGTGCGCAATTAGTCCTTTGGGTATTTTTTGTTAATTTGATCTGCTCGATAATCCTTACCTTTAAAAAGTATACCCAATGGGCTAATTCAGGACTACTCATCATTCATTTGGGCCTGATCATCTATTTTGTCGCGGCCTTCCTGATCTTTCATGTTGCTCAGGAATCCAACGTGCATTTGGCGGAAGGTGAAGGGACAAATCTCTCCAGGTCTTATCAGGATTGGGAATTGGCTTACTGGACAGATAAGACCAATAAGCGCCAAGTGACAGCTTTTGATACCAAGTATTTTAAATCAGGCTATCAAATTCCTTTTGAAAATAGAGATTTTACCCTTACGGTCGATAAATTTTATTCAAATTGCGATGCCTTAAGTGATTCTTCTTTGATTGAGAAACCTGTTGTCAAGGAAAGGGAACAAAATATCGAGGGAGGTATCTTTGACTTGAAGATCAATAGCAAGTCGTATCCTTTAGTTTTATATGGCGTCCAATCCCAGCCAACCCCTCTCAGGATATTAGGAAAGGATTATTATTTTATTTTGCGCCATAAACGGTTTCCCTTGCCATTTACGATCAGATTGGACCATTTTAAAGCAGAGTTTCATCCGGGAACTGAGGTGGCTAAGAGTTTTGAAAGTACAGTGACAATTTCGACCGGTGCCTTAGAGCGTCAGGCGCGTATTTTTATGAACAATCCTTTGCGGTATAAAGATTATACCGTCTATCAGGCCTCGTACGATGTTGATAGCACAGGAAGGCAGTACTCAACCTTTGCCGTGGTCAAGAATTTTGCCAGGATCTTGCCGTATATTGCTTGTTTTGTAGTTTTCTTTGGACTTGCTTTACATTTTCTTATTCAGGCATTCCTGTCAAAGGCCCGCCCATGAAAATAAAAATATTCTTTACCCTGGCGTTGAGCTTATGTTTTTGGGGCACGGCCATGGCCCAGCCGGGGATTAAAGATTATAATAATTTTGAAAAAATCCCGGTACTTGATAACGGGCGCCTCAAGCCTTTAGATACATTTGCACGCAGTTTATTGACCCAGTTTTCAGGCAAAGACCACTACGAAAATCAGGAAGCTTCCATTTGGCTTGCAGCGCTCTTTTTTAACCCGACTTCGACCATTAAGGACAAGATTTTTTTGATCAATGATCCTGATATTGCGGTGGCCTTAGGCATTACCCCTCAGCAAGACCGGCGCTACACCCCAAGCCAGCTCCAAAAGAGCTATTCTCTTCTGGCCCGGGTAGAGCAAGCAGCAGAAAAGATCCCCGAGAAAGAACGCAGTCTGACCGAGAATGAGATTATGCGGGTTTATGATAATATCAATCTTTACGCAGCGCTTTCACGTTCATTCTTATTTGCCTATCCGCAAGACGATTTTACGATCACTTCTGCAATTACCAAAGTTAAATTGGGATTTCCAGTCAGTCAAAACCAATTCAGTTTTATCGATATCGCTCTTAAGGCTGATGAGATCAATTTAAATGATCCCCAGCTTGCGCGGACAGCAGCAAATTTATTCCACTGGTCGCAAATTTATAGAGATATGCCTTTTACTGTTATTCCTTCCAGCCAAAATGAAGAATGGTTAAGTCCCTGGGATGCGCTGGCAACAGATTTTGCTGATGAACAAACCCGCCGATTGGTCATCCTTTGGAATAATATGGCCATTAATTATACGCAGGGCAATGATGCGGCGTTTAATGGGTACGCGCACCTGTACCTTAATAGCATCCGTGCCGTGTTATCCAAAGAAGACGTTAAAAAAGTAGACAAGTTCCCCTTAGAGCTGTTTTACCAGCAGATCAGTCCCTTTACGTGGTCCATCATGTTTTATATTTTTGCCTTTATCTTTTTTGTGGTCTCATTTACATCTTCAAAACCTCTTTGGTATAATTTGGGATTGATCAGTATCATGGCAGGTTTTATTCCGCATGTGTTAGGTCTTGCCATGCGTATTATCATCATGGCCCGGCCGCCGGTGTCCAGCCTTTATGAGACTTTCATTTTCGTCGCATTTATTACCGTCCTGTTGGGGCTTTTTATTGAACACTACAACCGCCAATGGTTGGGCATTGTCACCGCAGGCATTAGCGGGACCGCTTTATTATTCATTGCCAATAAATACAGCGCTGAAGGGGACACCCTGAAGGTGCTGGTGGCTGTGCTTAATTCCAATTTTTGGCTGGCGACCCATGTGACAACGATCACCATGGGTTATGCAGCGACGTGTGTCGGGGGTCTTTTAGGTCATATTTGGCTTTTACAGGCGGCTTTTAAGAAAGATAGCCAGACCTTGGATAAAACATATAAAACAACACTTGGTATTTTAGGCGTGGCTTTGTGCCTGACCTTTCTGGGTACTAATCTCGGCGGCATTTGGGCTGACCAAAGCTGGGGCAGGTTCTGGGGCTGGGACCCTAAAGAGAACGGGGCTTTGATGATCGTGCTTTGGACTGCTTTGTTATTTCATGCCAAGGTGGCACAAATGATCGGTCCACGAGGACTGGCCGTTGGTGCTGTGATCGGCATGATGGTTGTCATGTGGGCCTGGTTTGGGGTTAACCTTTTAAGTGTGGGCCTTCATTCCTATGGTTTCACCTCAGGTATCGCCACCTCCTTGATCACCTATGCCATTTTTGAGATCATTTTTCTTCTAGTGACAGTTTTTATTAATAAGGTATAATTTGGGTATGACACTCCCTCAGAAAATGACCTTTAAGAACCTTAAGCCGGCGATCGCAGATGCCATTAAGGAATCTTGTTACAAGACAGACGCGAGGATATATAATATCGCCAATGAGGTCCGTCAGATTGCGACCTTTAGTGTAGAGCCCGGGGTTGAGATCGCGGATGGGCTTGCGAAGATCGTTGACAAAACGGTCAAAGATGCCGTAGGGGTAGGCTGTGATATGTCAGTTATTGTCAAAGGCATACTGCTCGGCGCTTTTCGTGCCAGCCCCTTCATCCGCGAAGAGGCCCACAAGACCATCCGTATTTTGATCGATGAGATATTACAATCCATCAAAAAACACAATGGTGATGTCAAGCAGGCGGTCGAGGGCATATTGACCGCCATTGTTATTATTGCCAGGGAATTTAAACTTAATATGCAGGAGGCCTTGATTATCACCAAGGAAGATATCCTATCTTCCGCACAATCAAAAGGCCCTGAATTTGCCGCTGCGATCAAAAGCAAATTACCAAAAAGCGATTCAATTTCAGCATGGGCCGCACCTTTTAATATAGTTTTTTCGATCAAGATCTTCAAAAATATTCCAACTAAGCCCGTTGCTATTGTAGCTACCAGAACCAATCTGAACGAATCCCAAAAAACCCGGGATGACGGGAAAAAATTCACCTTCCATGAACCCCCAAAAAACACCATAACAGCCAGCATGGTGCCCGTATGAAGCATGACCAAAAGAAGCGTCATGGCAGGTGTAGTGGGATCAAGCCCCATTAATTTCTCGGCAACAATGACATGGGCTGAGCTTGAGACCGGCAATAATTCAGTGGCCCCTTGGATGATGGCAAGGATCAAGATCTTTGATAGGCTGATCATTAGGAAATTCACCTCGGATAAACTACGTTGATTGGGTTCTTAAAGCGTAATAATAACCGTCTTTTCTTTTTATTTCAACGGAAGCTTCAAAAAGTTTGGTGATATTGTCGTGTGTTAAAATAACCTCTTTAGGTCCATCTTTAAAAAACTTACCGTCTTTCATTAAAATGACCCGGTTTATTTCAGGGATAATATCCGAAAGATTGTGCGTGACTAAAATAATGCTTGTGCCTCTCCTGGCTATTTTACTTAATATATCGGTAAATTTAAAAAGGGCATGCAGGTCAAGGCTATTGCTTGGTTCATCCAGGATCAATGCTTTAGGATCATGCACCAAGGCCCTGCCGATCAATAAACGCCTGGCTTCGCCTGAAGATATTTGGTCCATCTTCCGGCTTCGCAAATGTCCGATCTCCAGGAATTCGATGACCTCATCGGCTTTCTTTTTCATTTCTGCTGTAAGGTGTTCCTTAAACAGGCCTATGCTGCTAAAAAACCCCGACAATACCATCTCCATCCCTGTTATATCCCTCGCGCAGGCATATTGAAGATCATTCGACACAATGCCTAAGAAAAACCGCAGGTCAAAAACATCCCACGTATCCTGCCCCCAGACCTTAAATGAACATCCGTTCGTTTGAGGGATAGGATAATATTCCCTGGTAATGATCTTTATCAGGGATGATTTACCTGCTCCATTAGGACCTAAAATAACAATGTTCTCTCC
>Ga0206883_1134_pt1 | contig 10250 bp, 10 predicted proteins | sample Alteio_BWOrgCont_2_FD_152910 | JGI IMG/M metagenome (GOLD analysis project Ga0206883, IMG submission 152910) | Enriched cells from forest soil in Barre Woods Harvard Forest LTER site, Petersham, Massachusetts, United States -... | ecosystem: Environmental > Terrestrial > Soil > Temperate forest > O... | reverse complement strand
GGGCCTGGGTCAGGGTCAGCTGCTCGGCTTTGAAGATATGGATGATCTCTGTCGAATAGCCGGGCACCGGGTAGATGGAGCCCAATTTAGTCAATTTTCTTGTTAAAAGGCCGGTTTCTTCCAACAATTCCCGACGGGCACAGGACGCGATGGGCTCATGGGTAATTCATAAATATATTTTTTGAGCGCCGGACGGAATTGGCGCATCATGACAACAGTGTCCTTGTTCAAAAACGGGGCGATGATCACCGCGCCGGGATGGTTTATCAGAGTAATCCGGACAGTACGTCCATTGGGCAGGCGGACAGCTTGATTCTGTCTGACATCTAATTTGCGACGAGCCATAATTACGCCACTGGGATTGTTTGGGCCATGCTGGGACGTTTGGAAATTTCTTCAAACCATTGTAACAAAGTTCCCTGCACTTTCATATGGGGAAGACGAAAATGAATATACCCGATGGCTGAGGCAATGGCTACAGATGCTAAATTGAAATTTTTAAGTTTGGACAGATTCTTCTCAATGTAACCATAAGCTGAAAGGATGTTTTTTTCCTGAGAAGCGGTAAAATCTTTATTAAAATCTTGAGGATGACGGACACGTTCCATATATAGATTAATAGCCGCCGTCATCAAATCATCGGCAAAAGCCTCCCACTTCAAAACCTCGATGCGTTCAACGGCCTCATGAGGGATCATGACGGTCTTATCATTAAGGCCGTCCAAATACTGGCAAATGACGGGGCTGTCAAATACCGTTGTACCATTATCCAAAACCAGCGTCGGCACCTTACCCAATGGATTGGCTTCCAATAACCGTTGGGATTTCTTCTGCAGGTCCTCATCGATCAATTCCAAAGGGATGTTCTTTTCCAAAGCAATGACCCTGACCTTGCGGGCATAGGGTGAACGCTTCGTGTAAAGTAATTTCATGGCTGATCATCCTTTCCTTGAAGAGCTACAACAACCCACGATGCATTGTCCAATGGGAAATTCCCTAATGTCGTCCTGGCGCTGGAAAGGATCTTTTGGGGATAACCAAGCAGTTTCAAAGGGACCTTGATCGTCACTTCATTGGGGTTCCTGATGATCTGCACGGACTCCTGATCCAGGCGTTTGTTCTGATCATAAACACTATAGCTTAACACCCCCAAACGGACATTGATCTTGGGCATCAAACCAAAAGGGGTTTTATCATTATAGCCAAAAAAGAAAATAGAGGCTTCCACATCCTGTGCCAGGGGTTTGGATAGCCCTATCGTGACGATAAGGTCATCCGGTTCCCAGCGCAGTGATTTCCAGTCAACGCCGACAAAGGCGGAGCGTTCCTGGTCATTGAGCTCTTCGGGCAATTCCATCGTCGTCATTAATTTCTTCTGCCCGGAAATAACGGCAACATTTTCATTCAAATGCAGCTTCAAGGGCGGGATATCGCCAAAAAGTTCATTGAATTTGACAAAGGACAATAAATAATTACGGCTGGAGAAGTATTGGGACTTGTGTGCCTGCAAAGCTTTTTTCTTGGTCTCGATCTGCTGGGCACTTAAATGATATTGCCTCCATACCTCATCACTGGCCAGGGCTTCCGGCGGCGTCAAGTAAACTTCAGGATGGAAACCTTTGGGTTTAGGCCATGTCAAATAATGTATCAGATACGGAAACAACTGGACTTGGTCCATGCCTTCATCCCAAAGGGCCACGCGCAAATATAAATATAAGGCCAAGTGGTCCCCGTTATGGTCTGCCGGATGGGAAACAAAGATCTTGGTCGGCTTAAATTCCCTTAGGATCGACCTGAGGTCACTGACAATTTCCTCTCCTTTATACGGCGCACCGTAACGATAGGCCCCCTTATAAGGAACGGCAGTCACACGGGTCATGAGACTTCTATAGGCTGGACGCTGGTTCCAATGATAATACCAGATATTCAAGGTGCCGAAATCAGGATACCCTAAAAATATCAAATTCTGCGGGTCCACCCCTAAAATACGCGAAGCACCGATCGCCTCATCATGGCGCACCAACCCCATCGTTTCCACAGCCCCGGGAAAAACCACCGGATGTTTACGGTAAAGGAGAAAAGACCATTGATTGCTGTCCCCATAAGTAAGAAAAGCTATTTTTAGAGGCAGTTGTTCCGCGACCGCCTGCTGGATCACGCCGCCAGCACCCAGCACCTCATCATCCGGATGAGGAGCCAGCACAAGAACACGGTCCGTCGGCAACAAAGTCACGGTGCCGATCTTGGGCACAGCAGCAAAAGCAGCAGCGCCAAAAAATCCGAACCATACCATTAAGATGCTAATGAGCCGCAATTGTTTTGACATATAACAGGGAATGATAATGCTCCTCCTTTCCATCACGGACCAGGACCATCGGATAACTTTCACGGACCACAAATCCCTGGGCCTCAAAAAAAATACCGGCAGCTTTATTGGCGTCATGGACCGAGGCTGTTAATTCACCAACGCCAGATCCTGCAGCGTAGTCTACCAGGGTTCTCACCAGATTCTGCCCCACCTGCTGACCGCGACAATCCGCTGCTATCCCGATATGCAAATGCCCTTGATGACTATGAAAAGAACTTTTGCGCCAAACAAAGGCCCTGCGCCAATTCTTTAACATCCCTTTTAAAAGCTCCTGGATCTGGGGACGAAAAAAAATACCGCGCTTAAAAGCTTTTATCAGCAAAGGCGGCGTTAATAGCCAAAATACCACCAATCCATACCGCCGGTTATCCATACAACCATTGACATAACCGACCAAGCGACCATCACTTAGGGCAACAAAGGTCGATTGGGGCTCATAATCGGTGTAGTACTTTGTTAACAGATCAGCTGCCGCATCACGGTCCGGAAAAAAATTCTCAATAGGCCCCCCGCGATCTGCCACATCGCAACAGAGTGTACGCAAAGCACCCCGATCTTCCGTTTTGTAAGGTCTAATATTTATTTTATTCATAAAAATTTATGAGAGAATACTAAATGCATATGTTTCGCGCGTCAAGGATAATTCTGGTGTTTATACAATGCCTTCCGCTCACTGCTTCCTGTGCTTGGGCGGACAGCGGGCTGATTGACCGTATCCAGGAAGCTGAAAAGTCTATCGTGACTGTCCGGACAGAATTGACCAGGGTCATGCCTACCACCCCTCCCCAAATGGCCACCTTCTACCGCACCGCTGCAGGGATCGTTATTGACCCTTCCGGCATCATTGTGACCAACACACATACGATCATCCATGCTCCTTTTATCTTTGTGATCCTGCGGGACGGCACTAAACTGCCGGCACAGGTACTTTTTGCCTCGGGAGAGTATGATTTTAGTTTCCTGCGGATCTATCCGCCCCATGCTCTGCAGAGCATCACATGGGCGGATTCATCGCTCATCAACATCGGAGACACTATCATTGCTGTCGGCAATTCAGACTATGACAATCAATCGATCATGTCCGGCCATATTAAAAGCATCCTTCAAAACATGTCAACCTCGACCAATGACTTCCTTGAACTGGACCTTGACCTCTATCACGGCGACAGCGGCGGCCCCATCCTTGATGAGCAAGGAAGGCTTTTAGGGATGGTCATGGCCAAAAGGGAATCGCAAGAAAACTCCAGCATCGCCATCGCCGCCAACAAAATCCACCTGCAATATTTGCAATATAAGAAAAATGTGCCATAATCCTATACTATGAACAAAAAATCTAAGTTTTGGCCGTGGGTGTTGGCTTGGCTTGTCTTGGCCATCCTAAGTTGCTATGTCCGGCTTTATCCGATGCGCTCGCACATGTGGGACGATGCCCATGAGCAGGCGACGCTTTTGGTGATCTACAAGATCAAGCAGACCTTTCTCCAACAGATCCTGAGCCAAGAACCAACCATGCCTCCGGCAATGGCCAATCATTTAGCTGAAGAAAAGCTCAATGAGACCATGCATTCCGATAATCAAAAGGTCATGGATGCCATTGAGAAAACGACCATTGGCCTGGCTAACCAACCGGGTGCCGGACCTCAAAAAATATATCTCCTGGAATCTGACCCTTATGATTTTTACAATCTCACTGAAAACATCGTCAACAAAGGCCGTATCGCGGATATCATCAAAGGAAGCAAATATTTTAACCCCCTGATGTGCGCCCCCTTTGGTTTTTGGCAGCCTTTTACCCTGCATCCTTATTTAGGCTTTGTCATTTACAAGGTCCTTCAACTTTTTAACCCCTCTATCCCCCTGATGACAGCAGTGGCTTTCACACCCTTGTTCATTTATCTGTTCATCATCGCTGCCTGTTTATGGGTTTGCCGGGTGCTGAACTTTTCCGTGATCGCTTCTTTTATCGGGACCTTGTTTTTGATCATGGCCCCTATCAATTTGAAACGCGGATCGCTGGGATGGTTCCGCACAGATCCCTATAATATTTTATTCCCGTTGCTGCTCCTGGGTTGTCTCTTTTTGGCCTTGCGTGCAGCCTCCAAAAAGGACAATTATATTTGGGCGGTGATCTTTGGAGTGACCTTGTCTCTCTATGCATTATTTTGGCAGGGATGGGGATTGATGTTTGTTGCAGGGTTGGCCTGCGCCTTGAGCGTGGCTGCTTACAATTTCTACATTAAAAAAGACCAGGTCCACGCCAATCAAAATTTGTTGTTCTTAGCCATTTTTATCGGCACTACCCTTTTGCTGGTGAGCATGTGTTTTTCCTTTCAGGATTTCTTCATCCTCTTCAAGGAAGGGTTTGGTGAATTAAGGAAATTCACCCATCGGGGGCTGGACCTGTGGCCTAACCTGTTTATGGCCGTCGGTGAATTAAAGAAATCAAGCCCCCAAAGCATCACCAGCTCCGCTGGCGGCCCGGTCTTTATGCTGCTGGCTTTCGGAGGGTTGGTCTATTCGCTGCGCATGGCCCTTAAAGGTTTTCGTCAGCCCCGTGCCATCGATACCCTCATTTTGTGTGTTTTTCTTTTTATCACCCTGATCCTTAGTCTTTTAGGGGAACGGTTCATCATTTTTGTCACCATCCCTTTAAGTATCCTGGCAGCCGCAGCCAGCCATCGGTTCATCAATTTGCGGACAGTCGGCCTGCCCTTGGCCGGGCTTTTGATCGCCTTGGTCCTCTTTGATGCTAACCGCGATATCCGCACCGTGCTGACGCCTATTTTCAATTCAACCTGGGATGAAGCATTGACCAAGATTAAAACTGATTCTCCGGAAGATAGTATTGTCAATACCTGGTGGGCCCCGGGACATTTTATCAAAGCCATTGCCCATCGCAGCGTCCCTTTTGACGGGGCTTCCTTAGACCAGGGCCCTGTGGGATATTGGATGGCGAACATGTACCTAAGCCAGGATGAAAACCAGGCGCGCGGGATATTGCGCATGCTCAATTCCAGCGGTAATGAGGCGGCTGATTATTTGGTCAAATGCGGTTTGAAGCTCTCTGATGCCACCACCTTACTTTTGGCCATTGCTTCTGAAGATAAGACGCAGGCGGCCCAGACCCTCAAAGGCATTATCGGCGATGATCAAATCAGTCATCTTCTGGCATTGACCCACGGCAAAAATCCGCATAGTTATGTTTTAGTCTATACTGAGCTTGTCGACGATAATTTAATGATCGCGTTTACCGGCCGCTGGAACATCAAGAAAATGGAAGAGGTCAATGCCAACCCCCTGATGCTGGCCAATGTACCGAAGCGTAACTCACAGGAATTTATAGACTTTTTATGGACCACCATGGGTGGCCCTCCCAAATACAGCGATCCTTTTCCCCTGTTAGGGAAAGACAATCATCAATTGATCTTCCGTGAGAATTTGACCATTGACCTCAATACCATGGACGCCAAGATCCAATCCACCCAGTTCGGCGAAGGCCAGCCATTTAGCGTCTTTTATCTCAAAGATGGTGCAGTGACGGAACATGTCAATCCGGATGCGAATTTGAATTATTCAGTGGTCTTGTACCAGGAGGATGGCGAATACGTGGCCCGCCTGATGGACCATGCCCTGGCTAATTCCCTGATCATGAAGCTCTATTACTTCGATGGGGCCGGCCTGCAATACTTTAAACCCCTCATCCTGAGCCATGACCTTACCGGCCGCACGCGGATCAAGGTCTTTAAAGTGATCTATCAATAATCAGACAATTTACCACGCAGGTGGACTTGCATGCCGGTGGGTTTATCGGTGGTGGGTGTCAGCGGGCCTAAACCTGCCGGCTGGGAAGGTTGGCCGGTGGCTGCGGCATCTGCATCTGCTTGTGTGTTGACCTCAGTGTTCTCACGCATGTTCGTTTCCAGACGGGAAGCCAGGTCTTCCTCTCCTAATTCATGCAGTTTGGTGATCATATCCATCGCATTGGCACGCTGGTTCGTCGCAAAATAAGCTGAACCCAGACCAAAATAGATCTTAGGGTCCTGGCTCACCGCCAGCACTTTATTAAAAAGATTGATGGCTGCGATTGGTTTTGACCTGATCAATAAATATATCCATGCCAGGCTTATTTGGGCACTTGTCAAATTAGGATCGATCTTCAACGCTTTTTCAAAATATTCCTGGGCATGGTCTATGTCCTGCCGGCCATAATAGATACGGCCTAAATTATCATAGGCCTGGACCAATTTGGGGTCATAACTGATCGCTGTCTTTAAATATCCAATGGTCTTGTCTTCATCCCCGCCAACGGCCTGATTGGCCAGGGCCAAGCCGTTATACGCCGGGGCAAAAGCAGGCGCTGCTTTGATTATCTGCTGATACAGGACCGTGGCTTGATCAAACTGCTGTTTGTTGTACGCCACCACCGCACGCTCATAAATATCCCTGAGGACATCCATCTGGGCGTGGACGGTTGAGGTACAAAAAGAAAAGATAAGTACCAAAATAACTGTTACAGAGGTCCTACGGTGTCGCGGGCTGATTTGAAGATGACTCATTGGTTTGGGCCTTTGGGGGCATGGGCTTGTCAGTCACCACTATCTTTTCGATCGTCATGGTGGCCTTGATCTCATCCGTATCGGATTTCTTGGCGCTAAAATTAAATTTATCGACCTTCATCAGTTCAGTGTCGGAATTGACCAGGTGCATAAAAGAAATCACATCAGGCAGCTGGCCGGAGCACTCCAGGTCAGCCTGGTATTTCCAATATTCCGCGTCCTGCTCGCCTGGGGCGGGGTTGACCTTGATCAAAGTGACCTTCGATGCAGAGGCCAAACCTTCTATTTTCTTAAGGAAAGCCGCGATCATCTCCTCATCCGTCGACATGTTCTTGGTCAGATAAGGGGCTACTTCCTGGGCTTCCTGGTTGATACGGTCTTTATACCCCAGGAAACGCGTGTCCTGCTTGATCGTTGATTCCTCCTTGGTGATATCTTCCTCGATCGAAGACAACCGCGACATGGTGGGGGCGATCAATAAGCGGTCAAAAAGGGCCGCGACCACGATCACGATGGCAACGACTAACAGCTTCTTTTGGTTATCATTAAGGCCTGCGATAAATTTGTTGATCTCGTTCACGCCGGCTCCTTGGCATTGTCCATTTTAAACTCTATTTCAAAGGCAGCCACATCCTTGCCGTTATCTTTCTTGGTCGAGGTGGACTTTGTCTTGGCTTCCTTGAACATGGTGGAATCATCCAAAGCCTTGACATAGGAGAACACCTCTGACATTGAATCAGAGATCCCGTCAATGGTGACCTCACCTGTTTCATCCACCGTGATATTATTTAGATAGATCGAGTTGGGCGTGATCGTATAAAGCTCATGAATAATGTCCAGGGAGACCATGCGGTCCTTGATATACCCGCGCACCAGTTTTGCCTTGTTCATCCGCTCCTGGAGCACTTCAACCTGTGCTTTTTGAGGAGCAAACTGTTCGATCAATTTTTTGTTCAGGAAGGTGTCCTTAAAATAAATATTGCTCATGATCATGGCACCAATAAGCACCATCATGATGACCGCGGCCACACCGGACTTGCTGGCTTCCTTGCTCTGGGCGTCCACCGTCTTTTTTAAAATCATTTCTTCCGGCATCAAATTGATCTCGCACTTGAGCGCGGTTGAGGCAGGGGCTATCACATCGAGAAAAGAATCGTCACCAAATTGGGTCTGCAGTTTCTTACGCACATCCCCCGAACCCTTGATAAAATTCAAAAATGAGCTGACCTGGAATTCGATCTTTAATCCTTCTTTTAAAGCAGGCAACATATGGCTCACGGCTTCATGGCTGGTCGTCACCACATAAGATGACGGCGCATCGCTGCCGTCTTCCTGGACATAAGCATCCATGGATTTCTTGATCTCATCCTGTAATCTTGCCGGGGCATCCGTCCCTTCCACCATTGCTTTAATGCCTAAAGGAATGTGCCTTTCAAAAAGCAGGGAACCTTTAGCAATGATGATATAGCTGGTGGCATTCAAGGTAAAATCAATGACCCCGCAGGCAGGGGCTTCTTTTTTTAAGTTCAGTGCTTTGGCATAAAAACGCGCCTGGGCCTCCGGCGCAAAAAGGATCTTGTCCACATCCAGTCCGCAGCGCTCCAGGACCGAGATTCTTTCCTTGACCATATCGCGATGGACGATCACCAAAAGCAGACGGGTGTTGTTGGAGGCATTCATACCTAAATTGATATAACTGATCAATACTTCTTCCCGGGAATAGGGCGTATGGCGTGAAGCTTGCAAGTTAATGATGGATTTGATCTCTTCGGGATCTGTTGAGGGGACTTCGATCGTCTTGGCGGTCGCCGCATTGGCCGGGACCACACAGATCACAGAAGCCTTGCGGTTAAAGGGGACCAATAAAGACTTGAGCGCCTTGGCCGCTTCATCCCCTCCGGGTGTTGCCGTGAAAGCAGCACGGGCTATCCGTTCAAGATTCCCTGAAGAGGTAGCTTGAGCAGCTTTGATAACACCGTCGTTAATGGATATGGTCAAATATTTTTTGTCAGAACCAAACATGCACACTCCGCGAATTTAGATTTATTATAACCATTTTTTTTAGCATAACCATTATAAAAAATAATATTTTATCTCTCTTTCCAGTAAACGATTTTATCTTCGCGGGATGAATATACCGCACGCACTGAATTGGTATTGGATCTGCTTGAAAGTTTACCTGTGACCACAATGGTAAAATAAAATGAATTGGTGGTCAACAACCCTCTCGCATTTAAAGCATCGATCTCCCGGGCTTCATCCAGGGTCAAAGGGACCACCGCATTGATCTCGGCGGCAATGTCATACGTTTGCAAAAAGACATGGTCATCGAAAGTGCCGTCGATGCCGTCCTTACCGCGGCGGACAGTCAGGATCTTATCTATAAGGGTGTCCGCCAACCCCAAGGCTTCGAGCACTTCCCTGGATGCTGTATTGATGTTCACCGCCCCATCACCATAAATGGTGACATAATTGATGAGCTTGTTGTAAAGCTCTTTGTCCATCCCCTTGACCAGCAATATTTCGTCCAACGTTTCATAATCAGCACTTTTTTTAGGGTAAGGGTATTGCAGGTTGGAATAATAATCATCGCTGAAAAAACCAGTGACCTCACCCTCGCCGTATTGGCGCCAATCCAGAAGTGCCAGGGCCAATTTGGAAGCATCTTCATCTTTGAGCGAAAGCACATTGCCCAATAAATTGGCCAAGGTCTGCTGGTCTGTTTTGTTAAGATCGATCTTGCCTTCTTCATCCAGCGTGCCGTAACGCAGGGATGTCTCACCAGGCAAGATAAAACCAACGGCTGCCCTGTCATTCTTCAGCATGATCGCGGATAATTCATTGGCATTGTTCAGCAAATTCATTTTAACGGCCGGGGTAAATTGGAATGAAGAAACCTCCATCTGCTGATGGATATAGCCCGCGGTCTTTTTCACCGCTGCTTCCAAAAGATACGTCATCCGGCTGCGCTCATCAAGGCGGGCGACCAGGAATATCTTCTGGCGTATGCCCGCGGCAACACTCACCGCCAGGATCGTCAGGACGCCAAGCACCCACAGGGCAAAGATCAGGACCATTCCTCGACGGGATTGACGGATCCTCATATGCCTCCACCGACCGGGATGACCATGAAACGACGCATATGGAAGACCTGGCCTTCGACCAAAAACTGCACATCGATCATGATCCCCATAGGGATACCTTCGTCTGTTTGCGTCTTGACATCAAGCCCGCCCTGCTCGGCTTTGAAATAATACCTCAATGTGATGTCCTCGATCAGGTCAGCGACCTCAACCGGCACGGTCCACATCGACTTAAGTGCCGGC
>Ga0206883_1132_pt1 | contig 10337 bp, 9 predicted proteins | sample Alteio_BWOrgCont_2_FD_152910 | JGI IMG/M metagenome (GOLD analysis project Ga0206883, IMG submission 152910) | Enriched cells from forest soil in Barre Woods Harvard Forest LTER site, Petersham, Massachusetts, United States -... | ecosystem: Environmental > Terrestrial > Soil > Temperate forest > O... | reverse complement strand
AAAAAAAATAATTGTTACTTATAATCCAGTTGATACAGATTTGTTCCAGCCAAAAACTAATATTGAAATAACTAACAATATACTGTTTGTTGGTCGCTTAGATAATTTTAAAGGAGCCTTTAATTTTTTAGATAATATGTAACTAAGTGTACCGCTTAAAATACTCCCGTGTGAATGAATTATTTCTGTATCAGTAAACTTTTTACCCAACTGATACCCCTTTATAAACCAAATTAAATACGCAAAGGGTTTTAAAAAAGTAGGTATTTTTTTTGAAGATACGCAGTAACGATACGTAGTATAATTATCATTGGTATCAATAGTAAGCCCTTTTTTACCCACCAAGCGCAAAAACAAAACATTAGTAGTGCAATAATCTTTTACCGACTTTAAATAATCTAAAATAAAAACCCCCTGTACATCTCCTTCAAATTTCGGAAAGAGATCCGGTATAACTAAAATTTTTATTTTTTTATTAGAATCCAAATCTATTGTTTCTTTCTGAACAAGTACGTGTAGTCACTCCCAAAAGATTGATTCTTCGGTTGCTTTGCATTACCAAAAAACTTTGAGGTAAGTTGATATTTCTTTTCATTACTAAATAGATTAGAAAACCCAAGGAAAGATTGATTATAGCGATAGCTTTTCAGTAATTCTAAATTATTTTCTCGCAATTTTCCTTCTATAAATTTAGCCGGCACACTATTTAGTTTGTACGATTGTTTTCTAATCAAATTTTTGGCTCCTAAATAAAAACGAATCAAATAACTATAAAAATGAGATGAATCGGTGTTCTGTATAATAAGTAATCCTTCCGGTTTAAGTAAACTGGTTATCTTATTAATTAATTGCTCAGGCGAGTTTACATGCGCCAGTAAACCTAAACAAATAATTAAATCGTATGAGTTTTTGGACAAATCAAGTTCAAAAAAATCTGCATTAACCGCGTCTGTTTTATCTAAATATTTCGTTGGAATATTTTTCTTGGCAATAGCAATCATGTTCGATGATATATCCAACAAGCTTAGTTTCTCTGTCCTTTCCAATAAAGGAATCGACATAGCTCCCGTACCCGATGGAATATCTAACACATGACTAAAATTTAGCCCCGCAGTAAATGCCTCAACAGTTTCTTTGCGTATTTGCAGGTTATAATCGTATGTTAAATAGAGCTCGGTATTTTCAAAAAGCTCCTTCACCACTTTACTCTTGTCCGTCATTCTGAAAATTATTCTCTTTTAGTAATTAATTTTATTGGGTTACCCGCATAAATTCCATATTCCTCAGTAACTGTTTTTCTGGTTACCACCGAGTTAGACCCAATGAACACACCTTTAGCAATTTTAGCTCCCATCAACACCACACATCCCGCCGAAATTCCGGCATCTTCTCCTATTTCAATGGCTTCTGCAACACCTTCCTGTTTTCTATAATATTCGTTTTTAACAAACTTATGGTTGCCGTCTCTAACGCTTACATTTTCCGCAATGGCTGCCCATTTTCCTATTTTAATTTCCTTATTACAGCTAATTAAAATATTCTGATGAAAAAGCACGTAATCTTCTAATATGATCTTCCCTTCTTTAGAAAGTTCAAAAGTGTTGTTTCTTCCTAAATCAACATAATCACCAATAAATATATTTTTGTTTGGGAAACCTTTAAAATAAGGAAACCCTGCGCACTTTAATCCTTTACCAACTTTACAACCATGCAAAACAAGATATAACTTTAATAACCTACCCTTCCATCTCGAAGATAGGTTACGAAATACAGCCTCTATATAAGTAAATAAAGAAATCATTTGCTTCTTTTCAAATGTATAATTTTTTTAATGAAAGTCTTTACATAACATTTTATAGCCCTAAAAATAATTTTCTTATGATGCCCCGTTTTGTGGACTTTCATAATCTTATAACCCTCTATATTGCTGGCACATGAGCCACTCATGCCCCCCAACCTAAAGCAAGTAAGTGCTACAGGTATATAATGAAAAGAGAAATTTTTCTTCAGACAACGTAATAAAAAATCGTAATCGGCTGATATTTTATACTGAGTATCAAAAACACCAGCCTTATCATAAACCGACTTTATAACAAAACAAGTAGGATGAAAAATGGCCGGCATCTCATTCATCTTTGTAATATCAGGTTTAGCAACGGATAGCTTATGTGCATTTTCTGTCACATACTGCATATCACCATAATATATATCTGCTTTGGCAGATTTATCAGCATCAACTACTTTTTTTATCGTATCAGATAAATAAAAATCATCGGCATTAAGTATCCCAATCAATTCTCCTTTAGCTAATGAAATACCTTTGTTCATAGCAAAATAAATTCCGCCATCGCGTTCGCTTTGCCAATAATCTATTTTATCCTCGTAACGTTTTATAATATCTACAGTTTCGTCAGTAGATCCTCCATCAATAATAATATATTCAATGTTTTTGTACGATTGGTTTAAAATACTATTAATAGTCTGCTCTAAATGTTTAGCACCATTATAAACAACAGTAATAACACTAACCAATGGATTATCAACTCCCGATTGCTTCTCTGTTCCTTTTAGTCTTAACCCCCCCTGCATTTTCACTTACTATCTATTTGCTCATGCACTTTGCCTATAATATTAGACCAAACAAAATATTTATGAGAAAAAGTTACAATTTCAAGATAGAGAGTTGATAGTTTAGTTTCATCATCTATTAATTTTTGAAAAGTAGCCGCCAAAGCTACATCATCATCTGGTTTTAGAGTTACCCCATATTTACCATTATTGGTAATATCTTTCATGCTCATAATGCCTTCGGTACCAATAATATAGTTGCCAAAATAAAACGCTTCGCCAATAGCATGACAAAAAGATTCATGCCAAGAGGTCATACAAAATATTTTAGACCTGTTATACCATTCATATAACTCAATTCTATCAGTTACGCTTCCAATAAAAGTTACTTTTTCTTTCAAAACAGGAAATTCGCCGCTCAATTCTTTAAAATATTTTGTAAAATTTTCATTTACGGGCCCAACAAAAACCATCTTCCATTCTTTCATATTAGTTTTTGTAAGCGCCCGCAAAATCATTTCATGGTTTTTTATTTTTTCGCCAATCCTACCCAACGAAAGAATTATGTTTTCTTTTTTATTAAAATCTCTTATTTTGCTATTAAAAGCATCTGCCAAAAATAAATCGTTTACGCCAACGGGTAAAAAAACAACTTTTGCGGCAACGGTTGGATACATTTTTTTTAGAAGCCTTTCCCCTTCACTATTTTCAATACACAGCAAATCAACTTGTTTTAAAAACTTACGTTCCAAATATTTAAAGAAAATATTTTTTAACTTGTTTGTAGAGTGTTTAATTATATTTCCTTCAGCAAAAGTTTCATTATAAGCATCTAATTTTATTAATAAAACACCTTTAGGGTTTATTTTTTTGTACAAAAGCCCATACACAAAAGTAAATTTAGAAAAATGATATAAATCGAGTACATCAATATTTTTTGCATTTTTCTTAATGTATTGTAAAACAGCTTTTTCCAAAAAACTTACCCTACCCTTTCTCTGTAAAAATTCAATTTTTAACCCTTTTACTTCAATGTCTAAATTAGGATAAGCATCGCTGTTTTTATACGAAACAATCTTAGAATCGTAATTGTACTTTTTATACATAAAAAACGGAATCTGCCCAATATCTGTGGTTAAATGAACGTTTTCGCAAATGGGAAATATGGTTACAAACGTTTTCTTCTGCATAAGCACAAATATCAATCTAATATATGCACAAATTTAATAAAATAGACCTCTTTAAAAGAATTGTTATTAAGATAAAGAAACCCATTTACTTCTATTAAAATATTAATTATTTGAAAAACCTTTTTAAATTTGATGCAAACTCAGCCTCTTATAATTTGAAAACATATTTAGTAATTGGTGCTACAGGAAGCATAGGTAGTAAAATAACAGAACTACTTAAAAACAATAAGTATGAGGTTATAAAAGGTTCATCCGCAAAACACACCGATGCAAGCTTTATACATATTGATTTAACAGACAATGCCACTATTAGTAAGTTAACTGAATGGAATAAATCACTTGATGGAATTATTTTTGCTTCCGGCTATGAGCCGAAACAATCTTTGCGAGAAATGAGCTTAGAACATCAAAATAAGATGATTCAAATTCATGTAACGGGTCCATTAAATACAGTAAAAGCTTTATTGAAAAACGTAAAAGAAAACGCTTCTATTATTTTTATTTCCTCCATTGCCGCCTACAAAGGCAGTTACGACCCAATGTACGCAACTGTTAAAGGTGCAACAATTTCTCTTTGTAAAACGCTTGCTGTAGAATTAAGTAAAAATAAAATCCGTGTAAATTGCATAGCACCAGGCTTAGTTGAAGATAGTGTTGTTTATAAAGGAATGTCGCTTGATTTTAGAGAAAAACACATTAATAACACGTTAGATAAAAAACTTGCCACAGCTGATGATTGTGCAAATACTATTAATTTTTTATTAATCCAGGAGCATATAACCGGGCAGGTTATTCATATAAACGGAGGGCAGTATTTTGGTGCTTGATAAACATATTTTAATTGTTGGTGGGGGAATTTTTGGACTGACAACTGCAATTGTTTTAGGTGAAAAAGGCTATCAGGTCACTGTTATTGAAAAAAACAATGATTTAATGCAAGAAGCATCTCTTGTTAATCAAAATAGAATACATTATGGTTATCATTACCCAAGAAGCAAAGCTACTTGTCAAGAATCTTTAGCTGGATTGTTCTCGTTTAAAGAATTTTATGGGAATGCAATAAATACATCTTTCGAAAAATATTATGCCATTGCAAAAAATAATTCACACATAAATGCTCAACAATTTAAAGACTTTTGTGTTTCATTAAATCTTCCACTTACAGAAGCATGGCCACAAGAGGGTATTTTAAATAGAGATTTATTAGAAAACTGTTGGTTAACCCCAGAACCTATATTTGATTTTGAAAAACTAAAACAACTAATTACATATAGATTACTAAAATATAAAAATGTAAAAATATACAGAAATACAAAAGTTACTTCACTTAAAGAAACAGCACATAACAAAGAAGTAGTTTTAAGTAATCAAGTAAAATTTTCTTGTCAGTTTATAATTAACGCAACTTATTCCGGACTTTCTGATTTGCTTGTTCAATTTGGCAGAGATGCCATAAAAGCAAAATACCAACTTTGTGTAATGCCAATTTTAGAGATAAAAAAACCTATTGCCCCATTTGGAGTTACTATTATGGATGGCCCTTTTTGTTCATTAATGCCAAAAGGTTTTGAAAAAGATAAATTCATTTTATACCACGTTGTACATTCTGTAATTCAGCAACATATAGGTGAAAAAAGTTTAAAGTGGGCTCCAATTGAAGGATTGGTAGAAATGGAAATAATGGAGAAATCAATACAATATTATCCAATTATTGAAAACATGAAATTAGTTGATACGTGGATAACAACCCGAATTGTGTTGCCAAATCAGGAAATAGATGATGCTCGTCCAACATTGATCATGAATAATGAAAATAATATATATAGCATTTTTAGCGGAAAGCTAACTACTTGTGTTGATGTTGCCAAACAAGTTGTAGATTTAATAAGCAAAAATTAATTTTTCACTACACTGTTTGATTTTAACGGGCTGTAATCAATTTTATGGTAAAAATCAGGAGTTTCCATTCCTTTTTTTAATTTGAGATACTTTCCTAATAAACGCACAAAAACATAACCTTCTTTTTTATCATCTAACATATCCCATTTTCTATCAAAAACAACTTTATTCTCTTTTACATATTTTATATTAACAGTTTCTGTATTCTTTCCATACGAAAAATCTTGGGTTTGAATAATAATATTTTTTAGTCCATTTATCTCAAATGATTCAATAATTATTCCATTTATAACTAATCGTGCTTCATAATCCTCATCTTCATTTCCCACTCCGGGAAATCGTTCATCAAACCAACCCACGTTTTTTATAATTTTTTTTGAAATTAAAAAATGACTCCAACTCCAATTAAGTAAACCTAATTCCTTACTTAAAATAGCAGATTTTTCAACGTTTTTCCTAAAATAAGGAGCAATCTTTATATCATCGTTGCATATAAATATTTTTTCATTTTTCGAATTAATAATTAACTGATTCCATAATTTACTAAGGCTTTGCCCTTCATTATATTCTATATATTTAATATTAGTATATTTTGATAAAAGCGCTTTTATCTCCTCTAAATATTTTTTCTGTTTATCTTGGTCATAGTACCCATTTATCGCAATGACAATTTCTGTATCCGGAAATATTTTACATAAATTTTTAATTAAAGGTTTAAATAATTTATCGTAGCGGTTTATATATGTAACAATGCCAATAGAGAATTTATTATTGTCAACAATATAATTTCTTTTCATCGGAATAAAAAACCACAAACCATCAATTAATTTCCAATAACTAATTCTAAAAAGGGTTCTTATTTTTTTTGCAAATTTAAGTAGGGTCATAATAGTTTATTTATTCCAAATGCCTTTTGCTTTAAAATTAATTAATTTTTTATACTGAATGGGGTGCAAAAATACTTGAGGTAATACACATATACAAGTTCCTATAATAACACCTGTACTTCCTAAATTTAAATATTTAGCTAAGAAAACACAAAGAGGAATGTTAATTACAATCATAATAAAAGAGTGGTATAAACTTAATCTCACTTTACCCACACCGCTTAAAAAATTCCCAAATATACTTGTCCATGTAGAAATAAGCACCCATATACCCATCCATAAAGACAACATAAAAGGAATTTTAATTTTATCACCCACCCACATTTTGTAAAAAAAATCCGAACAAAAAACCATAATAACAACTACAAACACCAATAACACCCAAAATAAAGTTAGTTTTTTTGTAATTCGTTTTATCCACAAATAATCATGTTTATGATAAGCATCTGTATAAGCCGACCAAAAAGGAGTAGTTATAATAGCAAACCCCATAGTAATTAAACTAAAGTACTTAAACGCAATATTATATGGGGTAACTTCTTCTGGCCCATATAGTTGGTCTATAATAAAACTATCTGTCGAAAAAAGAATGAGTGCCGCAAATTGCATAACAAAAAACAAAAAGCCTATACCCATTAAATCTTTAGCACTGGCAAACTTTACATATTTCAGTGATGGAACCAAGTGCTTATAATCCTTACTAAAAAACCAAATAGTAGCAATTAACGGCGCAACTATATTTGCTGCACTAACACCAACACTTAACCATAATAAAGAACTTTGCGTAGTTTTTGTAAGAATAAAAACTATAATAAGGGAAAGTAAACTGGCTAATGTATTAATGCCTCCACTTATAGCCGAGCGTTGATCAGCCTTTAAAATCATAGAAATGAGTTTGATAATAAACTGAAGGCTAAAAAAACTGAAAACAATAAATATGAGTTTATTTATCTCCACATTCATTTCCAAAGGAGTATTTAATATTTTAGTCCAATTAACATAAGGGAAAACCAAAACAAACATAGCATAAACAATTCCTATAATAATGCTTAATACAGCATAGGAGGTGCTTATATAGGTTTTTGCCAATTCTTTATCATTTTTAGCTAAAGCTTCTGCTAGTTTATTTCGCAAGCCATTACCTAAGCCAATATCAAAAAAGGCAAACCAACCAATTACTGATGATAATGTAAGCCAAATTCCGTATTTAACAGGGTTAAGACTAAAAGGAACAGAGAAGCAATCGGGAGTTGATAATCCATTGGTTAGTGTTATTACTGTTGTTTATAATGGTGCTAAACATTTAGAGCAGACTATTAATAGTATTTTAAACCAATCGTACAAAAACATTGAATATATTATTATTGATGGAGGATCTACTGACGAAACTGTAGATATTATAAAACGTTACGAGGATAAAATAGATTATTGGCAAAGCGAACGCGATGGCGGAATTTATTTTGCTATGAACAAAGGTATTTCATTAGCTAAAGGAGAATTGATTGGGATACTTAATGCCGATGATTTTTATTTATCTGATACGATAAAAAAAGTAGTTGATGCTGATAAATCTGCCAAAGCAGATATATATTATGGTGATATGCAGTATGTGACAGAAAATGCACATAAGCTATCCGTTGCTAAACCTGATATTACAAAGATGAATGAGATGCCGGCCATTTTTCATCCTACTTGTTTTGTTATAAAGTCGGTTTATGATAAGGCTGGTGTTTTTGATACTCAGTATAAAATATCAGCCGATTACGATTTTTTATTACGTTGTCTGAAGAAAAATTTCTCTTTTCATTATATACCTGTAGCACTTACTTGCTTTAGGTTGGGGGGCATGAGTGGCTCATGTGCCAGCAATATAGAGGGTTATAAGATTATGAAAGTCCACAAAACGGGGCATCATAAGAAAATTATTTTTAGGGCTATAAAATGTTATGTAAAGACTTTCATTAAAAAAATTATACATTTGAAAAGAAGCAAATGATTTCTTTATTTACTTATATAGAGGCTGTATTTCGTAACCTATCTTCGAGATGGAAGGGTAGGTTATTAAAGTTATATCTTGTTTTGCATGGTTGTAAAGTTGGTAAAGGATTAAAGTGCGCAGGGTTTCCTTATTTTAAAGGTTTCCCAAACAAAAATATATTTATTGGTGATTATGTTGATTTAGGAAGAAACAACACTTTTGAACTTTCTAAAGAAGGGAAGATCATATTAGAAGATTACGTGCTTTTTCATCAGAATATTTTAATTAGCTGTAATAAGGAAATTAAAATAGGAAAATGGGCAGCCATTGCGGAAAATGTAAGCGTTAGAGACGGCAACCATAAGTTTGTTAAAAACGAATATTATAGAAAACAGGAAGGTGTTGCAGAAGCCATTGAAATAGGAGAAGATGCCGGAATTTCGGCGGGATGTGTGGTGTTGATGGGAGCTAAAATTGCTAAAGGTGTGTTCATTGGGTCTAACTCGGTGGTAACCAGAAAAACAGTTACTGAGGAATATGGAATTTATGCGGGTAACCCAATAAAATTAATTACTAAAAGAGAATAATTTTCAGAATGACGGACAAGAGTAAAGTGGTGAAGGAGCTTTTTGAAAATACCGAGCTCTATTTAACATACGATTATAACCTGCAAATACGCAAAGAAACTGTTGAGGCATTTACTGCGGGGCTAAATTTTAGTCATGTGTTAGATATTCCATCGGGTACGGGAGCTATGTCGATTCCTTTATTGGAAAGGACAGAGAAACTAAGCTTGTTGGATATATCATCGAACATGATTGCTATTGCCAAGAAAAATATTCCAACGAAATATTTAGATAAAACAGACGCGGTTAATGCAGATTTTTTTGAACTTGATTTGTCCAAAAACTCATACGATTTAATTATTTGTTTAGGTTTACTGGCGCATGTAAACTCGCCTGAGCAATTAATTAATAAGATAACCAGTTTACTTAAACCGGAAGGATTACTTATTATACAGAACACCGATTCATCTCATTTTTATAGTTATTTGATTCGTTTTTATTTAGGAGCCAAAAATTTGATTAGAAAACAATCGTACAAACTAAATAGTGTGCCGGCTAAATTTATAGAAGGAAAATTGCGAGAAAATAATTTAGAATTACTGAAAAGCTATCGCTATAATCAATCTTTCCTTGGGTTTTCTAATCTATTTAGTAATGAAAAGAAATATCAACTTACCTCAAAGTTTTTTGGTAATGCAAAGCAACCGAAGAATCAATCTTTTGGGAGTGACTACACGTACTTGTTCAGAAAGAAACAATAGATTTGGATTCTAATAAAAAAATAAAAATTTTAGTTATACCGGATCTCTTTCCGAAATTTGAAGGAGATGTACAGGGGGTTTTTATTTTAGATTATTTAAAGTCGGTAAAAGATTATTGCACTACTAATGTTTTGTTTTTGCGCTTGGTGGGTAAAAAAGGGCTTACTATTGATACCAATGATAATTATACTACGTATCGTTACTGCGTATCTTCAAAAAAAATACCTACTTTTTTAAAACCCTTTGCGTATTTAATTTGGTTTATAAAGGGGTATCAGTTGGGTAAAAAGTTTACTGATACAGAAATAATTCATTCACACGGGAGTATTTTAAGCGGTACACTTAGTTACATATTATCTAAAAAATTAAAGGCTCCTTTAAAATTATCTAAGCGACCAACAAACAGTATATTGTTAGTTATTTCAATATTAGTTTTTGGCTGGAACAAATCTGTATCAACTGGATTATAAGTAACAATTATTTTTTTT
>Ga0206883_1129_pt1 | contig 10494 bp, 12 predicted proteins | sample Alteio_BWOrgCont_2_FD_152910 | JGI IMG/M metagenome (GOLD analysis project Ga0206883, IMG submission 152910) | Enriched cells from forest soil in Barre Woods Harvard Forest LTER site, Petersham, Massachusetts, United States -... | ecosystem: Environmental > Terrestrial > Soil > Temperate forest > O... | reverse complement strand
CCCGCCGGTGGAACCGGTGGCCGACCTGAGCTACACGGAGGGAAGAAAAACGAACAGCAGATTCCTCGTCGCCATGCGTGCGGCTTCGCCCGCACACATGAACCGCTCCTCGGAATGACACTTTGGTGGTGGTATTGTGCTTTTGTGGCGGCTCCGGTTTTGCGGATCGATCATATTCAGATTGCGGCTCCTGCGGGGTGCGAAGCGGCGGCGCGGGAATTTTATGGCGTGATCCTGGGGATGGAGGAGATCGCCAAGCCGCCGGAGCTGCGCGCGCGGGGCGGGTGCTGGTTTCGCTGCGGGGCGCTGCAGGTGCATATTGGGGTGGATCGGGAGTTTCGTGCTGCGAAGAAGGCGCATCCGGCGTTTGCGGTGCGGCATCTGGATGATTTTCGCGCGGAGTTGCTGGCGCACGGGGTGCGCGTGACCGAGGATGACGCGCTGCCGGATGCGCGGCGGTTTTATGCCGAGGATCCCTGGGGCAACCGGCTCGAGTTTGTGGAGGCGGCGACATAGTGCGCGGCGCGGGTGTAGTGCGCGGCGCCGCTTCCGGCGCGATTTTTTGCGAGGCGTTGGAACTGGGATCCGCCTTCGCCAAGGCTTCGGCGCGACTGCGAGAGGACCCGCCCTTTCGCAGAGGACGCGAAAGAACGGGGCACCCGCAAAGGCAACACCGCTTGCTTTCTGAGCGGGCTGCAGGCGGCTTGCGGATGTCAGCAGGGTTAAACGATACATGACTCCTTCAGGAAACGGAGAACACACAAGCGCCGCGAGCGGCGGAGATATCGAGCGCGCTCGCGACCACCTGGCGAACGAGCGCACGTTTCTAGCGTGGGTGCGCACCGGCGTGGCCATCGTGGTTTTCGGATTTGCGATTGGGCGGTTTGCGATCGCCATCCGGCAATTCATGGAGCTGCAGGGGCGGCAATCGAGTACCACCGGAGTGACGGTGTGGTTCGGCACCATCGCGATTGTGGGCGGCGTGCTGCTGACGCTGGCGGGATTGCTGCGCTACCGGCGGACGCGCGCGCAACTGGAGGCCGGGAACTTTACGCCGGGCGGGTTTGTGGTGGATCTGGTGGGGATTTTGACGGCGCTGTTCGGCTTGGCGCTGGCGGGATATCTGGTTTATATCGGGCTGCGGCTGTAGGGTCTCGCGGGCGGTGGTTTGGCATTTGCGGGTGCCCCGTTCTTTCGCGCCTTCTGCGAAAGGGCGAGTTCCGACATGTCGGCTTCGGCGCGACTAATCCGGCGGCTTTGTGACTCGGACAGGCTCGGGCGGGATCGAGCAGCCAGGAAAAGCAGATTCCTCGCTGTTTTTGCTGGGCGCTACGCATTCGGTCGAGGTCATCGCTCGGAATGACACCGTCTTGGGAATCTGCAATTAGGAGAGACGACCGAATCGGCTTGCACAGCCGACTTACTTGACAGCGTCTGTAAGATGCGCGTAGGGTCGCCGCGTGGACCTGGATGCTTCTCTCTCCTGGCTCGCGCTGCACGGCACGGCCGGCTTGGGCGCGCGACTCACTCGGAAATTGCTGCGCGAATTTGGTTCGCCTGAGGGAATTTTCCACGCGTCGCTGACGGAACTGGAGGCGTGCCACTTGCCGGCAGCCGCGGCGCAGGCCGTGGCTTCGCGGAGCGCGTGGCGCGCGGCGGAGAAGGAACTGGCGGAAGTGGGGAGCGTGGGCTGCCAGCTGGTGAATCGCCAGGAGGCGGCGTATCCCCAGCGTTTACTGGAGATTTACGATCCGCCGGCGCTGCTGTATGTGCGCGGCGACGTGGGCGCGCTGAACCGGCACTCCATCGCGTTTGTGGGCACGCGACGCCCGACCCCCTATGGGAATCAAATAACCGAGCGGTTGGCGCGCGAGCTGGCCGAGCGCGGGCTGGTGATCGTGAGCGGGCTGGCGCGCGGGATCGATAGCTCAGCGCATACGGGGCCTGCAAGGCCGCCGGGGGTCTGACGATCGGCGTGCTGGGATGCGGAATCGACGTGGTGTATCCGAAGGAGAACAAGAAATTATTCGCGGAAGTGGAAAAACACGGAGCGCTGGTGAGCGAGTTTCCCATCGGCACGCATCCCGCGCCGGAAAATTTTCCGGTGCGCAATCGCATCGTGGCGGGGATGCCGCTGGGGGTGGTGGTGACGCAGGGCGCGGAGCATTCGGGGTCGCTGATTACGTCGCGGCTGGCGATGGAGTTTGGGCGCGAGGTGTTTGGCGTGCCAGGGTCGTGACCGAGGCTGTAAGCTTTGCGCCACACCAGTTGATTAAACAGGGAGCGAAGCTGGTGACGGGATGGGAAGATGTGGTGGAGGAGCTGCCCACGGAGATTCGCGCGGAGCTGTTTCCCGTGGAGGCGACCTCCGCGGCGGAACGCGCGACGCTGTTTGAGCAGGCGTTATCGCCCACTGAAAAGAAGCTCTACGAGCTGATTCGAGTGGAAGCGGCAATCCACGTGGACGAGCTGGTGGAGGCTACCGGCCTCAGTTCCTCGGAAACGTTGGCTTCGCTGTGCGAGATGGAAATGCGCGGAATGATCCGGCAGATGCCGGGGAAACACTTCGTGCGCAACCTGCTGTAGGGTAGCGGAAAGGGCACAAGCCTTTCCGTCCAGGCAACAATAAGGATACAAGTTAGGTTCAAAGGAACTATGGGACGCTCACTGGTCATCGTTGAATCGCCGGCGAAAGCCAAGACGATCAACAAATATCTGGGAAAGAACTTCACGGTAAAGGCTTCCGTCGGGCACGTGATGGACCTGCCGAAGAAGACCATCGGTATCCGTCTGCCCGGGGAGGAAGAGGGCAACGGGAAGAAGAAGAAAAAGGCCAAGGGCAAAAAGGGCAGCAAGAAGAGCAAGGAGAAGGAGCCGAAGCGGCCCTTGATCCGGCTGAGCGACGAAAAGATTTTCGAGCCAACCCTGCAGATTATTGCCGGCAAGGGCAAAGTAATTAACGATCTGCGCAAAGCGGCGAACTCGGCCGATGCGGTGTATCTGGCGGGCGACCCGGATCGCGAAGGAGAGGCCATCTCCGCGCACCTGGCGATGGTGCTGTCAAAGCCGTCGAAATTCGTGGAGCAGGAACCCAGCGTCTCGCGCTGGGGGAAGAAGAAAGAAGCCAAGAGCGAGGCGGCCGAGGAACCGGCGGACGACAAGCCGAAGAAAGAGATTGCCGCAACCGATCCCAAGAAAATTTTCCGCGTGACGTTTAACGAGATCACGCCCAAGGCGATCCGCGCGGCGTTTGAGCATCCGCGCCAGGTGGACACCGACCTGGTGGACGCGCAGCAGGCGCGGCGCGTGCTGGACCGCATTGTGGGCTACAAAGTTTCGCCGCTGCTGTGGAACAAAGTGCGGCGCGGCTTGTCGGCAGGGCGCGTGCAGACAGTGGCGCTGCGGCTGATCGTGGAGCGCGAGCTTGAGATTCGCGCGTTCGTGCCGGTGGAATACTGGACGATTCACGCGGCGCTGGCGGCGGGCGAGCCACCGGTGTTTGAAGCCAAGCTCACCAAGTACAAGGGCGAAGAGATCGAGATCCACACGCGCGAGGAAGCCGACAAGGTGCTCGCGGCGGTGGAAAAGGCCAAGTGGCAGGTGGCCAGCGTCGCGCAGAAGGAAAAGCGCCGCAATCCTCCGCCGCCGTTCACTACCTCCAAGCTGCAACAGGCCGCTTACAACCGGCTGCGGTATACCGCGAAGCGCACCATGTCCATCGCGCAGCGGCTGTATGAGGGCGTGGAGCTGGGCGAAGAGGGCTCGGTGGCGCTGATCACCTACATGCGCACGGATTCGGTGCACGTCTCCAGCGATGCGCTGGGTGAAGTGCGCGACCTGATTCCGAAGCGCTTCGGCGCGAATTATCTGCCGGAGAAGCCGAATTTCTATAAGTCCAAGAAAGACGCACAGGAAGCACACGAAGCGGTGCGGCCCACCGACGTTACGCGCGCTCCGGAAGACGTACGCAGATATCTGGAAGAGGATGCGTTCAAGCTGTACCAGCTGATCTGGCAGCGCTTTGTGGCGTCGCAGATGCTGCCGGCGATTTTCGACCAGACCGGCATCGACATCAATGCGGGAGACTACACGTTTCGCGCCAACGGATCGGTGCAGAAATTCGACGGCTACCTGCGCATGTACCAGATGCCCGCGGCGATTGCCGACCGTGAAGAGGATGAAAAGGACGACGAAGGCGAGGGGCGCAACCTGCCGCGCGTGAGCGAGGGGCAGACGCTGCAACTGGACCGCATCCGGCCCGACCAGCACTTCACCGAGCCGCCGCCGCGCTATAACGACGCGACGCTGGTGAAGGAACTGGAAGAGAAGGGTATCGGGCGGCCGTCCACGTACGCGTCCATTATTTCGACCATCGTGGAGCGCGAATACGTGACCAAGGACCAGGGACGTTTCTCGCCCACGATGCTGGGCGAGCGCGTCAGCACGCTGCTGGTAAAGAGCTTCGAGGATATTTTCGACGTGAGCTTCACGGCGCGGCTGGAAGAGGAGCTGGACGAAATCGAGGAAGGCAAGCTGCCGTGGCGCGAGGCGGTGAAGGAATTCTGGGAGAAGTTCGTGGTGGATCTGGATCGCGCCGACGACGAGATGCTTTCGTACAAGGCGGGGATTCCCACGGGAAAGAAGTGCGAGAAGTGCGTACAGGGAGAATTGCTGGAGCGCATCAGCCGGCACGGATTTTTCCTGGGCTGCTCGCGCTACCCGGAATGCGACTTCATCGAAGACCTTTCACCGGTGGTGCCGACCGAGGAGAACGGCCAGCCCAAGATCGAGTATTGCGACAATTGCGGCAAGGAGATGGTAATCAAGCGCGGGCGCTTCGGCACCTTCCTGGCGTGCAAGGGTTACCCGGAATGCAAAACCACGCGGAGGATCATCGAAGGGACGCGCGTGGCGCTGCAACCCGACGAATTGCTGGACGAAAAATGCCCGGAGTGCAGCTCGCAACTGGTGCGCAAGCACGGGCGCTACGGGGAGTTCACCGGCTGCACGGCGTATCCGAAATGCAAATTCATTCGCGCCAAGACGCTGGGCATCAACTGCCCGAAGTGCGGCACCGGCGAACTGCTGGAGCGCATGGCCAAGAAAGGCCGCCGGCGCGTTTTCTACGGGTGCAACCGCTACCCGGAATGCGATTTCACCACGCCGTACAAGCCGATTGCCGAGCCCTGCCCCAAATGCGGCGCGGCGTTCGTGGTGGAGAAGCGCAGCAAGACGGGAACTGTGCGCGCATGTCTGAAAGAAGGCTGCGATTGGGAGATTCCCGCGCCGGAAGTGCCCGCGCCGGTGACGGTGCACGCGGCCGAGCCAGCTCCGGCTCCGGTATAAGCAGATTCTTCGCTTCGCTCAGAATGACAAACAGGTAATGTGGGGCGAAGTTAACACTGTCAGCACTTACCAACATTTGCCAACCATTGATGGCGCTTGCGATACGGGTCCGGGCGTGAGAACGCGCAGTAGCCGATGAAACCTGCTGTCGAAAAATTCCTCGAATATCTGCGCGCGGTGCGCAATGCCTCCCCGAATACCCTGCGAAGTTACCGGGCCGACCTGGAACAATTTATGGGTTACGTGGCACCGCCCGGGACCGAGCCGCCGGGCGTCTCTTCCATCGATCACCGCCTGATCCGCGAATATCTGGGACACCTGCACGATCAGAAATTGCAGAAGAGTTCCATGGCGCGCAAGCTGGCGGCGCTGCGATCGTTTTTTAAGTTTTGCGCGCGGGAAGGACTGGTGCGCGACAATCCTGCGCGCCTGGTGGCCACGCCCAAACTGCCCAAACGCCTGCCGACGGTGCTCAGCGCGGAGGAGATGAACGCGTTTCTGGATCAGCTGGGTTCGGTGAAGGAAGCCGCGCCTGCCAGGGACAAACGCGGCACGCGCAAGACGGCGGGCGAAAAGGCGCAGGTACTTCTGGAGCGCGATCGCGCGATTCTGGAGATGCTGTATGCCTCCGGCCTGCGCGTGAGCGAACTGACCGGACTGAACCTGGCGGACATCGATCGCAGGGAACAGATGCTGCGCGTGCTGGGCAAGGGAAACAAGGAGCGCATCATTCCCTACGGATCCAAGGCGGAGCAGGCGCTGGAACGATACTGGCCGGTGCGCGCCGAATTGCTGCGCAAAGCGGGAAACCGCGGAGAGCCGCAGGCGGTGTTTCTAAACCACGGAGCGCGGCGAATCAATCCGCGCATGGTGAACCGGATCCTCAAGAAGTATATTCGCCTGGTGAACATCAACTGGGATTTGCACCCGCATTCGCTGCGCCACGCATTTGCCACGCACCTGCTGGCGGACGGGGCGGACCTGCGCGCGATTCAGGAATTGCTGGGGCACAGTTCGCTTTCGACCACGCAGCGTTATACGCATTCGTCGATCCGGCAATTGATGGAAGTGTATGACAAGGCGCATCCGAGGGCCTGATTTGGCGGTGGGCACAGAAGTCGCGAACGAGCGGGACGCCAACGTGGCCAACAAGAAGGAAATTGCCAAAGCCTCAGGTTGCGCGTTGGTGTTCACGGAAATGGCGGACATTGCGGAGTCGCGACGACCTGAGCTACCAAAAGCGTCGCAAACCAATGGAACTTGGCCGCATTTCTTAACGTCGTTTTAACACGCAAAGCAATTGCGGGCGGTTTTGGGGTCGGCTAGACTCCTCCGCACGCGGAAATTGATCTGGGGATTGCGCCGGCGGTATTGGGACAAAACTCGCTTTTGACAGCTCTTGCATGAGCCCGGCTGCGGGCATTTCGCCTTGCCCGGTGAATTAATGGTTTCGATGGCCCAGGGGAGAAATGAAAATTTTGAATAGAATTGGCATCAAGTTAATAGCCGTGATCGCTCTCGCCCTCGTTGCCGCGCCTGGGCTGCTTCACGCGCAGACCGACGAAATTCAGGTGTACGACGCGGCCATTGCCGCGCCTGGCGTGTTCAATCTGACGTGGCACAACAATTTTATTGCCAGCGGATCGCGGACTCCGTCGTTTCCCGGCGCGCTGGTGCCGGACCATGACTTCAATGGTGTAACGGAGTGGGCCTACGGCATGACTCCCTGGTGGGAGATGGGACTATACCTGCCCCTGTACAGTATCTCGGACCACCGCGGGGCCACGATTAACGGGGGCAAGCTGAGGTTCCTGTTCGTTTCGCCGCACGCGGATGACCGCAAATTTTTTTACGGCGCTAACTTTGAATTCAGCTACAACGCGAAGCATTGGGACCCGGACACCTACACCTCCGAGATTCGTCCGATCCTGGGTCTGCACCTGCACCCCTTCGACATCATTATTAACCCCATTTTCGACAACACCTGGAAAGGTGGCTTCGCGAACCTGGACTTTGCCCCTGCGGAACGGCTGGCCTACAACTTCCCGAATAAATGGACGGTGGCGCTGGAGGAATATGCCGACTACGGCCCGTTGAAGCACGGGTACTCCGCCAGCAACCAGTTTCACGTGCTCTACGGAGTTTTCGATCACAGCACGAAGTTTGTGGACATCGAGGGCGGCGTCGGGTTTGGCCTGACCCCGGCTTCCGACAAGGTCACTTTGAAACTGATCCTTTCCCGCGATCTGAACCAGACTCCCCGAAAACTTTTCTAGGTCGCATCGAAAAATAACGCATGCGCGGCTCTCGCAGCAGGGGCAAATAGCCGCTATTGTTTCAGCGCGTTGATGATTTGTTTATGTCGAGGCGGGATCGCCGCCCGCACCCCGGCAAGGCACCGCGGCAGGAATCCGGCGGCGCAATTGCTGGCACCGTAACGGTGAGGTTATGACTGCAAACCTCGGATTTCCCGGATGACGAGCGGACAACCCCTTGTGGCGGAAGCCGGCATCCAATTGGCTGTGAAAACTCCGCAATCGATTTCGAGGGGGGCCATCCGGAAACCGACTGAATACCCTCAAAATCCAAAACATTCCCAGGCGCGGCTGATCGTGGTGGATTGCGCGCGCGTGATCGCGATTCTTTTCATGATCCAGGGACATACCCTGGATGTGCTGCTGGCGCCGGGATATCGCCAGGGAAACATTTTTGGGGCCTGGCTGTTTCTGCGGGGGCTGACAGCTCCGATGTTTTTTACGCTTTCGGGGGTTTCGTTCACGCTGTCGAGTTTGAAGTACTGGGATTTGTACACGGAACTCTCGCCGAAATTTTTGCGGCGGGTGCGGCGGTTCGCGTTTTTTGTATTGCTGGGCTATGTGATGCACCTGCCCGTGAAATCCTTTCACGATTTTCGCTACATGGATCTGGCGGCGTGGCAGGGATGGCTGCAGGTGGACGTCCTGCAGTGCATTGGCGTAACGCTGATTTTTCTACAACTGCTGATGTGGGTGGCGGGGAGCCCGGAGCGGTTTGCGAAGCTGGCGGCGGGCGCGGGCGCGTTTGTGGTGTTGCTGGCGCCGGTTTCCTGGGCGCTGCACTGGACGAAAATCATTCCGCTGACGGCGGCTTCGTATCTCACATCGCAGACGGGGTCGCTATTTCCGTTGTTCCCGTGGTCGGGCTACGTGCTGTTTGGCAGCGCGCTGGGATACGTGATCGTGCGGCGGAATTGGGGCGTGGGGCACCTGACGCCCAAGCCGCTGCTGGCCGTGGGCGGGGCGATGATCGCGGCGGGAATGCTGGTGGCCGTGCTTCCGTTCCGGCCGTATGGCGATATTTTTTTCTGGACCATCAGCCCCGGCGTGTTTTTGCTTAAGGGCGGATCGGTGCTGGTGCTGCTGACGCTGCTGTCGCTGGTGCTGCGCGGGGTTGCGGTTCCGGAGATGGCGGTGCGATCGATTGCGCAGGAGTCGCTGCTGATTTATTTTGTGCACGTGTGCATTTTGTATGGATGCATCTGGCATGACGGGTTGCGGCAGATGATTGGCGCGACACTGCCTGTGCTACCCACGGTCGGATGGATTGGGGCTTTGGTGATTTCGATGCTGGCCCTGGCGTGGACGTGGAACTGGTACAAGAGGAATGAGCCGCGGACTACGCTGGTGGCGCGGACTGCGGTGCTGGCGCTGGCGATTGTTTATGGGTTGACGTAGTAACGATGCATCCTGCCGATTAATCAGCCTCGTACGTTAACGATTTCATTTTAGAGTTCTGGTGACGGAACGGCCTCAGGTCGCCCGCCCGGTTTTGCTTTGTGGCATAGCCTGACTCTGTGGCGGGTGGGACGACCTGAGCTATACAGGCGTCGCCGTTGCGGATGGTTTGCGCCAGTCAGTTCTTTTTTGCGCGGGTCATTAGGAAGTCCTGGTGTACGTAGTTGTCGCGGAAAAATTCCGTGGCCAGGGCGTCGTATTCGCGGCGGAAAGCTACGAGTTTTGCCGGGTCGTTGGCCGATAGAGTTTCGACCATCTTGATCATGGGACCGGCGGTGCGCTCGGTGAGGGTGCGGTAATGCTGGGGACTTAGCGCCGGGGCTTTTATGATGTCGCGTTCGAAGGCGATGTCGCTTACAGCGCTGCCCAGGCGCTCGCGAATAACATTTGGATCTCCCCATTGGGGTGGCGGCGAGACGCCGGGGGGCGGCGGGGGCATGTAGCTTGCCGTCAGGGCGAACATGCGGCCGATGAAGAATTCCGGGGGCCAGGTGGAGAATGCGATGGTGCCGCCAGGCTTGAGGACGCGCAGCATTTCAGCGATGGCCACGGCGGGGCGGGGCGCGAAGATGTGGCCGAATTGGCTGAGGACCACGTCGAATTCGGCATCGCCGAAAGGCAGCTTTTCCACGTCGCCCTCGCGCCAGTCCACTTCCACGGCGGCGATTTGCGCGTTGGTGCGGGCGCGCTCGAGGAGTTCGGGGGTGAGGTCGAGGGCCGTCACTTTGGCGCCGGCGCGGGCGGCGGTGACAGATACCACGCCGGTGCCGCAGGCTACGTCGAGCACCTTTTGGCCGGGGCGAACGCCGGCGAATTTGACCAGGCGGGCTGCCGATCGCGTGGTATTAATTTCGAGAGGGGCGAAATGCGCCCAGCCCTGTTTCTGGGCGGCTTTAAAAGCGTCAAAGGAGTCCACGGTTTTCTCCGTTCGGGAGGGGATGTGCTCTGCCGGGAGCGCCGTCAGGCTAACACCGAGGCGGGGCGGTTTCCAAGGGAATGCGGCGGGAAGCTTCGGTGACGCACCAATTTCGAAGCACCGCCAGATTTGGGCTGGTCAGGTTATCGGTGTTGTGACAGGACATGAGAGATTCTTCGCTCCTTTTACGCGGGCTGAAAGTAGAGCCCGCACCCGTCGCTAAGAATGACAAATCGATCGATGGGCGGAAATTACGACGCTGGCGGCTTTGTAGTCGTTGACGATGCGCGAGAAAACCCCGTATAATATGGGTTTCCCATACGCATCAGGAGGGCAGATGTACGCCGTAATTCGGAGTGGTGGAAAGCAGTATCGCGTGGCGCCGGGAGAAATCGTGAAGGTGGAACGATTGGCCGGTGAAGTGGGCGGAGACGTCACGTTTGGCGAAGTGCTGGCCGT
>Ga0206883_1125_pt2 | contig 10555 bp, 14 predicted proteins | sample Alteio_BWOrgCont_2_FD_152910 | JGI IMG/M metagenome (GOLD analysis project Ga0206883, IMG submission 152910) | Enriched cells from forest soil in Barre Woods Harvard Forest LTER site, Petersham, Massachusetts, United States -... | ecosystem: Environmental > Terrestrial > Soil > Temperate forest > O... | reverse complement strand
AGCCCTCGCCATCTCCTCCAAGCCCGTGGAGCGGATCGTCACGGAGCGGGCCGAGAAGAAGCACAAGGCCGAAGTCATCCGCATGCACGAGGCGCTGGAGCGCCCGGACCTGCTCATCGGCTCCACCTACAAGGTGAAGACGCCGGTCTCGGACCACGCCATGTACATCACCATCAACGACATCATCCTGAACGAAGGCACGCCCTACGAGCAGCGCCGGCCGTTCGAGATCTTCATCAACTCCAAGAACCTGGATCACTTCCAGTGGATCGTGGCCCTCACCCGCATCATCAGCGCCGTGTTCCGCAAGGGCGGCGACGTGGTGTTCCTGGTGGAGGAGCTGAAGGCCGTGTTCGATCCCCGCGGCGGCTACTGGAAGCCGGGCGGCAAGTTCATGCCCTCGCTGATCGCCGAGATCGGCGATGTCATCGAGAAGCACCTGCTCTCCATCGGTATCATGCACAAGGAAGGCCTGGACGAGCACCAGAAGAAGCTCATCGCCGAGAAGCGCGCCGAGTTCGAAGCGGCCGCCAAGCAGACCGATGCCTTCGCCGAATCCAAGTTCCCGGCCGGGGCGCAGCTGTGCCAGAAGTGCAGCACGGCCGCGGTGGTGATGATGGATGGGTGTATGACGTGTCTTAACTGCGGCGACTCTAAGTGCGGCTAGCACTGCGCCAGACGAGCGATTACAGCGTTACTTCAGCGCCTTCCGCTCCTCATTACGCTACTAGGTAACTCCGGTGCTCCTGCGCCTCGCGCCTTGCACTAGCCCGTCTGGCTGTGTGCTGGGGGTGCGCGCGTGAACAAAAACTTTGGCAGGATACGTTTTCTTGGCCGTAGATTTGACGACCCAACTCTAGCGGGAAATGGCTACACTTTCCTTGGGAAAGCAACTCACCCAAAATATACGGGACAGTTTGATGCGTTCATCAAGTTTTTTGACATCCCGCGTCAGAAGCGAGCGATGGCGAACGAACTTATGGCCTACCACTTGGGGCATAAGTTCAACTTGCCTGTTGCCGAGACTTTCCCATGTTATTGCGAACCGGAACAGGTAAAGGGCCGTCTTCCTTGGTTGCCAGCAAATGACCACGATGCTGCTCACTTGTGCGTTGCGTCATTGGCAGTAACTGGTTTTGAATATCGCCTCAGACGTGAACCGATCCAGTCATTTGAAAGACGCTTAACTGGGTGGTCTTATGCTCCGCTTGCGGCATTATTTGACGAATTAGGTTTTAACTGTGACCGACACCAAAACAATTTTCTAGTAATCGATGAGCGCCAATTAGTGCTAATTGACCACGCAGAATTATTCTGTGGCTCGTCGTGGACTACCGAGATGTTACACAAAGCGCAACGGGCACCTTCTCCCGGTAACTATCTTGCGCGCGTGATACTTGATTCCGACAACGCCATAGCAAAGCGTCGTCTGGCGCAATCGGCCGAAGAAATGGTATATAAATCGCAATTTTCCTTGAAAGACTTTCCCGATGCTTTCTTCGATGTAGCGAACGCAGTGAAGGTCAATATGGACGAGATTCAGGCAATAATAGAGTTCCTTAATGCCAGGAGAAGTAATTTGCCTGCACTGCTGAAAGCCCAGCAGATGATCGAAAGACAGTTAGCCGCGAGAACTTCTTAATTTAAGTTAATTATGGCGAATACTTTGGAATATCGCATTGTCTATCTCCGTCCGAATCCTATTTCGGACGAGGCCCTTGCTGTAGCAGTTATCCATAATTTAGGAGATGGCGTGTTTGTGCATGCTGTCGCCCATCCTAAAGCGATACAGCGATTAGATAGTTTGTATGGCCTGCAATCACGCAAGCAAATATTGGACGGGCTTCGTACATTTAGCGAAGCTGTGATGAACGACCAAAAAACTCTCGGCGAAATATTGACGCCTGTAGATTTGTTTTCGATTGGGGATAGCGCTTCGTTTTATTCAGAACAACCAGAAAAAGAAGCGAAATACATCCTGCATCAAGTCTCGAGTTTGTATAACTCAATCGCTTCTGAAGAAAGCGGAGAGGCACAGGTTTCTCAAAAGATTTTTACCAATCGTCTTCGCGATGAAATGTCTTTCCATAATGTAATGGCTGCTACAGCGATGTTCAGAGGTTTTAGCGTCCCCATGGGCGCTAATCAGAGTATGAAGGTACCCATATATGGTGATCGAGTTGCGGGTATAGCTGTTTCTTTCAAGGGCTCAAATCCATCTTCAACCAAGACTACAGCAGAAGCTTTCATAGCTAGAATGCTGGTTGCTCATAAACAGCTTGCCAGGAAACCTGTTATTTATTCGTTGTCTCCATCATTAAGTGAGAGCGGTAATCAGGGATTAATTGATGGCTGTATTGAAGAACTGAGATTGATAGGTAAGGAGGCTGGTGTAGCGATCAGAAACGAAAGAAGCGTAAGAGAACTTGCTCTTTCAGTCCTTAGAGATGATGAAAAACTTGTCGCCTAAGGCCATGGCCAAATGCTCAAGGACACGGAGCTCAAACATCTAACTTCCAGTAAGACAATTGATCCAATTAGTGGCGAAATTCGTGTTCGCTATTACTGGAAGCGAAAGCCGCTTCCGCAGGTAAGACTCGAGGGGATTCTCGCTGAGCAACTGGCGGGCTACACTTTAATTGAAAAAGATCTCAAGAATGTCGTCGGGTGGATGAAGCACGCTGAAAGTCTTGTACCTGCAGGCCATTTTAAGGAAGAACTCAACTATAAGAGATCTGAAAACAGGGAAGTATTTGACCTGATTAAAGGTCTGTTTGTGGCTTCTCTCGTTTTCTACGCAAAGGCATTCTCCCCAAGCGAAGCGCGCCGCGCACAGTTATCCAGAAATTCCCTGGACAGCAGATTCCGTGAACAACATGATTTCTATCTACAATTCCGTCACAGTTTTGCTGCTCATAGTGGTTCTGAGAAAGTGGAACTCGCCCGTACCTATTGTCTGCTGTTTCCAAATAAGCACAGGACTATTGAGCCAATGCTCGCTATCGCTCGATTGCAACCTGATATCGCTCTACCCAAACCAAATGATATTGGATTGTCAGAACTAGCGGTGCACGCTATCGAAATAGCCAATAAAAAATTTGACAAACTTAGTGACAAGATAATGAAAGAACATATCCTTCTACTGGATAAAGAAATTCTCTACAAGAGTGCCAAAAGGGGACAAAAAATAGTCCTTAGATAGAAGAAGTGAGCGCGAGAGGAATAGGGGTCAAGTCTTGGAATATATAGTTATTAAATGAGCCGGCTGCGCATCTGCCTTCGAGAGCCCATCCCTGAGATAGCTGATGCAGCACGTCATCTGGATGCTGCGGTATCAGCCCATCACGCAGGACAGGCGGGCAGGGCCGAAGAGTTGATTCACTTGGCGGATATGCCAGCAATAAGGGCCTGGACGGAATCTATATGGGGCAAGGACAGCTCTTATGTGCAGTATCGCGACGTAGCCGATACCCGTCCCAGTCTTCCTGCAGAGAGCCGTATAAAGGCGCGTATGCCGACTACGGCTGAGAAGCATGAATTGCATCAGCGCGACGGCTACCATTGCCGCTTCTGTGGGATTCCGGTGATACGGAAAGAAGTACGAGAGCGTATAAGGGTGGTTTATCTGGATGCTTTGCCCTGGGGTAGACTCAATATTGAGCAACACGCCGCATTTCAGGCCATGTGGGCGCAGTACGATCATCTGACCCCGCATGCCTTCGGCGGCACTAATGACCTCGAAAATCTGGTTGTTACGTGCGCGCCGTGCAATTTCGGGCGCATGAGCTACACGTTAGAACAGCTGGGACTCATTGATCCCAGGAGTCGTGAACCTATCCGCTCAAACTGGGATGGCTTAGAGCGATTCGAATAATCGGGGAAATAGGGGTCAGGTCTTGAGTTAATATATTTTCGGCCAAAGGGGCATGCCGATGTTTCGCAGATGTTTGTTTCTGATGTCCAGTCTCTGCATCTCTCTAAGTGCTCAAGCTATTACATCAGTGGTGCCGTCAATTAGAGGTGTGCAGTTGGGGATTCCCTGCGATGCCGTGACAAAGGCGGAGATGAAGCTTGGCTCAGCAGTGCATCCGAGCCATACAACCCAGTTCCTCACGTTCGATGGTACCGAATCAGGTCATAAGGCATTCATGTTGTATACCTGTCAATCAGGTGAAGTAACCAAACAGATCATTACGATAGATTTGGCAGATAAGGATCAGGCATTCGCATTAGCGCGTGATCTAGAGAAAGAGTTCCAGTCCGAGTTTGGCGAGCCGAAACTTGATCTCATATCGCGCACATTCTCGGCATTCTTCCGGCGACTCTGGTTGCGTTTCGAGATGAGAAGCGCACTGCCAGACGGCGACCCCATTCCTTACTCTGCTATGTGGGATATGGATGAAGTCGGGGTATTCCTTACCATTGAGGCGCAAGAAAAGCTGCACGTATATCGAGTCAGCATCTCGCAGGATATGAAGCGCTCTTTGGAACCCGGTTATCAGAAGCGATAATAGGGGCAGACCACGGTTTAAGGGGATTTGAGATGCGCTGGATTGCTTTGGGTCTACTATCGCTTCTGGTGGGTTGCGCCGGCGGCCAGGTGCTTCCCTCAGGTACCCCGCACAATGAGGGTGCCAGTCTCATTACTCCGACAGGTAGTATCCCGATGAGCGTGCAACCCCTATACAACCAGGGGAAGGATGATGTCTGGATCAGTATCGCGTCTGGAGGCACGTGGGTGACCGAGGGCGATTTTCTCTTTCGGGATTGTTTCACCATCTTGGATGGCGACCAGCCAGTGAAGCGCGTCCACGTCGCCCCCGGGCGGCACTATATGGTTGGGTGCGATAAGAGTAGCAACGTAACATTCGTGGATATCGGCCCAGTCCCGGCAGAATAGGGCAGACCACGTTTTTAGGGAATTCAATATGCGCTGCAGTTATCTCATTCTTCCGCTCGTGCTTGTGGGATGTGCAAGCGCGGGAGCGGGTCCCACAGGGCGCATTTATGCCTCCGAGCCAGTGGATAAAACTAATACGGCGACACTGGAACCCGGCGGCATCAAAGCTTGGATTCGCCCCCTGAATACTGACAAGTCTGTTGAGGTGCTTCTAGCAAGTGATGATGTTTGGGTATCAGGCGGGACGTACACGATCCGGTACGCTTGCCTTACCAATAACCAGGAATTGCACGATGTGCATGACTATCCCCATGAAACGACTGTAAAGATAGAGCCTGGGTATAGCTACTGGGTGCAATGTGACGACAAGGATTCCGGCCTCAACATCTGGAATGAGAATGATGTCAAAATCGATTTCCACACATCATCCGAGGCTGTTGCCGGGATGTTCGAGGTGCTCAGGCACCTGAACTATGAGCCGGGTGGGGATGGTTTCCAATACTCCTATTACAACGATTGGGGCAATGCGGACGATACCGAGTTCGCTATCTATACGAACCATGAATCGAAGCAACTGACAGCACATCTGGATGTATATCGCGGAAGCGTCATGTATTTGGTCATGCATGCCTATGATAAAGGTGCCCGCACACGCGAAGCCATGCTGAAGGCCATCCCGCGGGATGAATATGATGCCGATGTCGTGGGATGCCCCAAGATCCAGGGTTATTTCGATGAACTGAAGAAAGAATTCATGGCTCGGGTGAACACACCTCACGAACCCGAGCAAGACTTTATCTATACCGATTCACCCCCGGTATATCACTACGACTTGGACATAGGGAACCGCGTCACGGCGAACTTGTCTCTTCTCGTTGAACAGGGCGCTTTATATAAGACGACGCAGGAAGCAATGGACTACATAAAGTCTTGTGGCAAGCTCACCGCTCCGGTCGTCGGCGAAGGGCAATAGGGGTCAGGTCTTGACTTAATACGTTATTGAGTTGGGAACAGTCTACGGAGATGGGCACATGAATAGGGAGCTGCATATGAGTCGCAAACTGATAGTCGCAGTCGCTTTGGTGGCAGCGATGTTTCCCCTCGTCGGTACAGCGGCTGATGCTGATAGTGGCCCGCAGGCGGCGGTATTGGCCACGGTCGATGCCGCTCTCGACGCGGCTGGATCCGGCGACATCAAGACGATGCGGACGGAATATCTCCCCAACTGCAGTTTCGTGGATGAATTCGCGCCCTACCGATGGTCCGGCCCGGATTCGATGGACGCGTATTTCGCGAGCGCCGCGCAGATGTACAAGCAGACCGGCATGACCGGTACCAAAGTGTCACGCGGCTCGCCCAAATTTGTGTATACCACCTCCACGAGCGCCTACGTGGTCGTACCGCTCAAGGTGCAGGCCACCGTCAAAGGCAAGCCCTATCGGGCCAGCGGCACGCTGGTGTTCGCTCTCCAACACACGGATGCGGGTTGGAAGATTGCGATGCAGACGTGGGCGAAGGCTACCGAGAACATCAGCCCCAATTAGCCTTAGCGGTCTGAGCGAGGAATGGGGCCAGGTCTTGAGTCGGTATATTTGGGTGCGAAAACAGAGGGGTACCTGCACGTTTTGAGGCTGTCCTACCCTGCGGCAAGCCTCTACAATGAGTGCAACCGCGCTTCCGTGCATACGGCCTGGCGACCCAGATGACAGAAGAAAAACGCGCATTCGACCGCATTGAGATCGACTACTCGATCCGTATCATCGGCGAGGACGGCAGTAACGCGCCCGCTATCGCCACGAATATCTCCATGACCGGCATGCAGATCCTCTGTGACACCCCCACCATGCAAGTCATCACTCCTCACGGAGTGGAGACGAAGCCTGACCAGGAAGTGATGGTCCACGTGCGGGTGTTGCTGACGGACATGCCCAGCCATGAGTCCACGCTCGGGCTGTTCGCTCGGGTGGTGGTGGTGCGGGCCACCGGACCCGACGAGTACCGTATCGGCATCCATTTCACGGACTACGAGCCCGGCAGCTACGACGCCCTTGAGCATTACATCGACGCGCATTTGTAAACGGGAAAAGGGACAGACCACGATTTCGTAGGGCATGCCATGAAGCTGTTTCCATGAATGACAAAGGACGACTTGAATTGGCCCACGCATGGATTGCCCACACGCGCGAATTTCGCGAGACCAGGGACAGAACCGAGCATGGATGGGCTGCCGAGAAGATATGGGACATGGAACGGGACGAGCCCGAGTCTCTCTGGACGATCATTCTATTGATACATTCCACAGCGCCAGAAGATCCAGCGGTGTTGGAGAATCTTTCCGCGGGCCCTGTCGAGATGCTTCTCGTCCACCATGGCGACAAGATGATCGACGTGGTGGAAGCGGAAGCTCGGCGAAATCCCGCATTTGCAAATCTGCTCGGCGGTGTCTGGAAGAACAGGATGACGGACGAGATATGGGCTCGCGTTCAGGCCATTTCTGATCACACAGGTTGGGACGGCGATTCCAAAGTACATAAAGGACTGCACTAGTAGAGTTCATCACGAGTCGCGGCAATTCGGGAAGGAGATTCAAATGGATGCCAGATTATTTGCGCAAGTCGCCTTACGGCTGTTGGCGGTCTTTATGATTTTTGCGGGACTAGTGGGATTGCCTGCCATAGTCTTGGCTCTGAAGGAGAACAGCGTACCACTGGATTCGAAAGTCGATGTCCGCTTATATATCGCCTCACTCCTTTTCCCGATGATCCTTGGCGTAGTGATATGGATGATCAGCCCAAGGCTGGCCCGCTGGATGGCGGGCAAGAACGGGCCCCCTGAATCGATCGTTCCGTTGGATGTGATGCGACTCCAGACCGTAGCCTTTGTGGTCCTGGGAACATGGCTGGCAATCAAGACTCTTTCCCAGGTACTCGTCTTTGCCGCTAGCGCGGAGTGGAGTGATCCTTTCGTCTGGCAACAGGTCGTGGGACTAGCGCTCAGCCTGTGCCTGATTGCGGGCGCCAAGCCTCTCGCTCGCTTGGCTCAAAAGGTCCGCGAGTTTGGAGCCGCGCGTGGGGAATAATTGGGGACAGACCATGATTTCTTGGGGATGATAATGAAGCTGCTTCCGGTTTTTGCCGCCGTATTTGTTCTTTCTGCCTGCGCTTCGCAACCAACTCTCAGCCACCGTGAAGTCGAACACATACGTTCGCTCAAGGTGGTGTATCTGCAGCCCCAATACGATCTCGGGATGTTCGATCGCCCGGGCTCCATAGGCTCTGCAACTGTCTTGGGTATCACTTTTGGGGCCATCGGTGGATTGACTGGAAGTCTGATCGATAACGGCATCTCCACTAAACCCACCGGGAACAACTTCACGGACAAGCAGTTGTCCCAGTACCGGGGTATCGCCAAGAGCCTCGATACCAGGGAACGCTTGCTCGCCATAGCCACGCAAGCGGTGGCAGCCACGCCGTGGCTCAAGGGCATACCGTTCGAGGTGGTGGACCAACCCGTCGCCGCTGACTATCCATGGCAACACACCCGAGACTCCACCGAGGATGCGATCATCTACCTCATCCCCCTCGTGGGCTTGGACAGCTATGCGGGACATCTGCATGTCCAATTCTGGGTGGATGTGTATGCCAACCCGCATACGAGATCGCCCTATCTATATGACTCCGCTGAATTTGGGAAGATATTCGAACAGCGGGTAGCCGTGGGCGACTCTGGAGAGACCATGAATTCGTTCTACGCTCTGGAGCTGGAACAACGCCTGCAGATGTGGTTCGCGGGCGATGGAACGACGTTGCGCGGTGACATAGACCCTACTCTGCAGGATATAAGCGCTGGCCTAATCCACTATCTGGCCACTGACGCATCTGCAGAACCGCTCGGTATCGGCACGGCTGAGAACAAGGCGCAACACTGAATGCCGCACCCGAGCCTTCGCCAGTGCTTCCGGCGGCAGAAAGGCCGGCCTTGGCATGGAACGATTCCGGCTCCAGCCCTGTCAGAATCCTGGTAACAGCTGCATAAATGAGGCGCATATGAAGATTCGTTTGGGTCTGTGTGGATTAGGGGCTCTTCTGACCTGGTCCGCGATGGCGCAGGCTGCCAGCTTGCCGGCCCTGGACGGGCACATGGCTGGCCCTCGGACGCAGGTGCTGGTCCTGGGCACCATGCATCTGTCGGGGCTGCCCAAGGACTTCAAGCTGGAGTCGCTCGAGCCGGTGCTGGCGAAGCTCGCGGCCTACAAGCCGGACATCATCACCATCGAGGCGCTTCCCGGCATCGCCTGCGATCTGATGGCGCGGCAGCCGGGCATCTACGATCCGCAGTCGGTGGCTTTCTATTGCCGCAGCACGGCCGCGGCCAAGGCCGCCACCGGCCTCGACGTCTACGCGGCCACGGCTGAAGTGCAGAAGGCGCTTGCAGGCTGGCCTGCGCAACCGACGCCGGCCCAACGCCGGCACCTGGCGGCCCTGTTCATGGCCTCCGGCGATGAGACTTCCGCCTTCACCCAGTGGTTGCAGCTGTCCAAGGCCGAGCGCCACGCAGGCGACAGCCTGAGCGATGAGCTCGTGACCACGCTGGACGGATTCGATACCAAGCACAACGAGGATTATCAGGTCGCCGCGCGCCTGGCGGCGCGGTTGGGGCTGCAGCGTGTGTACCCGGTGGACGATCACACCGGCGACAACGTCACCATCACGGACGAAGCGGGCTGGGACAAGGCCATCCAGGCCGCCTGGGATGCCGGTGCCGTCAAGGCCAAGCCCATGCGCGACCAGGAAGCGGCGCTGGAGAAGGCCGGCGACATGCTGGCGGCCTATCGCTTCATCGACCGCCCCGACAACATGCGTACCGCCATCGAGGCGGACTTCGGTGAGGCCCTGGCGGACCCATCGCCGCAGCATTTCGGGCAGCTCTATGTGGCCGGCTGGGAGACCCGCAACCTGCGCATGGTGTCCAACGTCCACGAGGCCTTCCGTGAACATCCCGGCGCCCGCGTGCTGTGCATCGTCGGCGCCTCCCACAAGCCCTGGTTCGACGGCTTGCTCGGCCAGATGCAGGGCGTGGACATCGTGGATGCGGAGAAGGTGTTGCACGAATAATTGGGCGCAGGCCGGCGCAATCTCCGGTCCCTAGCGTTTCCCCAGCACCGCCGGATGGACTTTTCTTACGCTCGTTGCTCTCCAGCTTTCTTGCCTGGTAGGGCGATGCTCGGCGACTATTTACGCGCTCGCGCCGGAGCCCGGACGCGAGTAGCAACACCAGCGGACAGATTAGGCGTGACCCGATTCGCGCAACTTGGCGACCACGACACCCCACGGCTCGAGGATGTGGTCATTCACGAGCGAACACGCTTCTTCCACTTTTCTTGCCTCGATGAGCTTGAGCAATTTGCGGTGCTCGCGCTGTGAGTCCGTGAAGGCATCCGTCATCTTGAGTTCGTAGTAGACATAGTAGACATACCGCTCAAGGCTGCGCTGCAACGAGAGGATCGTCGCGAGCTGTCGCGGGCGCTCTGCGGGCGCGTAGAGGAGGGTGTGGAACGTCGTATTCAGCTCGGCCCATCGTTCTGGCTGCTGATCGATACGGTCCAGCACTTGGGCGGCCTTCTGCAAGTCGTCGTCAGTGAACTTCGGCGTCGCG
>Ga0206883_1128_pt1 | contig 10706 bp, 10 predicted proteins | sample Alteio_BWOrgCont_2_FD_152910 | JGI IMG/M metagenome (GOLD analysis project Ga0206883, IMG submission 152910) | Enriched cells from forest soil in Barre Woods Harvard Forest LTER site, Petersham, Massachusetts, United States -... | ecosystem: Environmental > Terrestrial > Soil > Temperate forest > O... | reverse complement strand
GCCGCCATCGTCGGCCGGCAGTCCGGCGGCAGCGAGGATATCATCGCCTATGTCAGCTTGAACGCCGGTTCAAGGGCGACGGAAGAAGACATTGCGGCCCATGCGGCGAAAAACCTCGCGCCCTATAAGCGCCCGACGGAAATCCGCGTCCTCGCCGCTTTGCCGATGAGCCCGACGGGAAAGATATTAAAGGCGGAACTGGCGGCCCTGGCGGGGCGCTGAAGGCGGCGAGGGCGCCGAGTCACCGTTCCCGTGCCGCCCGGACTCCCCTACGACAAGACCGGCGGGAATTGCCAAGCCCGATGTCCGAACCTCGGCGCAAAGCAGACATGGCTTAGGCGGGAGCTTATGTCGGTGAATCGCCGATGCTGTTGAAAAACTCGCCTTACAGTCGATTTGTTGCCCTTTTGAGATTTGGGTGCGCCCGGTTTGTGATGGCCGGTTAGATGACAAGGTCGGTGCGACCAGCTTTGGGATCAGGTTGGACAGAATGGCGTCGCAAGTGTCGTAAGTTTTGCCAGGCGGCGGAGATTTTGGGCGATGGCGGCCAGCAGGAACTCGTCGCGGGCACCGGACAGCCCTCGAAGGCGCAATCGTTCGAAGCCGAGTTGGCGTTTGACGTGTGCAAACAGCATCTCCACCTTCTTGCGTTCGCGTTGTGATTTCTCGAAACCTGGAGTACCGGCCAAGGATTGCGCGTAGTCCCGCGCTTTCTGATGGAGATCGCGTGGGATTTTGCGTTGGGGCGTGGTCGGGCAGCACTTTTGCTTCAGCGGACAAGTGTCGCAGTCATATTTGCTTGCCCGATACAGAAGCGTTTTGCCGTCATGAATACGCCCGGTCGTGCGCAGCCGCTTGCCCTGTGGGCAGACATAGACGTCTTCGTCAGCGAGGTATAGGAAGTCAGAACGCGCCAGCGTGCCGTCATCGCGGTCACTTTTATCCCACACCGTGATATGCGGATCGATGCCTCTTTGGACCAGCCAGCCAAGCAATCTGCCGGTGCCGTAAGCCTTATCCCCCACAAGATGCTTTGGATGGAGGCCCAGCCGTTCCGAAGCTCTCGCAATCATGGCCTTTGTCGCGGCAACTTCCTTGGAGATTCGCGCCGGCGTCGCCTCCACGTCGACGATGATAGCGTGCTCATTGTCGATCAAATAATTGAGGCCGTAGGCGAACTGCACACGTAAACGGCCCTTGGTCGTCCAGGCTGAACATGGGTCGGAGGGTGACAGCGCGCTTGGCTCCCGTTCGGGGTTGTTTGGCGATGCATCCGTGTCCAACGCTGCCAGATACTCTCGTACGGCTCGCGTCTGCCGCTTGGGATGGGACCAACCCGCTTCTGCATTCTCGATCCGGGAGAACCGGCTGGCATCGGCTTCGACCACGCTGGCATCAATTGCAAAGCCCTCGCTGCCGACCAGCCCAGCAGCCATGCAGCGGCGCACAACCAGCTCAAAGACATGGCGAAATACGTCGCTCTCCCGGAAACGTCCATGGCGGTTCTTGGAGAACGTCGAATGATCCGGCGTCTCGTCTTCGAGCCCGAGCCGGCAAAACCATCTGTAGGCTAGATTTAGCGAGACTTCCTCGCAAAGACGGCGTTCCGAACGGATGCCGTGGCAATATCCCACAATCAACATCCGGATCATAAGTTCTGGATCAATCGAAGGCCGACCTGTGTCGCTGTAAAAGGGCGCCAATTGCTGCCGAAGGTCGCCGAGGTCTAATACGGCGTCTATCTTCCGTAGGAGATGACCGGCCGGAACCCTATCCTCAAGCCGAAAGGCATAGAAAAGCGGCTCCTGATGCCTCGCCTGTCGTCCCATCATCGCCGGATCTCCTTCTATCTTACGACAAAGGAATCACGCCTCCGCGTTATTTACGACGACTTTTTCAACAGCATCCGCCAAGAGCGGACATTCAACGGCTTGGTTCTGTGTTCCGCACGAACTAGAAACACGCTAGCTTAAAAACACTTGTCCAAGATCAGGAGGCTGTCCGTAATATGGATGGCGTACCGCCATGAAGTTGCTGCTCGCCTCTTTGCTCGTCTTGTTGTCACTCAATTTCGCGCAGGCGGCTGAACCAGTCTTCCCATCCGGTAGCACGGTCGGTCTGGTGCCCCCACCGGGCATGTCGCTTGCGACTGGGTTTTCTGGTTTCGAGGACGAAGCTCATGGGGCCAAAATAGTCGTAACTACGTTTCCACCAATTGCATATAAGCAGTTAGTTCCCGGCTTCGCGGATAGGCTCAAGCAACAGGGGACCATTGTGGACGAGCACGTTGCCTTGACTGTGGGAGGCAACCCCGCGCTTTTAATAAGTGGCCGACAGCAAGTATCTACGCCTCAGGGCAAGGTCACAGTGCGCGCGCGGTATATTATAGTCGGTTCGCCCAAGGGGAGCGCATTCGTTATTGCAGACGTGGTTGACGCAGAAAGCGCTACCTTTCCTGATGCCGTCATCCGAACCGCGCTAACTAGCGTCACGTTTCGTGATCCGCCATCACTTGGCCAACAGGCTGATGCACTACCTTTTACCCTTTCTCTCACTGCTCATTTTCGTATTACCGGTACAATGGCTGGCAACACAGTGGTCCTTACGGACGGCCCCAAAGACGTTGATCCCGAAGAAGATCAACCGTCATTTATTGTCGTATCCAGCAACAAAACTCCTGCGGTAGCTGCCCGTGCAAATTTTGCGCGGCAAACGCTTGGAACTGGAGGAGATTCGTATCGGGTCACTTCTATTGAAACTGCAAGGAATATTACAATCGGGGGCTTCCCAGCATACGAAATTCTCGCTTCAGGCCGAACAAAGAGCGGGGCATCTATAAAAATCGTCGATTGGGAATTGTTCGCACCCAATTCGACCATCACCATGGAGGGGATTGCTCGTACTTCCCAATTTGATGGCATTTATCCCGAACTCGTAGCGCTTCGAGATAGCATCAGGCCAAAGTAGCCCTGACGCCTATTGGCATTTCTTTGAATGTCTGCAATGGGTCAAAATCAGTCACCGGACCGCACTTCGATTATGTCCGATCTTACCTCAAGACCGGTCAATGAAAAGGGTGCCCGGAGGGCACAGGCTCGCCAAGAGCGGTCATTGGACACCGCTGAAATGTGGGTGATCGCATCGTTGACAAAACCACGACTAGTGGTTGGACCGAAAGATGTCCGCTAGCAAGGTTCCAGCCAAAAGAAAACCCATAAAGCCAAGGTGATATGATCGATCAGCTGCGCGTCGGCGGATTAGCAGCGAATACGACGTGCACTTTGCTCATTTCTTGTCCCCTCGCTTCTGCAAAAATATGCTTTGAAGAAAATCGACGGCATAGAGCAAAACAATCAGTCCCCAACACAAGAACACGAGCCCCATAAGCCAGCGATAAGGTTCGTATTCATACGGAGTCAAATATACTAGTCCGTGTGATTTCACTGCACGTGCAAAAACCCTTCCAATGGATGGGTCAGGCACTTGTGGGTTGTTCGCATAACGCGAATCGAGCGCAAATGTAAGCAACAAACTGGCGAGCGAAATTCCAGCCAGGACATAAGTGATCTTTGTTTGAAGTTTATCTGTCATCGCTTGCTCAACCAATTCCTCAAGCGGCCACACCCAATCTGAAACACCTCGTCATGTCATTGCGTGTCAGTCCGCAATGACTGCAAGGGGTCAATCTCAACCAAATCGGCCTATCCCGGCAAGGTCCGGTCCTTGCTCAATAGCTGACATTGAATCAATTCAATAGCTACGGAGCGCTTTGCGACAACCCGTTTGATGAACCGAAAATGGCTTCCACGTTCCTCTGAACATCGCGAGGCGGGAGGTCATATCCAAGGGCGCGTGCACCACTCCAATTCACGCCTACTAGGATGCCGTCGGCCTCAAGGCCGGGCACCCACTTCTCGCAGAAATCTCGCCAACTAACCCGAAATGGAACGAATGCTCGGTAGGCGAGTACCTCTGAAATGACTTTTTCCGCACGGTGTTTAGTGGACCAAAATGGCTGGGCTCGTTGTCCAGAAGAAGTTTTCGGTGAGGGAAACCCCTTATCGTCCCGCACCGTCCAGACTTCCTGAAGCGCGGTGACATCTCGATAGAATTGCCATGCCTGCGAACCCGCCTGAGTCATAGATAGTCACCGCTTTTACAACTCTGCGTACCAACAGGAATGTCGGCGGTTGTCCCACCGGTGCAACGCCCAATGACCGCACTGGGTCAATCTCGCCCAAATCGGTCCAACTCAGCAAGGTCCGGTCCTAGCCCCATAGCCGACATGAGGTAGGTGCTACCTAGTCCGGATTATAACTGCTGCTGGGACGAAACCTATTCGTAATCTTGCCATCGCCTCCAACAAGCCACCAGCCGCGTATAAGCTTATCTGGGACGTCGGGGAATAAATGTTCGCCGACCGGGTCAATCTCGGAAATCCATCTGTTGGGATAATGGCGAACGGCTGCGTGCATATACGGTTTGAGCACTCTGTCGCATTCAATAACTGCCCGGTACCGGTTGTTCGGTTTGTACCGACCTGTAAGTGCCCCAGATGATGAAACCTCCCATGCTCCCTGAATGGCTTCGGGCGGAGTTTTCTCACTTTGAAGGTACTCGACATCTATCTCATAGACCCAGCCGCCGCGATTTGAATGTGCGGCCTCAATCAGCCTGCCTTGTTGCGGAGGCGTGCGAACGTCGTATTCGGCATCGGGCGACATGGTGGCCATTGTAAGGCGGATTCACCAGCCCGCAACCTGCTCCCCACTGTCGCAATTCTTCAAGCGATGACATCTCATGAGAAGCGCTTGACGCCCTGGCGGCTCCCTGACGTTCCCAATGACCGTTCAGGGTCAAAGACGGTCCTTCCGTGCCGCTCGCGCTACTTCCGATCATACCCCAACACCCGACATTGGAAAGACTGTGCCCAACGGTGGTCGAGCCGCACGTTGGTAGGCTTGTCGCTCCGATGAGAACGCCTTAGAAACGTGCCATCGGGACTATACCCAGATAAGGATCGGGCATGCAGGGGCGGAAAAAGGGCAGAGCACTTGCGCTCGCGACAGCCATGTTACTTTTGCGTGCTGGCCCTTCCGCCGCTGCTAACGCGGACATGGTGCCAGAGTTCAGCCGGACCTGTGTTGCGTCGAAGTCCATCAAGGACTTGAAAGCCGCACTCGCCAAAGACGGATGGAAAGCTTTCGCCTCGTTGGCGGCAAGTCATCTTGAGCGTGAGATTAGCGCCGTAACTCCAATGCTTGATGCCCAAGGTCTGTCATCTGACTATGTAATATATGGGCGGGATACCGGGGGTAAACATCTTGAACTGGCGCTTAGTGAAACTAAAAAACCGGTCAGTGGGAACCGCAAACTTGTCGGATGCAGTATGTATGATTTTGACGCTACCTCTCCTATAGCCAGCGCGAATGTAAGCGCGTTCGCCTCCACGACTGTCGGCCAAAAATCCACGGTTGGAGACGTTCAAGCTGAGAAGTGGGACAATGTGTTTGGTGAAGGCTCGGGGATGCGCACGGTTTTCGTTCCCGCCGCTTCCCCGTTGCGCGCTCAATTAGGTTTTACTGGTATGATGCTGGGTACTCATTTTCTGGATTCATCGAATTAAACGGATTGTGCCGAAACGATTTGATTGTCGTGACCAATGCGCGCTCAGTACGCCTACCGCTTAGGCCGCCATTCGGCGTTGCCGAAAGCTCCTGAACGGCCGTGCATCGCTAGTTGCTCGATGACCGGTTTGGGTCAAAATCAGTCTTCTCGGCCCGTTCCGGTTATGTCCGATCTTACTTCAAGACCGGTCAATGAAAAGGGCCGCCCCGCAAGGACGCCTGTAACTATTTAAGTGAGACGGCGAGCTTACCGTCATTGTGGATGTCTCGTTTTCGCGTCGTCCGTCTCACAGTGGCTGGCCCCACAGCTTTGCACGAAAATGTCGGAGGAATTCGGCGGCACGCCAACCGCGTAGACGAGTAAGGTCGTGCGCGAGTCGAATTCAGGTGCGCTCGCACCCGGAAGGCAGGCCAGATGGCTACCATCCAGCGTTACTTCCACCGGCACATCGTAGGAGCCGCATGGTCCTTCGGGCACTCTTGGATTCAGTTGAACCCGTTTCACGGCGATGGAATGATTCTTCCACTTGCAGAGGAAGGGTTGCCGTTCCAGGCTTTCAGGAGATACCAGGGCGAACAGCGGCGTGCGCTGGTCGAAATTGGGTGTGATGTCCGAAACCCATTGCCGACTGGCGGAGAAATATTGTGCATCAGGAGCGCAGACCAATTGCACAACTTCAAACGCCTGATCGGCGTGCGCGGTGCCAATCGAAGCGAGGCAACCCATGAGCATGAGGAGCGCCCATCGGACCATCACGGTTCCTCCCCCAAAACGGTGGCGTCAAGCTACCGCAACTTAGCAGAAGCGTGAGCCACCTGCGCGCGTAATGCGCAGGGCCCTCCGACTGCCGGAATGTCTGCTAATGGGATGGTCCGGCCGCGCTTCTGCCCCGCCAGCACAACAACTAATGACGGCTTTGGGCCAATCTCGCCCGAATCGGCCCATATCAGCAAGGTCCGGTCCTCGCCCCATAACCGACATGCGGCGCGCAGACCCTAGTCAATGATCGCGGTGCCTTCCACCATCGCACGGGCGACATTTTCCTTCATCTGCCGCAACTGTTCGGACGCGTGGCCTTGCCACTTCGTCACTTCGGCGATAATGCGCAGCGGATCGCGGGAACGATAGGACAGCGTCGGATTGCCGGGAAACTTTCTGTCGGTCAGGTTGGGATCATCCATGACCGGCCCAAGCGGCTCCACGACATAGATGCGTTCCGGCCCGTTCCCCAGCGCCAACTCGGCACCCCAGATCGCGGCATCCAGCGTACCGGTAAAATAGACCCAGGATAGCGGCTTAGCCTCGGTGAAATTGGACTTGTAGCCCACGGCGATCAGATCTCCGGGTTTCAGATCGGCCCGTGTGCCGTGGAAGAATGATGCTGAAAACATGCCGGCGGCAGCAGACATAGCGCGGGTTCCCTTTGCTGGTGCGTCGAGGATGGAACAAGCCCCCAGATTACCGCAAGCCACCGCGGGGAATGGACAATGATGGTGGCGGATTGCCCGGCAACGCCCCAGAAGATTTTACTCCGAGTGCGATCTCCGAGATCGGGCTATTTGGGCCCGATGTCGTTCAATACTTCGGTGACTGCGTCAATGACGGCCTGCGGATGGTCGATCTCGATATCGTGATGGGTGTCCGGCACAATTCGGTTAAAGCCTCGCGTGGAGAGTGCGGCGGTCTGCTCATGAGTAGAGTTCCACACAAAGAAGCTGGCAGCACTCACGGGATCGTTCGGATCGTAGATGCTGTGAGTGAGGACAATGAGCGGCTTGTCACCCAGCGCGGGCCCCGAAAAGAGCTTGGCATAAGCATCGTCCGATCGCAGGTCGTCATAGACGCTATTGGCGATCTCGGACGCTTGGGCGTCCTGGTAAGCGCGCTTCACTTGAATCTTCTGCCGCTCGGCGGCGATTTTCGGGCCCAGCGATGGGTTGGTTGGATCGGTGCAATTTTTGTAGATGTCGGAGGCCGGATCGAGATCGTGGACCCGAGCAGCAGCGGCGCAATCGTCATAGTGTGAGACCGTTCGTGGTCTGCCCGTCAAACTTATGAGTTCAAGTTTGACAGCGAGAGCGGTGCCAAACTTGGCACGCAAAGCGTCACGCGTGCGCACGAAACCCCGATCTTCGGCCGGATCGACCAGTACTAGACCCGCGACGTCCTCCGGATAAAGTGCCGCGTAAAGCTTTACGTTGAAGCCGCCGAGCGAATGGCCGACAAAAACGAGCGGCGTGTCGATCTTTGCAGCACGAATGAGCTTATGCAGATCCTCAACAATAGCGATTGGCGATCGTGGCTCGTCAGATGGATCGCTATAACCCATACCGGCACGATCGTAACTGCAGGCGCGGGCGCGCGGGGCGACGCCCGGTTGAACCAACGCCCATATGACCGACCAATCACTGCCACCAGCATCGAAGATAACGGTGCGGTTGCCCTGTCCCATGCAGAAGAGATTCAATTTCCTCCCCGCGCCGATATCGATCAGTACATGCGGACGGACATACTCCGCCGCAATGGCGGGCGGAACAGTCAATGTCATGGCCGCTGTTTGAGCCTGAGCAGGAAAGGCCGCGCAGCATGCAATCAAAAATGGGGCGGTCCGCATTATCGCTCCTTTATACGAAATTATAGACGAGGAAGAGTGCGCTTTCGCGGGGCACGCACAGTTGAACATCGGGTAGGTCTCAGAACTCCAGCATTCGAGGGGATCAAAATGAAACTCGTATCCAATATGTCGTGTGGATCTTGTTTATCCGGCCAATGACAGCTCAGCGTCATTCTCAACCAAATCGGCCCATTTCGGCAAGGTCAGGTCCTACCCCAAAAGCTGACATGCGGCATGTCAGCCGGAACAAACCAGAGTCGCCGGTTTTGGACGTCCCGAGTGAGTCTACGGTCGGGCGGTAACAACCCAAGTCGCCGCGTTCAACGCTACAGCGGCTTGGTTCCCTTGCTCGGCCAACGCCGCCCGCACGCGGGGTTCCGCCGCCGTCCTCATATTCGGATTTTCTCGAATGATCTTGCCAAGCGCCCCGACGGTCAGCAGCACCACAATCATGGCATTCAAATCTCCACTGGAGACCATCTCGTCGTGTGCTTGGATCGTGATCTCCCGGAAACCAGCCGTCTGAAGCATCGTACGGATGTAACCGGAGTCCGCGAAGCTGAATGGCGTCGGGTCGAGCCATCCTTCGAGCCCGGCAGCTTGGAGAGGAAGAAAATCCAATTCGTTTTCTTTCAGCGACCGCCAGGAGACAAAGGCCAGTCGACCCGAGGGTCGCATCATTCGTCGGAAGTTCGAGAACGCAGCAACGGGGTCCCTGAAAGCCATCACCCCAAAGCCCGAGAAGACACAATCTATGCTGCGGTCGGGCAGCGTGAGCCTTTGCGCATCGCATTCAAGGAAGTCGACTTGGCTGAGTCCCGCTGCCCGGCGGCGTGCGACCTCTAACACCGCCGGCGCGATGTCGACTCCCGTGACTCTTCCGGTGGGCCCCACCCGGTCCGCGAGTTGCAGGACCGATTTGCCGGCACCACAGCCCACATCAAGTATTGCTTCCCCAGTCTGTGGCGAAAGCGCTTCCATCGCTCGCAGTCCCAACGGCGAAAGCTGGCGATCCAGCAAGTCAGCAATGCCAGCCCGCGCTTTATCCGCAATTGCGTTTATCTTAAGCGAGGAGATTTTCAGTTCATAGAATACTTCATCCTCTCTCTCACCATTGGGCCAAATGTGTGGGGTCTTCTCAATCGCCAAAAAGCCGCGCCGCTGGTTGGCGCGTCGCGACGCCTCATTTGACTCCCGGTGAGACACAACAACACGCTTGAACTGAGGTTGCGCACAAATCCACGCGAGCCGTGCGTCATAGAACATTCGCGACAAGCCGCGCCCGCGATAGTCTGGCAAGATAAACGACATTGCGAGAAGCGCAGTCTGACCGGTAGGGTCATCTCGGTGGCTAAATGCCGCCGTTATACCAATGAGCTTGCCGCCATCGAACAACCCAAAAACCTGATGCGCCGGGCCTTTGATTGTGGATCGCCAGAACTCCGGAGGATTTGTTATCGCGTCCTCGTAGCGAACTGCGAACACGCCCGGAGACGCGTTCAGCGCTCCCAGCCTGAAATCGCGAAAAAGCTCCCATTCTGCGGGTTCAAGGGGGCGAATAGTGAATGTCATTTGGAATTTGCGCCACGAATTCAGCTAGCGTCTGCATGTTATCAGAAACGCCATCGGCCATGGCAATACCCGGCCGGCCCGAAGTCCGCTTGGGGTCATTCTCAACCGAATCGGTCTATATGGGCAAGGTCCGGTCCTGCCCCGATAGCCGACATGCGAAGGGCGTTGCGGATGGGTTCAGGCTCGCCACTAGCGGTCAGTCGGGAATTCCCAAGACGCAAACATCATGGGGACAACCGGCTCCAATCGAGTTCGTAAGTCCACCCTTCGCCTTCTACCGGTATTGGCGGCGTGGACAGAATAAGCCTTCCCTCTTTTATGGACACGAAACTGGTAAAACGGTTTTCGCGCTTTGACGGCGAGTTTCTCGCGGTTCCCATTGGGTTGAAGCGCCGCTTTTTTGAGCGTGACAAACGCGGATATTGAGAATTAATCTACGCCATCGCCTGCCGAAGAGGCGCTTGGACTCCAGGAGAAGATCATGTGCGACTCTGATATGAACCGGCGCGCCTTCACGATTGCCTCGATCGCCGCGGGCGCGGCCCTCGCCGCGGCCTGGGGCGCGAGCGCCCAGGCCCAGGCTGCGGGCGTCAAGGAAGCCGACATCTCGATCAAGACCCCCGACGGCGAGACCGATGCGGCCCTCTATACCCCGGCGGGCAAGGGCCCCTGGCCCGGCGTCTTGATCTTTACCGACATCTTCGGCCTGCGCCCCGCCTTCCGCGACATGGGCAAGCGCATGGCGGCCGAAGGCTATGAGGTGCTGATCCCCAATCCTTTCTACCGCACCAAGAAAGGGGCGCTGCTGACTCCCGAGGAGCAGGCCAGCTTCGACTTCGCCAAGGACGGTGCCAAACTGCAGCCGCACACCTCGGCCATCACTGCCGCCGGC
>Ga0206883_1127_pt1 | contig 10745 bp, 9 predicted proteins | sample Alteio_BWOrgCont_2_FD_152910 | JGI IMG/M metagenome (GOLD analysis project Ga0206883, IMG submission 152910) | Enriched cells from forest soil in Barre Woods Harvard Forest LTER site, Petersham, Massachusetts, United States -... | ecosystem: Environmental > Terrestrial > Soil > Temperate forest > O... | reverse complement strand
AGATTGCCACGGCTCATGGGGCGGGGGCGCGCCCTGGAAGTGCTCCTGGGTTGCGATGATCTCTCGGCAGAACTCGCGGAACGTTACGGATACATCAATCGAGCATTGCCGGCCGAAGAGTTGACGCCCTCAGTCGAGAGACTGGCCCACCGGATAGCCTCGTTTCCTGCGCATACCATTGCTCACCTCAAGGCGGCCGTGGACCGGGGAGCATTTGGGTCCTTGGCCGAGGGACTTCTGGTGGAAGCCCATGAGTCCGATTTGAGTGTTGCAAGCGAGGTGACGCAGGCGCGCGTGGCCGAGGCATTTAAGGCCGGCGCGGAGACTTATGAAGGTGAACTGGAGCTGGCGTTTCTATCGCGGCTCGCCCCGGCACGATGACTCCCCAGCGCAAAAATGCGCATCATCCATTTCGAGGCGGAGCGAGCCCCCGGAATCGCATCGGATGCCGGCGCGGGCTGGCGCTGCCGTCTGAAGGGAGCCTTACTAGGAGGTAGGGACACGACGTGGCGCGTTTGGCCGTAGCGAGGGATGCTGTGCAGATCGGAGTGCCGGTCTCGCCGGCGAGCTGGTGGTGTTTGCCGGATACTCCGGGGAACTTGCAATCAAGGCCCTAGTCGGCGCTCGTCTCGTCTCCGGCTCAGCCATCACGCATCCCCATGAGCTTGTGACCGGCCGGTATTCATCCGTACCGCTCGCGCCGCCTTGCGCGCCGAGAGCCGGAAATTCGACACATCGGCAACCAACTGGGGCTCGCAGGAATCATTCGGTAACCCAGAAGGGGAGTTAACGCACAATTCGGTAATATGACGTTCGGCCGGCGCGACGTGCGGGCCTCTGAGCTGGGAGTGGTACGGGCCATCGCCGCGCATGCAAAACACCGATTTGAAAACTAAGCCGCCAAAAGTCTCGCCCTCGGCGCGAATCCAGCCTCCGGTCTCCGGAATATCAGAGGCTATGCGCATGAAAATCGCCGGACGCCAGTTCGTCGTGCTGGGGAGCGTTCGGGCGGTGTTCCAAGACCTGTATCACTACCTGATGACGGTCAGTTGGCCCCAGTTATTTTGCGTCATTGCCGCATTCTTCCTCGTTTTCGATTTCCTGTTCGGCTGCCTGTACTACCTGGTGCCTGGATGCATCGCCAATCTAAGTCCGCCCGGCTTCGCGGGGGCGTTCTTCTTCAGTGTCGAAACACTCGCGACAGTGGGCTACGGGGACATGCATCCGCAATCTCTCTACGGCCACACCGTGGCCATGGTCGAGGTGTTCACCGGACTCATGATGCTGGCGCTCGTCACGGGCATGATGTTCGCGCGCTTTTCTCGGCCCCGTGCTCGCTTCCTGTTTGCCCGCCGGGCGGTGATACGCCCAGTTGATGGGCAGCTAACCCTGATGTTTCGCGCCGCCAATGCCCGCCAGAACGTCGTTCAGGAGGCCTCTGCAAAGTTGCGCCTCATGCGTGATGAGGTCACGGCGGAGGGGCTGCGGATGCGGCGCATCACGGACTTGAAGCTCGTGAGAGACCAGCAGCCGGCCTTCTTCATCGGTTGGACGATCATGCATCTGATCGATGATTCCAGTCCGCTCAGTCGCGAAACACCGGCTTCTCTTGCGGCGTCCGGAGCATCCTTCATCCTGAGTGTGAGTGGCACGGATGAAACGACCGGCCATACGTTGATTGCCAGAGAGGAGTATTCCAGTACGGCGATATTGTGGAACATGGCCTTCAAGGATGTCTTGAATGTCGCTGAGGACGGCGTCGTTCACATCGACTACACGAAGTTTCATGAGGTTGAAGAGTTGTCGCGACCAACTGAGAGGGGATGATTCGCTCCGGGGGCAATGCAGCTCCTAGGGAAGGAAGCGAATGATCAAAGCAGCCTGATGATCGAATTGCCGCTCGCGGACGCTCTCTTGCGCAGCACGCGTTCGAATCCGTGACAGACTTCGCGCTTTTGATCAATGTCTTGCAAGTGACATTGACACGTCGTTCTGCCGTAATGTTGCGACGCAATACTCCGGGCCTTCAATCTGGAGTTTATATTCATGGAACTGCTAATCAGCTCCGGCGTCCTTACACTGTTCTTGCTCGTGGGCGCTTTCGTGGATTTTCTGACCTCGCGCTTCGCGGCGGCCAGTGGGTACCGCCGTCCAGCGTTTTTGGCTGAACCGCCTCGGCGTCAGGATCTGGACGCAAAACGTGTGCCAGATTTCATGCCCGCGTACGATCGACCTGGTTGAATGACCGGCGGAGTACGCCAAACTAAAGATTGCGAAGGAGGCGTGGGGCCCGTTGCGCTGAGCGCCATCTCCCAAGCATAGACATGGCTTTTATAATGTCAGGCTTGCGGCACCTGCTCCCAGGGCAGGCGTACGACGTCGTGGCCGACCATCGAGACAAAAAGTGGATAGCGCTCGAGCCACGGATTGTCGTTACGTGCCTTGATGATCGTGTCGAGCCGTATGGCCGAAGTTACGCCCTGTAGAGTGAAGCACCAATCGCCCACGTAGGTGACCGCGCCAGCTTGAACTTTGAATGCTCCGTGCGTATCCGCCGGCTCCCGGAAGGGGTCGTGAACGATGTTATAGCCGGTATCGAAGTTAAATAGGTAGTAAAAGCCAGCTTTTGCAACGGCAGGAACCAGAGCTCCGTGCGCTGTTTTGGGCAATCCAAAGAACAGGACGCGCGAGTGAAGCTGTCGGAATTCAACGCGTGAGACAAAACCGGAGGTCATAGAGCACAACGCCCTCATCTGCAGCAAGATGCGGCTCCGCGCTTCGTCCCGCACGCACCGCGCTCAGGCCGACCATTCCAGCCATCGCTTTTAGAACAGCGCGACGGGAATCCAATAAAGGAGTCTTTGAACCCATAGGCATCCATGTCATGAGATTGTTTTATACCAAACGTGGCGAGAATGTTATCGATCGTTCCTTACTTGCGGCGATGCGATCTATAGGTACGCGGATCATCGCGTAGGATTATGGACGCACATACATTTAGGTGAGACCGGGACGCGGTCGGCGGCGTGGATCTTTAGTCAACCCGTAGGTCAGGTACTTTCTTTGGTTTATAGTGGGCCGGTGATGGCGGCCACGATGTCGCAACCGCCGGACTAGAATGCAAGCGGCAAAGCCAGGGCAAACAATTAAGATGAAATCATGGCTGTACGTTTTGGCGGCGACTGTAGTTGTCGGCGGATGCGCCATTCAACCTGCCAACGAGTTCGCGGGGGCTCGTGCATATGAATTGAGCAACCGGCACGCGAATGCCAGAACAAATCCTGACGGCTTGTCATCTTGGAACGTTGCCTACACCGTTTCTGGTGTGTACAAGATCGACCGGAAACACAACAGGGTATTATTCCGAATCGATCAGCTAGATATGCAATTCATTGAAGGCAAATTCAGGCCTCAGCGAGTGACGAACGTACAGGTAGGGTACTGCTACTTTACGGAAGACGGATGGGCCAGACAGCCAAGGAATAAGTCGGCTTCCGAGTGGCCAAAAGTGGATATCACACTTGATCCATTGAAGAACAGCTACTCAAAAACCAATATTGGGTCTGTATCCGTTCCCATCGACCCCGCTGTTGATCTTAATAGTGCATGGCCCTGTGGCGCTTTATGGGAAGCCTCCACAGGACGGTCCGAAGGCAATATTCCCGCTCACAACGAGGGACTTCAGACCCTCGAATAGACCGTTCGCTGCCGTGGGGCAGGGTTGGGCACTGATTACGCCATCTGCCGCCGCAGCGGCACGCATCCGAGCCATACGGATCCCAGGACCTGTTCGCGCTGACAAAGTTCGCGCAAGAGATTCAGGTGTCCCAATACCGGCCATTCGCGAGTGGTCATAGGGTCACGAGCCGGGCACTCAAACGACTGCGACCAATTAGCTGGCCGCAGTCGTTTGCATGCTAAAAACCCCTGAGGGCAGTGAAGCAAATCTGGTGTCGCGGCGCGCGCCAACTGCGGACTTTGCACTTATCCGCACCAAGGGGACCACAAGGAGGCCGGTGCACCGCGGCTCCTACGGGCCCATGCCGGGTTCGAACATCGGGCGTACTTCTGACTCGCCGTCAAACTCGGGCCAGTACTTTCGGTGCAGTTCCATAAACTCCTTGGCAATCTGCAGCGCCTCTACCTTCGAATTCGCCTTAAGAATTGCCCAGCCACCAATTACCTCCTTGCTTTCGGCGAACGGACCGTCGGTCACCGTAATCGCGCCATTGGCGAGCCGTACGCGAAAGCCGTCCTTGCTCGGCAGCAAGCCCCCAGTGTCGACAAGTGAACCGTCCTGCAGAGATTTCTGTACGAACCGGCCCATTGCCTCCATGAGCGCAGGCGGTGGCCCGGCTTCGCGGTGAGCCTCGGAATGGCGGATGAAAGCAAGATACTTCATGGCATCTCCTGATCGAGCGATTAATTCAACCATCTATACGACGATTCAGATCGATGCAATTCGACACGGCTGCATAACATTCATGGCCCTTACCGCCGCGATGCTCGTCGGCTGCGTGTAACCTTATTGTTCCGGATTGACCGACCAGGAGTTCGAACCGACTTTTTTGACCTGGGGAGTCGCTTGGATGCTTTGCCTTGATCCCCCGTTTCTGCCCGATGCACCACTTTGGCAAGCCGTGCGCGGTAGTCCTCGGTTTCCTGCAGAGTGCCAGCCAGCCGCAACTCCAGCGCGGCGATGGTCATATCGCGTTTGTTGAGCATCGACAGGGCGGCGCGCAGATGGTCTTCCAGTTCCTTCACCGTTCGTTCTCTTGAACGCAACAGCTCATCAAGTTCGATTTCTCGTTGCGAGAGCGTGTGTTGGCGTAACTCCAGCTGACCCTTCAGGTGCGATAGCTGTATCTCAGCCTCAGTGTTAGTGGCCTGCGCGGCGTTTATGGCCAGCGAGAGAGCCCGCTGCCATAAGCCTTCGGCCAGGTCGGCGACGGCCGATGGCAGCCGACGCAACGTGTCGGGCGTCCCGGCCACCTGATTTCCCAGGTCACGCCAGTAGCGATTTAAACCATCCAAAATCGTCCGTGGCGAGCCGCCGCCCAGGGCGCTGCGAACCCGTTCGACGGTGGGTCGGATGCCGGTCTTAAGTATGTCGGTGGCAGCTCGTTCGATTTGCGCGTAGGTCACGTCGGCGCGCTTCTGGCGGGTTTGACCGTATAAGGGCACGTGTTGCATCTATAAATAATATCATATGATAACGATAATAATTGTGTCGTATAATCCATGATAATTGAACTTATCGGCACTTACTGAATTCTGGTATTCTCAGGTTCATGCCAGAGAACCCGGGGAAATCAGCGTTTGGAACGTTCGTACCGGAGGCCGGCAGTTCAGCGGGCCGGGACGTTATCGGCACTGCGGCCGGAGCCGCGCCGACAGACGAGCAGGCCACAGCGCTAGAAACGCTGCGCGCGTGGGACGTCATGGCCCAGGGCGCCTATCCGCCGAACACCGTCCGGGCTTGGCGGTCCGATTGGCGTTCGTTTGTTCAGTTCTGCATCGAGAAAAACGCAAGCGCACTTCCGGCATCTCCCCATACAGTCCGCGCATACATCCAGCACTGTATGGAACTGGCAAAAAAGCCGGCGACGATCCGCCGATACCTGGCGACCATCGCGCGAGCGCACCTGGCCGCAGAGCTACTGAGTCCCGGCGCCAGTGAGCCGGTGCGGTTGGCGCTCAAGGAAATGAACCGCGTGCAGCCCGCACGCCAGAAGCAGGCACGACCGCTCGGCTGGGCCGAGATAAAACAGTTCCTGCAGGGCGCAGGAAAGGGTATACGGGCCGATCGGGAACGAGCGCTGCTGTGCGTGGCCTACGACACCATGGCGCGCCGCAGCGAGCTTATTGCGTTGGATGTCGAGGACCTGACATTTGCACAGGATGGGACGGGGACGGCACTCATACGACGATCCAAAACAGACCAAGCGGGGGAGGGGGCTCAGGCGTATTTGTCACGGGAGACCATGAAGCACCTGCAGCATTGGATGAAGGCGGCGAAGATTACGGAAGGGGCGGTATTTCGCAGGCTGGTGGGCCGTAATGTTGTGGGGCCGCGGCTACATGTAGATATGGTGGCCGACATTTTAAAGCGGGTAGGGCGATGGATCGGCTTACCGGACGATGCAGTGGCGGCCATCAGTGGGCATTCGATTAGGGTAGGGGCAACACAGGATTTGCTGGCGCTAAATATTGATCTTGCCTCCGTGATGCAGGCCGGACGATGGAAGTCCACGCACATGCCGATGCGCTATGGACAGCATGTGTTGGCGGCGCGTGGAGGCATGGCACGTGCTGCGGTCGAGCAAGGAAGAGATGCCACATCGTCGGTGCCCACGTTAGCGCCGTAAACCCAGCAATCTCACATTATGCGAAAGGACTCGCGTGAATCATGAATCCGAACTCTTCCGCGTAGGTGGCGCAGCCGCGGCTGGATATGCCACCGACGTTCGACGTCGGCAGGATAACGTTCGCTTCGCCTCTCATCCCACAAGTCCATGGTGAATTTACCAGGGGAAGGGCCTATTTCATCTTATGAAACCGCTGCTTGCGTCAGAACTACTTCAGGACAACCAACTGGGACACCCAGATTTGAGCGTCCTAACGCCTAACATCGACGAATATAGCGTGCTGCTGCACCAACCGCAGGGCGACATCGTTATCAGTGCCCAAGGCATAAAAAACAGAGATGCAGTCGGTGCCCTTGCGTCATACAAGCAGCTATTGAGACAGGCCGCCCAAGAGTACATCCAGTTGGTCGTAAGTCCAGAGTACTCGACGCCCTGGCTAGCCTTGATTGAAAGTCTCGTTGCTGGTTACGCACCTCCAGCTGGTTGCCTTTGGGCCCTAGGCTGCGAAAGCATCACTCTGGCGGAACTCGATCAATTGCAAGGCGCCCTCAAGACCGCCGCCCGCGTGTTACCTGTACCATTCGATCGCACGGCGGCAGCACAGAAGATATTTCTTGATCCGCTCGCCTACGTTTTCAGAACCCAGGCAGCAAACGGTACAGACACCGTTGTCCTCCTCATCCAGTTCAAAACACATCCTTGCGTGGACGACGGTCACATTGAGATCGCCAACCTAGCACGCGGAGAGAATGTGGTCGTCTTTGGCAAGTCGGGCACCACAATAAAGCTCTTCTCGTTCATCTGCTCTGATGTCCTGGCGCCGAATTTGCAGAATCTCATTGATCTTCATGACATGAGCCTTGTTCTGCACATTCAACTCAATCCGAAGCCTCGGGAAAGTGCCTACCGGGAGTACCGTAAGAGAATATTTGGGTTCCCGGGCGATCGCACCGAGCTAATATGCCTCAACTGGGCAAGTGGTGTGCGCAGTTGGAGCATGGATGCTACGCAGTCGGAGGATTGGAACAATATCGGCGGCTCGGCGTGGTATCTGCGCCCGGACCGCTTTGACTACAAAGACGACACAGTAGTTCGGAATCACCGCCGCGGTCTCTACTACACCTGGTATGACACGCCAAAGTGCAATGTGCTTTTCCTAAATTATGAAGCTGGCGCATATCGAATGGCAGCCACAAAGGTCTGGCACCACCTCGTTTCAGCGGTTCAGGCCAAGCGCACGGGACCGCGACTAGAGGCCGTGTTGCGATGGGATGCTGCAACCGCGACCTGGCTTTCCATGGCATCTGTTCAAGATGGATTCGAGAAACTCACTTCTCACTGGGCGACTCATGTTGGCCCGCTTAAGGCGCTCTACGCCATCTGCCCCATTGCGACCGAGCGACTCCTCGCACTGGTGAAGGGCGAAATTCTGCATTCGACCCTGTGGCACTTTGTGCGACAACTGCGGTCATTTGGCATTGAGGAAGACGAACACGTCCGACGTATTACCGTCGCTCAGGATCCAAACGTGGACTGCGTCACCTACCGCGAGGACCACATCCGGCACTTTGTATCGTTCCAGCAGATCCTCGACACATGGACGGAGTGGCCCGCAGAGTTCGGCGACCTTGGTGCCGGCTACGATTTCGTTTGGGAGGCCACTCACCCAAACAGCAGCGTTAGGTCGGCCGAAGGCAAGTACGCCACCTTGATATATGCCGGCGAGAATCCGAAGATTCAGACGGTGAAATCTCTCGGTGATGCACTACGTGCCGCCCTCCTGCAATTGTCTCATCAAGCAGAGCGCCTCGGAATATTCTATCGTGAGGGCACTCAAGTGAAACTTTGGCGACACCCCGACGCGCAGCGATACGACAGACCAGGTAATGCTTCGCCGAAGAGCTTCACGGACGCGCCATGACAATTAATAGTGAGCAGGTCGTCAACACCCTTAAGGCGAGGCTTCAAGGGGTGCAACTTGTCGGGGACGGCGTCTTGCGTGGCGAAAAGCGCTATCTTGATAAAGCGTTTGCCGTCTTTTATGTCGACTTCACAGGAAAGATCGAAGAGCGCGCCCAGGGTTTATCTGAATTTCAGGACCGAATTCTCGGAAGGCACTACTTCGATAGTCCTAACGATCTACGCTGGAACAGCTACTTGCTGCTTTTGGCGGACAAGAATCAATTCGAAGGTGCAGGTTTCAAGAACGCGCGCGCGGCGCTTGAGAGTGATCGCAATTACGCCCGCAAGTTTGTCATAACCCCCGAGGATCTTGCCGCCCACGTAGATGTTCAATCCGCTCCATCGCAGTCGCTCGGGCCTCAGTCGACCGATATCCTGGCCACCTGGGCCGCGCTATTGGCGCCAGTGGGACTGAATGACGTATTTGGGGATGGGGACATCGCTCCGTTAATCCGAGGACTCGCGGATCCGCCACAGACTGGGGCTCCGACAAGATCCACCGGAGTTACGAAGCAACCCAGCAATGACCCGATTGCCTCTGGCACACTGCAGACGATTCAGCTTGAACGCTTCCGACGGTATCCGAAGAAGACAACTTTTGATTGCGGCAAAGTTAATCTAATTCGTGGCGTCAACGGCGTAGGCAAGACGACGCTTTTGGAAGCGATTGAATATTTCTACTGCGGCGGCATACGACGGTCAGGGACACCGACTAACGCACGCGTTCTCGGAGTGCTGAAGGATACCAAAACACCGATAGTGACGTCGCCACAGACGCCTGGCCAGACATTCAGGAGTCGCGCTCTTTCATGGTACGGAAGGCTCGGTCTTAAGGGCAACCCGCTTCCCGAGGTTTTTGGTGTCTACAATTTTCTAAACACTGACGCCGCGGTTCACCTGACCACAGAAAGTGATCCTTCGCAGCGCGAAAAAGATCTTTCAACGCTCCTTATCGGTGCCGAGGCGGCGCGCGTATGGGGTCGCATCCAGAGGGTTGCGGCAGGAGTGCCGACGGAGCGCCGTGGCTTCGAAAGACAGGTGGAGGCTCTCGCCGCTAAGGTGACCTCTGAAAAGGAGCGCCTAAACACGGCGGGTGGCGTGCCGCGGCTGTCCGATGAGCTGTTCGCGCAACTCAATGCAACGCTATCTCAGTTGGGATGGAGAGGGGCTCGCCCGACTAAGGATCAGACACTCCGCTCAACGCCCCTGGACGCGCCCGGCCTCGAGGCAGCTTTGCTCAGCGCGCTTCGGCTCCCACTTCTTTCGCCCGGAATCACACGCGAAAGACTTGATGATCTAATTCGAAGCAATCTTTCTTGGCTTGAGCGTGCGGAAACGCTTAGCAAAGACTTCCTCGAAATCGAGAAAGGGAAGTACGACACGCAGGCTAAGCTGCAAGAGCGGCTCTCATTCCAAACCGACGTCCGTCTTTTAGCGAAGTACATCGAGACTGGCTACGGCGATGAGATCAAACGGATAGAGGCCCTCCGAGAGTCCATGGCGAATATCACGCGACAGATTGGGGGACTTGATAGCGCACAGTTTACTCATGCAGAGATAGAATCGGAGTCCGCACCTCTCGCTGCCCAGCGTCGGCAAGTGGAAGGCCGCGCGCGACAGCTTACTCAAGCGACGTACACTGCGGTAAGGCTCTTTGATGCATTTAAGGCGGAACAAAGTAGAGCGGATGCCTTGGCGCAGGAGCTTCGCGCAATTGCTGAACAGATGCTTGAGAAAAATCAAGACAGAGAGAGTTGTCCGCTGTGTCATACGCGATTTCCGCCGGGTGAGCTGAGAAATCATATGTTTCAGGAACTTGAAAGAGGTAAGGCAACACGTGAGACCGAGCTAGCTGGTGCAGTCTTGGCATCGAGGAATAGTTCTGAGGCCGCTCAGCGAACTCTTAAGGATATTGATAACCTTATTCAGTTTTGTCGACGGCGCAAGCTATCCGAAGATGAGACAAGCTATGGTCAAGCGTTAGCAGCGCTGGAAGAAGCCAGGCAGGAACTACAGGCACTCAAGATCGAGCTGGAGGACAGGACCACACGTGTGCGCGCTCTTGAAGAGAGTGGACTTGAATCGGTCACCTTGCGGAGGCTCCACGAGCGAGTTGCCGGACAGGGCGTTCGCCCAGAGGGAGCCGGGTCAATTCAGTCATTGCTCGTAGGGACCGAGGCGGAGGTTGCCCAACTCCGGTCAGAATTGGCGAAGTTCGAAGATAGATCGACCGATTTCAGCCGTGTGTTTGATGCCTTTCTCACCGAGTGCGGCCTTGAATTCCAACTTTCCCCAAAACAGGCCGAAGACTCTCTTCGCCAACGATTCACGAACCTTCGGGAGGTAAATGCCGCCATACAGTCCTTGATGACAGTTCTCACCATCGATTCAGCGTCCCCGCTCAGTTCGATTGCA
>Ga0206883_1122_pt1 | contig 11031 bp, 14 predicted proteins | sample Alteio_BWOrgCont_2_FD_152910 | JGI IMG/M metagenome (GOLD analysis project Ga0206883, IMG submission 152910) | Enriched cells from forest soil in Barre Woods Harvard Forest LTER site, Petersham, Massachusetts, United States -... | ecosystem: Environmental > Terrestrial > Soil > Temperate forest > O... | reverse complement strand
TCCCTATTTTGGTTGATTAACAAAATAAATATAACATTTTCTTGACAGAAAGCAAGTTTTTACTAATGCCCTAAATTTTTAAGCGGATTGTTCTGGAAGAAGTCCAGAAAAACCGGTCCGGCGACTAAGATCGCGACCACCAGAAAAATAAAGAACAATAGGGGTACAAGCATCTTCAAGGGTGCTTTCAAAGCCATGGCTTCGCCTCTCCTGAAACGGGCTTCGCGCATATCTTCAGAGAGGATGTTCAATGCCTCAATAACGGATGTCCCCATGCGGTCAGCCTGGATCAAGGTACGGGAAAACGTCGACAGGTCTGCCAATTCATACTTACGGGCCAGGTCCCTTAGCGCATCCCGACGGGGTTTGCCCACGTTAATTTCCTGAAGCATGTTCTTTAGCTCATCAATGATCACGGTATGGGTTGATTTTTCCACCACATACTTAAGTGCCATCATAAAATCCAAACCGGCATTCACGCAAAGCCCCAAAAGGTCTACGGTATCCGGCAAAAACCGCAGTATCTCTTCCTTGATCTTCTTGATCCTTGCCTTCAGCCACAATTCAGGCATCATGTATCCAACGGCAATACCCATCAAAGCCGAAAACATAAAAAAATCCCCGTTGCCGTTCAATTTAAAGGCCAGGAACACAAAGGTCCCGATCAGGACTTCCTTGATCAAAAAGAATTCCTCGACCGTTAGCCTGGATCTTGCCACGGCCAGGTCCCTGTACATGCGCCGGCCGATCGGTGAAATGGCCAGAGGCCGGTTAAACAGGGCCAATTTACTCGTTATCACTAATAGGAAATCCCCTGGCAGCTTTTTCCTATCCGGCCCTGGCGGAGGCCTCAAGCCGGAAAGCGGGTCATCAATGTTTATCTTTAATTTGGGACGGCTATCGATGCTCATGGGCCAAAATCCAAGGATCAAGGCAAATCCGGCCAAAAACATAAGTAGTAAAGGCAGTACCATTTTAGACGTCCTTAAAGGTTGATATTTTCCAAATGCTTAAAGCCCCCATGACCCATAAAACGATACAAATGGTCATCAGCTGCTGGCCATGGGGTGTATTGAACATGGTGTCAAAAAAATGGGGATTTGAACCTGATACGGTAAAAAAGAAAAAGATCGGTAAACCTGTCATCACCACGGCCTGGATCTTTCCCTGCACCGTCAAGGTTTGCAGGTTCTTTTCTATCTTTTTACGCTCGCGGGTGCTGTTGACGATGCGCGTAAAGATGATCGGTAAGTTACCACCGGTCTCGCGCGCCAATAAAATGGCCGTTACCATCTGTTGCAGCCCGGGGGATGGCATGCGCATATACAAGCGGTTGAGCGACTCGTCCAGGGACACGCCCATTTTGTTCTCGCCCAGGACGACACCGAACTCGCCCTTGACCGGTTCGGGCATTTCCTCAGATACTGATTCAAAAGCCTGCACGAGACTAAGCCCTCCGCGAAAAGAACTGGACATGATCATGATCGCATCCATGAGCTGGTCATTGAATTTCTGGTTACGAGCCTTGATGAGATGACCAACGTACATGCGCGGTAAAAGATAACCAAAAAATACACCTACGATCAATCCGATCAAATTCTTTCCTTCGGGAAAAAGGAAAAACCCGGCAATGCCCATCACAAAAGGGCCGATGAGGACCAGCCGGTACATTTTCTTAAGCTCATCTTCACGCAGATACCGGTCGATCCTGCCGACGACGGCCTGGGCCTGGTCCTTGTTGATCTGGCTGGACTTGGCCACCAGCACCGGGACGAGGTTATAGCCCAAAAGGGTGATTGAAGCAAATAATAGGAATAGCGCGATTACAAACATAGTTTTTTTATGAACTCACCTGGCCGCACGTGACCGTGTGACAACCGGCGATGATGGCTGCCTCACACGTGTCCCCGATGCTGCATTTTTGATTGCCCATCTGGGATTCAAAGCAATTATGATCATACCACGTATTTGATTGTTCATCAAAGCTGCATTCGATGCTTTTCTCAGAATCATACTGGCGCCCAAAACCAAAGCTTTGTCCTGACTGTCCCCAGGTGCCCAAAAGCCCCCGCTGGATATAGGTCCTCATCACCACCAACCCTCCGACGATGACCACGATCAATACCGCGTATTCGATGAGCGAGAATGCTTTCTTATTTAACATATTCATGTACGTCACCTGCTGTTATTCCCCCTCTGTCAGGTCATCTGGGGGCGTTTTCCCACCGTCAATGCCATTACAATCAACAAATTTCATGGTGTAATCGTAATCCCCATTCCCCGAGGTGGCGACTGAACTGCCCGGACCAGGACCTTTAGTTGCATCAGTGGATGCGATGTACTCGACACAGGCATGGCTTTCCGGGGCAGAATCCAGTAATTGATTGGCTGCCGTAAGACATGCGCTGTACCCACCGTTGTTCTTGGCATTGGCATCCACCGTACCATCCCCTCTGTCATCCAGCATGAACGCTTGCCCCATATCTTTAAGGTCTGTTGGCAATATCCCTAGGCTGACCAGCCCTGACGCCGTTCCTCCTTCAAGACCAAAACCAATGGTGCCTCCATTTAATCCAGCACATTGGCCGATGCTCCCTCCGCCGATCCCGGGATTAGCGGTTCCAGGGAGAGTCGGATTATGATAAGTGAATTGCCATAAAGCATGCCCATTGGGGAAGGAAACAGGATTGGTATGGTCCTCGTCCCATCGTTTGACACTGACATAGACAAACCCGTCGCGGCCAACTAGTTCATAGGTGCGATGGAGGATGCCTGAATGGGTGGCGATCTTCGGCAAAAACGGCCATATAAATTGACTGCCTGTAGTGCAGGCGGCGGGAGGGCCCTCTAAGCAGCCAAGATCAGTTTCGTCACAAGTAACAGGACAGGTGACAGGGCCGCCGCGGCCAGGTGCATACACGGTGACCTTGACAATATGCGCGCACCCTACCCTTTGATGGGTGACAGGGTCTGAACAGCCTCCTGAGCCGCCGTTAGGCAAATTATCGATCCATCCATAGATCACTGAATTAGGCAAGGTTGCTGCAGGTTGAGTTTTAGAGGCTGACATCAGCTGGGCTGCTGGGCCGCCGGGGCCTAAGAAACTTTGCAGCGCCTGGTCACCTTTGGAAAAAATATTTTCCATATTATATGACCTGGTGAAAATGTCATTCATATATAAGTAACGCAAAGAAAATTTCGGCTGAGCTTGCTGGGCCAAGGTAAGACTATTCTGCACCCAATTAGCAAAACTGCCTGCTACGGAAGGATTGCAGCTTACGGTATTAACGGTGGTTTCTGTGGTTGTAGCGGTTCCTGAACAACTATCTAGTCCATAACCGCATTGCCCGTATCCACATGACGTGCACGTTACATAACCGGGGACGCATGATTTAGGAGAAAGGGGGCCACACGATTGATAGCAAGAACAAGGTGCATCACAGACTGAAAATGAACAACTTTCTGTCCCTGTAACAGTTGATGCAGTTGTTGAAGTTGGAGAAGCTGGCGGATTTGGTATTGTGGTTGTAGTAGAGGTTAGTGTGCACTGTGATAATAGCGCTCCATCACAGGTAGGCGGAACATTGCCGGTATAGGTGATACTGCCAGGAGTAAACGCAGGAGCTGGCAATCCTGTAAGGGAGCGGCCCAGGATAATAGGGTCGCACGGTGACAAATTACTCTTCGTGAATGGTGAATACACCGAGGGTGGCGGTAAAACACATGCATCTGAACGAGTTCCGTCGTTGGGCGGAGTAGTTGGTTTAAACTGCTCCAACCATGTCAAACACGCCTGGTAAAGGGCCACAGGAGTCGAAGCATTATAATTCAGGCAAGCGAGGACATGTCCCAGGTCACCCCATTTGGGCACAAAACCAGAATCACCCACAAGGTTTTGATCGTTAGCAGTTCCTTGAAGATTTATTTCATAGTCTTCGTCACCGCCGTTCTCATTCAACAATGTCTGTTCCGGAGGAACACACCAGGCATCAGCATTGGAATAATCCTGGTTGAGCCAATTGGTGATCACGGCATTCCATGCACCGAGCTTGTCTGTTCCTGAAGGACTATAAACACTGGCCAAACGTCCGGTGGTAGGGTCGATCCAATCAGCGACCTGTGGGTACCAGGTGGAAAAAGTGGAACTTAATGTATCCACATTCTCGCCGAGAAATTTATTCGAGTAATTAACAAAATCTGACAAGGTATGCATGGTATCATCTAAACCGTCCACCGTGCTTGGGGGAGCCGTCGGGTTGGGCGGATTGACGGGTGTCGTAGTAATGGTATTTGTCCACTCGCAGGAACCATCCGGATAACCCAAGGAAACCCCATTATATGACCCGTAGGCGCAGGGGCCGCCGGAAGCACAGGTACTGCCGTCTGAGGGGCAGGTGCTGCCTATGGGGCCGCACGGAGTATCGTCATTACATACAGCGGGGCAGGTGCTGCCCATGGTGCATGAAGACCCATCTGCGCATTGACCGGTGATCACCGTGTTGTTAGCTGAACAAAACTGATTGTCCCCTTCTGTCCAAGTGGTCGGAACAGTTGAAATGGATTCCCCGAAACTTGGATCAGTGGCAGGATTGGGCGCCGTGACCGTAGAACCTGCTATGTCTATCTTTGTATTGCCGCTGGCTGCTGGCAAGCCATTTGTGCCGATACTATCATCAAGAACGCCCACGCAGCAGTCCGGCCCTGAGCAGGCATACGGCAAAGTGTACGCAGCGGTCCCCAGCTGGGTCAAACCAGGAAATGCGGTTAGGGTGGGATTGGGGATTGAATAAGTATTTCCAGGTGGAATATATCCACTCGGTGTCGTGGTAATATTGCACCAATGTAATTGTGCTGCATTGACGGTGGCGGGATCTATGTTATCCACTTCAGGGCTATAATCCTTCATCAACCAAAAAAATGGATATATCCCATTAGGAAAAGCTCCCTGGATGGTCAAGGGATAAAATGGCGGCTCTATCGGCGGCGGCGGTACCAAGGCAGCCTGCTGATCTCGGCCGTAAAGGTCTAGGAACGAAGGAGGATTTGATAGCGGGGTAGTGTAATTCTGATACGTCGGGTCATAGATATACGGATAGTTCGCACCATATGGATTGTTGACCAGACATTCCGTTATGATCGTCGCTTCATTTGTTGAACAGTTCGAAGGCCTATTGGAAATATTGGGTGTGGGATGCAACGGATTGGGGACCGCGGGATTGTACAACGGGTCCGGCACGGTCTGCTGACAGCATGGGTCGCAATAAGGATTGTAAGCGGCATTAGGCGTTACGCCGTCAGCGAGAAAAGCATTTGAATTCGCAGGACACGCATCATTCAATTGAAAACGAAGATTATTAGGTATCGGCACTTCCTTTTGACAAGCCGGATCTGTCGGAAATTTATTGGGAGGGACAGGGACACAATCCCCGGGACAGGCCGCGTTCATCGCAACGCCGCCAAGGCTGCTGTCAACTGCGTTTTGAGTGCAAGTTTCTGTACTGGTACCGTTGACCAAGGCTCCCAATTGATTATAAAAATAAACCACCTGGGGAATATCCGGCTGGTTCAACATTTTCAACCGGTCATTATAAAAAAGCGCGAAACGTCCGACCGTATCATAGGGCAGTTTGCTCGCACCAAGCCCAAATTGGCCGTTAGCATTGGAATCAAAATAATCCGAAATATTGACCTGGTCCCCAACGGCACCCTCAAGGGCTGTACTTACGCCTTGTTCAAGGAATTGCTGTTGGATCGGCTGATTGGCCTGCAATTTGTTCCACAGCGATGATATCATCGGCTGGATCACAACCGCCTGAAGCACAAGGGTGGCTGCTGCCATGGCAACGGCTGCCGCTGCCAAATAAAAAGCAAACCAGGATACAGCAGGACAAAAATACGCAAAAATGGCGATCGCTATGGCCAATATGAGCCCCAGGATGGATATCAAAAGCCCTCCCCATCCTGTTTTTGAATTTTCATCTTTCAAATATTGCTGCTTCTCCATTTCCCCATAACTGGCCGCATCTGAGCCTACCAGCGAGGCCGCTTGGTCAGCGGCGATGGTCAAAGCACTCTTTGTTTGGGCAATGCGTCCCCAGTTCATGGTGATGGCAAGAAAGATCAGCGCGGCTGCCGCCAATAAGATCAAGATCAACGCTGTTTGTCCACCGGTTGTATTTATTCTCTTTATCATTGTGTTACGTTCCGTTCCCGTTGCTCACGTTCCCATGATAAATGGCCGCTATCGGCATCACATAATCAATATCCGAATTCAGCTGTGTCAACGGATCGTGCGAAGTCCCGCCGCTAACGAGCGGGGTTAACAGCGTATTGTCCTGCGTGTAACGCCTCTGGGCCAGGTCCATGCCTGCCCAACGGAAGACTTGCACCATGCCGTAGATCAGGAACATGATAACGATCACCGCGAAGGTGAATTCGATCGTAGACTGTGCTTTGTTATTTACGTTTTTCATCATTGCACCTGTAATTGACCTGATGCATTGGTCATCCAGAAATTGCCACGCCTGTCTTCTAGACGGCTGCGCACATAAATTATATTACTGACGGTATCATAGCATGTCTTTGCCGCATTGGCCCCGTTAAAACAGGTGTCCCCCGTACCGTTAACACAGACTTCCACCGGATTAGGATCATTGGGACAGGAAGGGGCTCCCCCCACACAAGGCAAAGGAGTGGTCCCGCTGCAAAAACGTCCCGTATTATTGCTTAATTGGATGGTGCGTTGGATAACATCAATGCTGTTGCGTTGGTTGATGCTACGCACCTCTTGGCCTGTTTCAGGATTGTACATTTTCCCTTCCCTGACCTCTAAATAAGTGCCGTCCTTGGTAAAAGTCAATATCTGCGAATTATTCTGCAGCCCTGCCTTGGGTCCACAGGAGTTGGTGTCCCAGCTTGAGTCAATGTCTCCACCCTGATAATCTTCATAGGTCACGATCGGGTCCCCGGTTGCCTGGTCCCGGCTGATCCCGTAAATGGTCACCTCTTTTAACCGGCCGTCTATATCATACGTGGGGTATTGATTGTTGGTCGCATCCAGCCCGATCATCGCTGCGGATGTTCCAGCGGTCGCCGCCCATTGCCAGGCAACATCATTACGTATAGGTGAGGAACCATCATAGGGAAACTGCACATCCACGGCCGCTGCATCCCCCGTGCGCAGAAGATCGTACATCATCTCCCCGTTGGGGTTGGTGTACGTTGTGCCGCGGACAGGATCAGATGTCGTTAGGGTCAGTGACAAAGCCTTGTCCTTACAAGCAGTGCTGTTGGTACTGGTGCAATCCGGTGGGGAGGTAAAAAATTGATTCGTTCCATTGGCGGCCATTGTATAAAAAAGTTTGTATTGCGTCGAGCCAGTACCCACCCATTCCCTTTCATTGCGAAGGCACTGATTCTGCAGGCACTGGGCCTGGGTGATAGGATAATCTTTGGGAAATTCATACGGGCCGTCTGACCCGCACGCGGCGGGGGCACCGGGATCACTGGCGTCACCGGGACGGTGGATCTGATTCGTCACATAAGATGCGGTGGTAAAAGGAAAATGCATGCCGTTGATATAAACGTCCATGATCGGCAGATTGTTCGCCGCTTCACCCACATCCAAAGGATATAGCATCTCATACGAAAAGCTGCCTGACCCTTGGGCAATATACGCATTGCGATCCACGTCACCATACTTGTTAAAATCCGGGGAAAGACGATCTTCGATGAAAAGGATGGAGGCGGTATTGTGCGCTGTATTAGCGGCAGCCCCCAGGCCCTTCGAGGATTCCGAACCTTGCCAGGACAAAAGCATGGCCATGCGCATGGCTTTAAAATTTTCATTCTGGGTATAACTATTACCGACCGACGTGCGCACGATAGTCCCCAGCACAAAGACCAGGATGGCCCCGAACACCGCCAGCTCCACGGCAGCTTGCGCTTTCTTTTGATCTGTCCAAACCATTAATTCCCCACCTGTGTAGACATTGTCTTTGTTTCCACAGAATTAGACGTATCGCCCCGGCTTGTCCATTGGCCTTGTACGGTTGATCCGTCGGCGGCAGTATCTGTACCGTTGGCGACCGTAACCGTGGACGTTGAGTTGACCTGGGTGGCGTACATCGTATTGGAGTTGACAGCCGTGGGGTCATATTGGTCGCCAAAACCATCGGTCGCTGATTTCCAACGGCCCTGAAAGCCTCTTTTGATATAGTCCTTCATGGCGATCATGACACCCAGGATAATGACGACAATCACCGTGTACTCCAAGATCGTTTGTCCTTTATGGTTGCGCATACGTTTTATCCCTATTAATTGGTCTGAGAGAACCCCCCGTTAGTGACGGTGTTTGTCACTGTGTCCGTGCTCTCATTGGCCGTGATATTGGTCACATAAACCGCTGTGCCGTTCACGGGTATATACCCGGTCTCTGTAACCCCTTTATTCTTGACCTGCTGTGTTATGGCGTTGGACCCCACCATATACCCTTGCTGGGTGTCAGCGAAATCCTGATCAGCGTTCTGCTGATTGCCCACCTGGTCCGCCGTGACCTTCACCAGACTTTGCAAGCCCCGCTTGACGCCTGTCCCCATATAAAAAAGAACTATCGTAACTATGCCGACGATGATCGTATACTCCACTATTGTCTGGCCACGGCGCGTTAACACCCCTTACCCCCCCACCAATTGAGCACAATCCGCAGCGGTGTTGCATCCCGGCGGCAGCTGGACACTGGTTGAATTGGTCTGGGTCGTATCGCTGGTTGACTTGGTGTAGATGGCCCCCAAGACCTGCGCATTACCCTGCTGCTCTGTGCCGGCCTCCGCTGAACTATGCTGGACATCTGAAAGAGCTATCGAATAATATGGTTCATATTCATGAGAAACATTCCCGCCCGCGGCTTGAACGCAATTAGCGTCACAGGCACCGCTACTCATCACTGAATCCATCGCAAAATTCCTGGCATCATGAACACGCGCCTCAAGGGCGCGCTGCACTAAGGTGGTCACAGCCACGGCTGCCGCGATCACCACAAAAAAAATCATCACATACTCTGACAGGACCGACTGCCCTTTATTATTCATGACCTGCCTCGCTTTTTAACCAGCCGCGTTATCCTGCAAGCGGGTAGCCACGTTAAGCATGTCCTGTGTCGACTGGTTAAATACCTGGTTTAGGCCGCCTTGAAAACTACCCGGACCTTTAGCTGTTGTGAATAAAACGACAACCAGGGTCACCGCCGTGACGAGTAAAATATATTCCACCGTGCTTTGACCTTTATGTACACGCATGCGTTATCCTTTTTTAAAAACACAATACGGCTTATCTCATCTTAAAAACATCAACGAAATAAGCCGTATTGTGTTTGTCCATTGGGTTTTCCTTTTATTAAAACCCCTTAATCATAACTAGCTTCCCCAATATTCCTGCTGAACATTAAGGATGATTGAGTTGCTTGTCGTGTTCGTGGTCTCCGGGTTATTCATCGTGGTGGATGAGGTACCCGCGTTAAACTGCTCCTGGGTATCGCTATTCTTGATCGTTGTTTTGATGATGTTCGTATTGCCTGGCGAATACTGATCGCCGATATCATCCGAGGCGCCCATCAATCTTCCTTGAATGCCTCGTTTCATATAGACCTGGATGGTCAGCAAGGCGCCGATAATGACAACTATCAGCACTGCGTATTCCAGGGTGCTTTGTCCGCGTTTTTGGTTAAGATATTGCAGCATAGGATTCCTCCTTAGAATTTTTAATTAAGATCATTGTACCGTATTTATTTGTGTCGGATCATAGGTGCTGTTCTCAGACCCGTTCCTTACAGTATTCTTTGCAGAATCCGCCCCTATCAAACCGGATCCCTGACGCTTGTTCTCAACACTATTGCTGTTGACGTCATAGTTGCTCTGCATGTAATACGGTTCGTACTGCACCGAGTTACCGATGGTGCCGGTGGTCGACTGCATGTACGTTGAAGCATCATGGATACGGGCTTGCAGGGCGCGTTGGGCATAAGTCTGCATGGCAATGACCCCAGCAACGACCAAGGCGATCAAAAGCGCGTATTCCGCGGTATTTTGAGCTTTTCTGTTTTTAAGGAAGTTTCTTAACATGTGTTCCTCCTGTATGAATTCATCAAAGTTATGTTTTTAATTGTTGGCGCTTCATTAACCAACCCCGTTAGTAACATCAATGTTGTACGGAGTTGGGGTATTGGCCGCATTGCTGATCCCATGCGACTTATCCAATTCATCCCCTTCGGAGCCGATGTCCCCGACTACTGTGTTTAAAGTCGTGTTCATCTGCGTTTGGAATCCGCCGTTTTTGGTGGATACGAAGGCGATGATCGCCGCCAGTACCGCGGTCACAAGCAAGACATACTCCACCGTGCTTTGACCTCTTTTATTCTTTAACTTTATATGCATAATTCCTCCTAAAATACGAAGCTTATTAGTTTAATGAATCCTCAGTAATCATCTTCTGCTGTGATTGCACAGAGCGGAACACGTAGGTGCTCAAAGCAGCCAGGGCTGCTGAGATTAAGGCAACGACGATCGCGTATTCGATTAGATTTTGCGCGTTTTTGTTTCTTAGTTTTTGGATCATCGCCCTTCACCTGACATGTTAGAAGATTAATTAGACCCTTCCCCCTTCAATGCTACAGGAGCGAGGAACAATGTAAATAATTACAGGGTCTTCCATTTATGTAAAAGCCCTATACGGGCTGCAAATACGTTTTTCAGTGCTCATTAAAAGTATGCCATATATAATAAGGACTGTCAACCCCGTCCGGGCAAAATTAATGAAACTTTAACCAATCTTCCCTGTTCATCACGCAGGAACATCCTGTTCAATGCTTCAACCGCTTCTTGGAGCATGGCCAAATTGTCATAACCATCATCTATTAATAAGTTTACAGTAATTTCATGTTTACTCGTGACATCTGAACCTTTCAAATTTAATATACTATCTATTACGTTATATACATCAATGTGTTGTGAGAAAAATACCAACATTGCTCTTTTT
>Ga0206883_1117_pt2 | contig 11482 bp, 11 predicted proteins | sample Alteio_BWOrgCont_2_FD_152910 | JGI IMG/M metagenome (GOLD analysis project Ga0206883, IMG submission 152910) | Enriched cells from forest soil in Barre Woods Harvard Forest LTER site, Petersham, Massachusetts, United States -... | ecosystem: Environmental > Terrestrial > Soil > Temperate forest > O... | reverse complement strand
GTTGTTCTGCGTGCGCAGGTCGCGAACCTCAATCGAGTCGCAGGCGGGCAGTGCCTGGACGCTGTTCTTATAGGAGCTGATCTCGCCCGGATTGGACGTCTGCGCCTCCACCGTGAGGGTGTAAAGACCGTTGGTGGAGGTGCGCAGGAATTGAATCGTCGTCCCAAATTTTCGGGGGGCCACCATCTTGATCATCTCGATCGGCAGCAGGCGCTTGGTGGACAGGTCGTTGATCTGGCGGGCGAGATCCTGGGCCGTCATGATGTTATCGACGACCGGCGACTGGAGGCGGACCACCTTGAGCCGCGTCTGCTGCCACAGCCCGCCGGCGAGCAGGCCGAGTTCGCACAGGGCCATGACCGCAAAGGCTGCGACACAGGCGATGCCGACGCGCCACACGACGACATCCCGCTTGTGCGCGCGCCGCAACGCGAGGAGCTCCTCCTTGTCGCGCACGTCGATCGCCGTCGCGGCCGCGGCGGACAGGCTTGAGGCCACGCCGCCGGAGCGAAAAATCACCTCGCGGTCGCTGCGCCGCGACTGGGCCGCCGGAGGCTCGGCGAGGTCCACGATGGCTTTCGACTCCCCGGCCGACCGCAACAACGCGGTCCGGACCTGCGCCCGGTCATCGTCCGTGGCCTCGGGCGCGACCGGCAGAAACACAACCTTGGTGGGAACCGGCCCATCACCCCAGTGGATCGCCGTCATTCCCTCCGGCGTGGCAAGCACCACCGTGGTGGCGGGTTCGACCGCACTGCCCAGCAGCGCGGCAAAGGCCGGCAGGACCAATTCCGCGCCCTGCCATGCGTCGACCTGCTCCACCGTGAACCGGCGGCGGTAGGCCGCGAAGGTCAGTGCGTGAGCGGAGCCCGGCAGCCAGAAGTAACCGTAGTAAAGCTGGGTGAGCGGAAAGGGTGAAACCCCCTCCAGCGCCAGTTCGACCTGCGCGGCAACTTCGGCCGGCGGGGTCTCGGAGCCGCCGGCCGCCGCGCCGGGCACCGGCACGGCCCGCACGAAGAAAAGCGCATCAGGCAGCAGCGCCACCCGGGGAGGGGGCGGGCCGGAACGGAAAAAGCTAAGAGGCGAGGGCATTATTGTTCATTGGCCATTGGTCACTGGCCATTGTTCATCGTCTACCAGCCATTGTTCATTGTTCACTAGCCATTGGCCATTGAAAACTGGGAGGTGGCAATTGGTTGATAGGTATTGGCCAATGGACATTGAACACTGACTAATGAGCATTAGTGGGTGGCGGCGGCGGTGGTTCAGTGGGAATTTGGTCGTTTTCGAGGACTTCCAGGATGGTGAAAGGATATTGAATGTTCGCGGCGGCAGCGGCGGCGGTTTGGGCTGAGGTTGGGGCGGCGGTGGATTGGGTGGCGGACTGCTGACCGGTAATACTGACGCTTGATCCGGTTTCGCCGGTTCCTGAGTTTGACGCACCGGTCTTCATGTCGGTTGCGGTCGTTTGCACCGTTCTGGCCCCTCCCTGGGGGGCGACCAAGACGGAGAGGCGGAATTGCGAGTGAGGCCCCTCATGGACGGTGACCAGGATGCGCAGCGCGGTGATGCTGGTGCCGAACGAGGCGGAATTGCCGACGGCGCCCACCACGCCCCGCAGGGCGGTGCTGCTCTGAAACCATTGCTGCCCCAGGGTGGAATAGTTGCCGGTCCCGGCGAGATAGTCGGCGACGCTTTGCTGCTGGTCGTCGCCGAATTGCCCGACGGCGGCGAGCACGTCGCTGTTGGCGCCGTTGATGTCGGGGTGGGCAAAATTGTAAACCGAGAAGTCGTTGGTAAACCGCCACCACAGCTCGTTGGGCCGGCCTTGCTTGTCGTAAAAGATATCCTTGGCGTAATCGATCGCGCTGAGCTCGGTGAACGTCCGCATCGCCCGCAAGGGCGGGTCATAGGGCAGCGCGCTCTGCTCATAATCCGGGTTCACCGCGTTGGTGGGGATATAGTTTTGCTGCATCCACGACAGCAGGACATCGGTCAGATGCTGGGCGTCGGTCTGCGTCATCATCCAGGATGGGGATTGAAAGAGCGCGTTGAGCACGGTGGCATCGGCGTGAATCAGCGGGATCTTGCCGCTTTCATCCTGGAACGAGACCTCGACCGTGTTTCCGGGATCCGGCGACCAGCCCGCCCAGTCAAGCGGAGTGCCCCAACCCTCCGCCGTGCTGTGCAGTCCGCTGTCGGCGATGCCGAAATCCACCAGCGTGGCCAGGGTGACCTCCACGGCGGAATAAGCATCCTTGCGGAGGCGGTTGGCTATGATCACCCGCGCCTCGACCGCCAGCTCGTTGTTGGCCTTCTCCATGAACATGACCAGGGCCGCCGCGGCAAAGAGCAGCGTGACCAGGACGATCACAAGAACGGATCCGTTGTCGCGGCGCTTCATCTCAAAAATTGGGCATGCCCTGCTGCGCCACGGGGATCGTGACGAGGGTCACGCGCGTCAGCTCGTTATAGGTGAAGGTCAGGCGCAGGCGCTGGGGCGCCTCCGGCTGTCCGTTCGTGTCGTTCTGCAGGGCGGTGTCCGTCGTCCACCTTTTGGTGTTATCGTCGTAGTAATCATAGGCCATCGCCGTGACGAAGGGCGTGAGCAGCGTCTCGCGGGGAGGGTCGTCGGCAAAACGGGTTTCGAGGCGCGAGTGCCACAGCAAATACAATCCCTCCCCCCGCCTCACCTGGAGCGAACAGACCACCTCGGGCAGCGCCCGGTCGGGCCAGCTCAGCACGCGGCTGCCGGCCAGCAAATCGAACGTGAGGAGATTGTCGACCGAGCCATTCTGCGGCGTGATCTGCGGGGTGGAAACCGGCGTCGCATTGGCGCGCGCCGCCGGTGGCAGCGTGGCGTCGCGGAGCATGCCCTGCAGGTACCGGGTGACCGCATTGACGTGCTGGTTGAACAGATGGGTGTCGCTGTTGCGCCCCCACAATTCGCCCATCGAAAAGATAAACGTGTTCATCGCCACCAGCACCAGCCCCGCCAGCGCCAAGGCCAACAGCACTTCGATAAGGGTGAACCCGCGATCCATTTCGAATTTCGATTTTCGAATTCCGAATTTCATTGGTTCTGCTTCCCCTGGAGTTTCGCGATGCGCGTCGCGGCCTGCTGGCGGAGGTTGCTGCGATCAGTGGGATCGGACCAGGTGGGCCGCAGCAGCATGAAGGTCTGCACGACGGTCCGCGGCAGGTTCGGCCCCGAGCCGGAAATGACGCAGGTCAGCGTCACGGTAAACAGGTCCGCCGTGGTGGTCGGCTCGATATCCGAGGTCCAGGAGATCGAATTCCCGTCCGCGTTTTCGAATTTATCGCCGGCCTGGGCGGTCGGCAGGTCGATTTGCGTCTCAAGCTCCTGGCGCGCATAGGCGATATCCAGGTCGTCGGCATTGCTGCGCCCGGCGATCTGGTAGCTCATGAGCACATTGATGTAAGCCGCCCCGAGAACCGCCGCCGCCATGGCAAAAATGACGAGCGCGATCAGCACCTCCAGCAGCGTGAAACCACGCTGCATTTCGAATTTCGAATTTCGAATTCCGAATTTCACAACGCGTCCTTCGGCGTCAGGGTCTTGGCGCAGGTCCACGGGTCGATCGACAACACGTGGGCACCGGAGGTCGTGCGGAATTGGACCCGAAACGGCGAGCACGTCCCATCGGGGAAGAAGGTCACGGTGGGAGGGGGGCCGGTCTCGATGGCCACGCCGCCCAGGAGAATGGCGGAGCGGCCGCTCTCCACGGAAAGGAAGGCCACGATCAGATCCGGCGTCGCCCCGGGAATGGCGAAGGTCTGCGGCGAGGTGCCGTCGTCGACGACAAAGGCCTTGGCCTTGTCGTCAAAATTGAGGATCTCCTGGTTTCCGGTTTTCACGGCGGTCTTGCGCGCCGCCTGGCACGCCTTCCAGAAAACGTCGTCCGGGCTCGCCGTCCGGTCCTTTAGCACGCTGGCCGATATGCCGACGAGCACGGTCGTCAGCAAGGCGATGACAGCGAGCGCGAGGAGAACCTCCAGCAGGGTAAAACCCCTTCTCATTACCAATTCCCGACGTTGTCGCTACCTCCGTCAACCCCGCTGGGTCCCGTGGACCATATGTCGTAACCGCCCTTGTTATGGGTGCCGGGATAAAGGTAGTGATAGGGATTCTTCCACGGGTCGAGCGGCGCCGCGTTGCCCTTGGCGTAGGGCCCGTGCCAGGAACTGGCTTTGCTGGCCGGCGCGACCCAGAGGGCGTTCAAACCGCCGTCGTCGGCGGTGGGATAGTCCCCCATGTCGACGCGATAACTGGTGAGCGGGATCTCGACCTCCGAGTTCACGAACAGCCTGGCGACGTTCACCTGCGATTTGCCAAAGACATCGCCCAATTTGGACATCGAGATGCCAACCAGGAGTCCGATGATGGCCAGAACCACCATGATTTCGAGCAGGGTAAAAGCCGAGGTGCGCCGCGATTTCCGGCTGTCCCGACCCGGAATTTGAAATCCACCGCCCGTAATCTGTTGATCGAGAGTGAGAGATGAGGTTGGGGAGAACATAATGGAGGAAGCTTGCCCACGGGCTGCCAAATGTCGAGACGCGCGCGAGGGGGGAAGGTTGCTATTCTTTTGCGTCTTATCGCCCAATCGTGTTTGAAACACGCCCAATGGCATCGAGTTCTGGAGTGCTCCCCGAGAGAAAGACCTATTTCAGCCGGAAGGCTCGCACCCTGCTGTGGATCGACCACGCCGCCGGCGTTCCCATCTGCTTTTTCCTGACGCTGCTGCGCCGCATCGGCGATGCTTTCTCCGGTGGCCCGGGGGACGAACCCTGCCGGAAGATTCTCTTTCTCAAGCTGGCCGAGCAGGGCTCGACCGTGCTGGCCCACGAGGCCCTGAGCAAGGCCGTGGCGCGGGTCGGCCGGGAAAACGTCTACTTTCTCGTTTTTGAGGAAAACCGGTTCATCGTCGATGTGCTCGGCCTGATCCCCGAGGCCAACGTCCTGGCGGTGCGCAGCCATTCCGCGTGGGCCATGGCCACCAGTTGCCTGGGCCGGCTGCGCGAAATCCGCCGCCGGCGGATCGACACCTGCATCGACATGGAATTTTTCACCCGGGTGTCGTCGTCGATCGCCGCCCTCACCGGCGCGCGGCGGCGGGTGGGCTTTCACACCTACTTCGGCGAGGGACCCTACCGCGGGGACCTTTTCACGCACCGGGTGCTCTACAATCCCCACCTGCATACCAGCGTGACCTTCACCACGCTGGTGTCCGCGCTCGATATCGATCCCCGGAAACTGCCGACCTTCGATGTCGTGCCCTCCCCCAGCCCCCCGCTTCCGCAGTTCCAGCCGGCACCGGAGGAGCGGGCGGCCATGCAGCGGCTCGTCAGCCGCCTCGGCGTGCCGCCCGGCGGCCGGCTCGTGCTCCTGAATGCGAACGCAAGCGACCTTCTCCCGCTGCGCAAATGGGCCGAACAAAATTACGTGTCGCTGGCCGGGAGGCTGCTGGCGGAGTTCGACGACGCCTATATTGCCTTTACCGGGGCGCCCGAAGAAAAGGCCGCCGTGGACCAGCTCGTGAGCGCGGTGGGATCGCCCCGCTGCTTCTGCCTGGCCGGCAAGACCACGCTGCGGGAGCTCCTGGTGGTCTACGGACTGTCGGAAATCCTGGTGACCAACGACAGCGGGCCGGCGCACTTCGCGGCTCTGACCAGCGTCGACGTCGTCACCCTTTTCGGACCGGAGACCCCCTTGCTCTTCGCCGCGCCCAGCCCGCGCAACCATGCCTTGTGGGCCGGCATCGTGTGCAGCCCGTGCGTGAATGTGCTGAACAACCGGCAGACGTCATGCCGGGACAATGTCTGCATGCGGAGAATCACGGTGGACCAGGTATTCGCAACCGTATGCCAGATCTACCGCCAGAGAAGGTGAGACGGGGCGGTCCGGGCCTCCTCATCGCCGCCGCGCTGCTGGCCGCGGTGGTGGCGATCGCCTTCCTGATTCCGGCCAACCTCGTGATCGGAGGAGCCGATACGGACCTGATCCATCAGTTCCTGGCCTGGCGGGCCTTTGCCGCCCAGAACCTGCTGGCGGGTCACCTGCCGCTCTGGAATCCGTACACGTATTCGGGCCAGCCCTTCCTGGGCGGATTCCAATCGGCGCTGCTCTATCCGCCCAACATCATCTTCCTCTTCCTGCCGCTCTGCCGCGCGGCCAATCTCTCGCTGCTGATGCACCTGGTCATCCTCGGCTGGGGGATGCATCGCCTGGCGTCACGGCGGGGGCTGCACCCACTGGCGGCGGGGTTGTGCGCCGGGCTGTTTCCGCTGAGCGGCGCCGTATTCCCCCACCTGTACGCCGGCCATCTCCCGAATGTCTGCACCATGGCATGGACGCCCTGGATTTTCGCCGGCCTGGAGGAGTTTTACCGCAACCGCAGGCTCGAGGGACTGCTGCTGGCGAGCGCCGCGGCGTGCCTGCAGATATTGGCCGGACACGTGCAGTATGTCTTTTACACCGCTATCGCCGCGGGATTGCAGGCGGTGATCTATTCCATCGGGGAGCCATCCTTCCGCCGGCGCGCGCTCCCCGCCGTCGCCGCCATCTATGTCGCGGCGGCGGCACTGTCCGCGGCGCAACTCTTTCCAGGGCTGACCGGACTCAGGCAGGGCTTCCGCCATGCGAAGCTCGGGTTCAGCTACGCCCGGATGTTTTCGTTCCCGGTGGAAAACCTGCTCACCTTTGTCGCGCCCGGGTTCTTCGGCGATTTGCCGCGGCACGTCTATTGGGGCCGCGGCTATCTCTGGGAGATGTCCGTCTTTGTCGGAGTTTCCGGCCTGATTCTCGCCGGCATCGCCTTGCTGGACCCGGAGCGCAGGCGCGCCGCCCGCTTCGATCTGGGAATGACGCTGCTCCTGCTGCTCTTCGCGCTGGGAAGCCACACCCCGCTCTTTGGTTTTCTCTACAATTATGTGCCCGGCTTCGACCGCTTCCGCGGCGTCTCGAAATTCACCTTCCCCGCCACGATGTTCCTGGTCCTGGCGATCGGCCGGGGCGCGGACGCATTGATCAACCGCCATCTGCCCTCGCGCGCGCTGGCGCTCTGTTCCCTGCAAGCCGGTTTGACCGCCGGCGTCGCCGGCCTGGCGCTCAAGACCTATCCCGAACTCCTGGCGGGATTTTTGACGATGATCCAAAGGACGGGCGAGAGCTATCTGCCGGCCCAGGCGTTCGCCGATCGCAACTTCATCCATGCCGCCGGCCTGCAGGCGGGTTGGTCCCTGCTTCTCGCGGGCACCATCCTGGCCCTGATCGGAGCCAGCTTTCTCCAGGCACGGACTCGGCCGTGGTGGCGCTGGATACCGTTGCTCCTGCTTCCGCTGGAAATGATCGCGTTTGCGCACGCCCATTTTGCCACGGCGGATTCCGCCCTCGTGCTGCCCAAGGGCCTGAAAACCTATGTCGCCAGCCATCCCGGCGACTATCGCGTGCTGGACCCCAAGGGGCTCAACAACGGGTTTTTCCTGGGCGTGCCAGACATCTGGGGAAACGACCCGGGGCCGCTCACCCGCTACGCGGAGTTCATCAGCTACACCCAGGGCGGCAATCCCGACCAGATCACCCAGGATGTCACCTTTCGGAAGTTCCCAACCGTGTATACGATGCTGCGGTTTCGCTACGCGTTCATCCCTTCCGGCGACGGCCTTGCGGTGGGCGAACAAGTCGCAAAACCGATGGCGCGCGTGCAGTTGATATCCGACTACCGCGTCATTCCCGAGCGCGATGCGATTTTTTCGGCCCTGACCAGCAGGTCGTTCGATCCGCGCCGCACCGTGCTGCTGGAAAGCGTGCCCTATCCCCGCCCCGAACCCAGCAACAACCCCGGCACAGTCCGGGTTCTCAGCGCGTACCCGGATGCCCTCACGGTCGAGGCGGACGTGACCCGTTCCACCCTCCTGCTGATCACCGATCTCTACAGCAACAACTGGCACGCGCGGTCGCTCAGCGGCAGCGTCCAAAAACTCTACGACGTGCTGCCGGCCAACTACATCCTGCGCGCCATCCCGCTGGCCCCCGGGCATCACCGGATCCTCGTCGAATACGTGCCGGGGGGACTCCGCGAGGGCATCGGGGTGTCGATCCTGGCTTGGCTGCTATGGCTGCTGCTGGCCCTTCTGCCCGGTGATTAATTTTGCGACTTTCCCGTTCCCGCGGTGTTCTGGACGTGAACGATGCCCCCTCCGTGCAAAACCCAACCCCGGGAATAAGCCCGCCGGCGGACTTCGCCACCTTCATGCTGAATTACCAGGACATGGTCTTCACCTGCGCCGCCCGTCTCCTGGTCGACGACGCGCAAGCCGAGGACATCTCGCAGGAGGTCTTTCTCAGGGCGCATGAGCATTTTCGGATGCTGGCGGCCAGCCCGACCGCCGGGGGCTGGCTGAAGACCGTGACCACGCGGCTCTGCCTCAATCACCTTCAGCGCCACCGCGGGCGCTGGCGGCTCTTTTCGGAGCTCCGGCAGCCCGGCGGGGAAAGCGGCGGCCCGGACGATGCCGGGGTCGATTTTCCCGCCCCGGACGTCTTTTTCTCCGGCATGGACGCCGCCGACCGCAAGGATGCGGTGGAACGCGCGCTGGCGCGGCTCCCCGACAACCAGAGGGTGCCGCTGGTGCTTTTTCATTTTGAGGACCTGTCTTATGACGATATTGCGGAGAGGCTCGGCATCTCGCTCGCGAAGGTGAAAAGCGACATTTTCCGCGCGCGCGCCGTCATGGCGCGCGTCCTCTCGGACCTCGCCGGCGAATCCAACCTTATTTGATTTTTCCCATGTCTCCCCACAAACCCGACAGCCGCCTCCACGAAATCCTGCGCGCGCTGCCCACCCGCCCAGCGCCGCGCACGCTCGAAACCCGCGTGCGGGCCGAGCTGGCGCGGCTCGAGGCGCGTCCGTGGTGGCGTCGCTCATATCGGGCGTGGCCGCAGTGGCTGCGCGGAGCTTTCCTGGCCGTGACCGCCGTGGTGGCGGTGGCGGTGGCCGTCGGTCCGTCCCGGGTGCTCTACGAGCTCGCGGGACACCTGGAATGGCTGGCCTCCCTCCTGTCGCTCGGCGAGGGTCTCGCGGGAACGGTCCGCGACATCCTCCACGCCATCCCGACGGCCTGGCTTTACGGCGCGCTCGCCGCCGTGGCCACCTGCTACGCCGTGCTCGCCGGCTTGGGGGCGCTGGCCTACCGCGCTTTTTTTCGAGCCAAACTGCATTTGTCCCACCGCCCCTCCGCATGAAATCTCCGTCTTTTTCCCTGCTTCGGGGCATCGGCTTCGCCGCCTTCCTCGCCCTCGCGCTTCCCTCCTTCGCCCTCGACCGCGCACCCCCGCCCGACGACCCCGCGGCGCCGTCGTACGACACGTCGGACGGCCGCTCGAGCGTGATGTCGAACAACGATGTGCCCGCGAACGAGCATGTCACGGGCGATGTGGTGGCGGTCATGGGCAACAATCGGGTGGATGGCGACGTCAGCCACGACGTCGTCACCGTCATGGGGAACGCCGTGATCAACGGCACGGTGGGTCACAATGTGGTCACCACGATGGGCAACGTCGTGCTGGGCCCTCGCGCCGAGGTGGACGGCGATGTCGTCTGCGTCGGCGGCAACGTGAGCCGCGCTCCCGGTTCGATCGTCAGAGGGCGGATCGTAAACGGGCCGCTCGGCCGGAACTATGGGAACCGGCGCGGGTTTCCCGGTTTCGCCACGAGAATACCCTGGTTCCGCAATGCATGGCCGTCGGCTCCCGCCCTCCCCGTCGTGGTGTCGATCCTGGCGATCATCTCCCTCGGCCTGTGCACGCTGCTGGCCTTGGTGTTTCCCAATGGGATTCGGCGCTGCGGCAACACGCTGGTGGAGCGGCCCGGCATCACGATCCTGGCCGCATTCCTTGCGCTGCTCGCGCTCCCGCCGATTTTCATCCTGCTGTGTGTGACCATCGTGGGGATCCCGGTCGCGATCCTGTTCCTGCCCCTGGGAATTCTGGCGGCAGAGCTGTTTGGCAAGGCATCGGTCTATGGGCTGATCGGCCGGGGCCTGTCCCGCGACCGCCTTCACCCCGCGCTGGCGGTCCTGATCGGCGGCGTCCTCTGCGGGCTGTTTTTTTTCAATCCGATCGCCGGCGTGGCGCTTTCCATCGCCCTTTCGGTCCTCGGGCTGGGCTGCGTCGTGACGACTTTGCTGCCGGCAAGGAAGCCGGCGGCCAGCCCTCCCCAACTCGCCGTCCAAATCATGCCGCCGCCAGCCGCGGCCGCTGCCCCGGAGCCTGCGCCCGGCGTGGCGGCCCCGGAAGTCCCGCCCCTGGCCGCGCCGGCCGCCGCCCCTTTGATCTCCTCGGCGCTCCCTCGCGCCGGATTTTGGATCCGCATCGGCGCCTTGTTCATCGACCTCCTGATCATCGGCTCCGCCTTTGGCGACGGAGTCATCAATCACCGGATCATCCATGAGGGGTTCCATCTCTCCGGCTCCAGCATTCTGCTGCCTCTCGCCATTTACGGCGGGATCATGTGGAAATTGAAGGGCGCCACCATCGGCGGCCTGATCTTTGGCCTGCAGGTCGTGCGATTGGACGGCCGGGAATTGGAATGGGAGACGGCGTTCGTTCGCGCGCTGAGCTGCTTCCTCTCCGCCATTCTCGGCCTGGGATTCATCTGGATCGCCTTCGACCACGAAAAACAGGCCTGGCACGACAAGATCGCCGGCACGGTGGTGGTCCGCGCCAAGGGGAAGTCATTGCTGTGAGATTTCGAAATTCGAACTTCGAATTTCGAATTTTTTTCCCTTCCCCCTTTCTCCTTTCTCCTTTCTCCTTTCCGCATGACCACCCCCCTTGTCGGCATCATCATGGGCAGCACGTCGGACTGGGAGACGATGCAGCATGCGGCGCACACGCTCGACGGATTGGGCATACCCTACGAAAAGCGCGTGATCAGCGCCCATCGCACCCCCCAATTGATGCATGAGTGGACCACCGGCGCCGCCGGGCGCGGCCTCAAGATCGTGATCGCGGGCGCCGGCGGCGCCGCGCATCTCGCCGGCGTGGCGGCGGCGCTGACCGCGCTGCCCGTGCTCGGCGTGCCGATGGAATCGGCGTCGCTCAAGGGACTGGACTCCCTGCTCTCCATCGTGCAGATGCCCGGCGGCATTCCCGTCGCGACTTTCGCCATCGGCAAACCCGGCGCGGTCAACGCCGCCCTTTTCGCCGGCGCGATCCTGGCGCACGGCGATGCCAGGATCAAAAAAGCCGTCGACGACTATCGGGCGGCCCAGACGAAGAAGGTCATGGAAGCAAAGCTTCCGGACTGACGGAGGCGGGTCCGCGACAGCCCGAGGGCCATGAATGACCGGGCCTTTATTCGCAGGGCGGCGCCTTACCTCCTCCTGGCCGCGCTTGTCCTCCTGTTCTTCGGCGACCTGCTCGTCACCGCCCGGAGCTTCGCGTTGCGCGATACCT
>Ga0206883_1119_pt1 | contig 11490 bp, 6 predicted proteins | sample Alteio_BWOrgCont_2_FD_152910 | JGI IMG/M metagenome (GOLD analysis project Ga0206883, IMG submission 152910) | Enriched cells from forest soil in Barre Woods Harvard Forest LTER site, Petersham, Massachusetts, United States -... | ecosystem: Environmental > Terrestrial > Soil > Temperate forest > O... | reverse complement strand
GGCACATTTGCTTTAGATGGTGTGGCTGCTTTTTTAGCCGAAATAAAACAAGCACTTGGAGAGAGCGAACAAGCGGAAAAATTAGAATTGTTGCTTGCTAACGCTTATTCAAGAAACAACTTAACTGCCGCTACACGTTACCTGGTAAATGAGTTGTTTGGTGCTTATGGTTTGGTTATTTTAGATGGCGATAGCAAAGCATTGAAGCAAGAATTTATACCTGAAATTAAAAAAGATATTTTTGAAAACACGGCTTACAAAAACGTTACCTCAGCCAACGAAAAACTAAAACAACAAGGTTACGATGCGCAAGTAACACCCCGCGAAATAAATATTTTTTATGTCGATAAAAGCGTAAGAGAACGCATTGTAAAAGAGAATAACATATTTAAAGTTTTAAATACAGACATAACTTTTTCTAAAGAAGAAATAGAAAAACTAATTGATACCGAAACAGAAAAGTTCAGTCCAAACGTGGTGCTGCGTCCCATGTACCAGCAAAAAATATTACCTAATGCAGTTTACGTGGGGGGTCCGGGCGAGTTGGCTTATTGGCTGCAATACAAGGCAATGTTTGATGAAGCAAAAATTGCTTACCCTGTTTTAGTGCCTCGTAATTTTATTTTTTACTTAGACAAAAACCTGCAACAAAAAATACAAAAGTTAAGCCTTGTAACAGAAAACTTCTTTACCGAAAAAGATAAATTGGTTAAAAGCTACGCGCTTAGTCAGCAACCATTTTCGTTAGAGAAAGAAAAAGAAGGACTGAAAACCTTATACCACAACATCCGTACTGAAATAAGTAAAGCCGATAAAACCTTAGAAGCCGCCAGCGAAGCCGAGTTGCAAAAAAACTTGAAGAGTTTGGAGATGCTGGAGCAAAAAGGTGTTCGTTCTATTAAGCAAAAAAACGAACAGGCAATTAATCAAATAGAAACCATTTACACGCGTTTATTTCCAAACGATGTTCCGCAAGAACGGTATGATAATTTTTTACGTTTCTGTTTAACTAATCCCAATTTTGTAGCCGATGTAAAAAACAACACCTCATCGTTTATAAACGAAAAAGCAGCAGTGGTTTTAAACGAAACTTGATTCTTTTTTTAACATTTTTATCCTAGATTACTACACAAACTCATTATTATAGGTCGAAAAACGATAAAACATGTCGGTTTTTTTTCGTTTTAACAAAAAACCAGAATCTCCACCCAAAATCATAACTTTTACTTAACAACACTCCATTTTGTAAATACAAAAATTAACTTATTTTTGTGCGCCTTTGAGTGAACATCCTATGAGAAATTATTTTCTCAACCACTTTTAGAGATAAACTTTAAAACTGGATATATTTAAATATACTAAAGCTACTTATGAATAAATTTTTACTTGCAATTTTTTGTTTTGTTTTAGCTACCGTTTCTTACGCTCAAATAGCCGATAGCACAGTTACTCCTGCGTCGCTTAATAATTCTGAAATGGACACGCTTAATAACAGCAATAGCACTTTACCTGTTTTTAGTACCACCAGTAGCGATGTAAGTGGTGCCGGAGGAAATGCGGCGGGGGTTAACTCCTTATTAGGTGCATCGCGCGATCTTTTCGTACAAACCAGCGTTATGCGTTTTATGACGGGGCGTTTTCTGTACCGTGGTTATAACACAGATAACAGAGTACTAATGATGAATGGCGTACGCCTTAATAGTTTGCAAACCGGTGTTGCTAACTTTAGCATTTTTGGCGGCATGAACGATGTAATTCGTTTAGTAGACCAAAAAACTGGTTTAGGTTCATCTCGTTCTTCTTTCGGAGACATTGGTGGTTACTCTAACTTAAATGTATTTGCGTCTTCTTTTAGAAAAGGCTTGCGTGTTGTTTACTCACAAGGCAATCGTATTTTTAAAGAACGTCTTTCATTAACTTACTCAACCGGCTTAAATCAAAAAGGTTGGGCTTTTGCTGTTTCGGGTAGTGCCAGGTATGCGGCTCAGGGTTATGTACCTGGTACTTCATTTCAGGGGTTTGGACTTTTTGCAGGTGCCGATAAAAAATTTAACGACAAAAACACCTTATCATTAGTAGGTTTTTGGTCGCCCATTACACAAGCTCGTCAAAGCATGGAAACCGACGAAGCTTTTGCACTTATGAGCAACCCTCAACAAAAAAACACCATTAATAACACCTTATTTAACGGTAATGCAGGTAACGACCATTACAACTCATATTGGGGTTTTCAAAACGGACAAGTACGTAGCGCAAAAATTAGTAAAACAAGCGTTCCAAGTGCTATCATGACCGACTTATGGAAAATAAACGACCACTCAACACTTACAGCAAGTCTTTATGGGTCTAAGGGTCGTACAAGTCTTACTTATTTGAATTATTATGGTGTAGCTAACCCCGCACCCGATTATTATAAATACATGCCCAGTTATTATGCTCCGGGTAGTTCCGATGCAGACCCAGGTCAGTATGCCGCTTTAACTAATGCTTGGCAAACGGGTGGTATAAACCCCGCATCAGGCTTAGCTACAGGTCAGGTAGATTGGAATGGAATGTATAACATCAACCGCAATAATCTTCATACGGTTACTAATGTTGATGGTCAGCCCGGAACTTCGTATACAGGCAAGCAATCTCTTTATATTGTTGAAGAAAGAAGACAAGATGTAACTACCGGAGGATATAACGCTATTTTTAATACAAATTTACAAAACGGCATTCATCTTACTATAGGTTCTAATGGTGAAGTATCTAGCACACGTTACTATAAAGTAGTTAATGATTTACTGGGTGGCGATTATTGGTTAGATTATAACCAATTTGCAAGCTCAATTTCTCCCAGTCCAAGTATTTTGCAAAACAACATTAAAGACCCTAATAAAATCATCAGACAAGGCGATGTATTTGGTTACGATTATAATATTAACGTTAACCGTTTTGAGGAGTGGGCACAAGCAGAAAAATCATTTAAACGTGTTGATGTATATGCAAGTGCAACTATAAGCAACACATCTTTTTTCCGTTCGGGCAACATGGTTAATGGTTTGTTTCCAACCATAGCGGGTGTAAATGGAGCTCCGGCAACTGGTTCTTCGGGTGGAGATAGTAAAACGCTCGATTTTTTAAATTATGGTATTAAAGCGGGTTTAACTTATAAAATTGATGGACATAATTACATAACTATTAATGGGGCATATATAACTAAACCACCTTTGCCAAGTAATGCCTTTGTTTCTGCACGTTCTCGTAACGATGAAGTGCAGGGTCTTGGAAGCGAAAAAATACTAACCGGCGACGTTTCTTATAACGTAAGGTTGCCTTGGTTAAAAGGTCGCATTACTTATTATTGGACTCAGGTAAACAACCAAACATATCTACGTAGTTATTTCGATGATGACTATAAAACCAACGTAAATTACTCTATGACAAACCTTAACCAGTTAAACCAAGGGCTTGAACTGGGGCTCGAAGGCATTGTTGCTAAACGAGTATCTATTCTTGGTGTTTTAGCTTATGGGCAGTATATTTATACTAATCGTCCAACAGCAACCATTTCGGCAGATAATACAGCAACTCTTTTAGCTACCGACAGAACCGTTTATTTAAAAAACTACCACGTTGGTGGCACACCCGAGGTTGCCAGTTCAATTGGTGTGCGTTATACCGGAAAAAGTTACTGGTACGCAGGCGTTTATCTTAACTACTTTGCCAATAATTATGTTACCATTAACCCTGACCGTCGTACGGCAGAAGCCCTTGCTAAATATGTAAACACAGACCCCCAGGTAAATCAAATTACTGCTCAGGAAAAACTACCCAATGCTTACACTATTGATTTTATGGGCGGTAAATCATTTCGTTTCAATAACAAATATGGACTTAATTTTACTTTAATGGTAAATAACCTAACTAATAATATGTTTAAAAATTATGGTGTAGAGCAATTAAGGCACGATGATAACAACATTGCTAAATTCCCTAATAAGTATACGTATACTATGGGCTTAACATATCAGTTATCGGTTGCTTTTATGTTTAATTAAACTTATTTAAAATACAATGAATAAAACAAAATATATTTCTTTACTGCTATTTGCTTCACTTGCTATAACTGGTTTTTTTTCCTGCAAAAAAACACCTGATATGCCTCCTGTAACACCCCTTTCTTATGGTGGTACATTAACAATTGCTCAATTAAGGGCTTTGTACGTTGGTAACAATATTAAGTTTACACACGATGTATCCTTGTTTGCTACTGTTACCATGACTGACAATTACAAAACACTTTACATACGCGATAACACGGGCGCTATTTCTTTAAAGCAATTAACTGCGCACGGCATTTACGAAGGTGATTCATTACGCATTAACCTTAATGGTTCGTGGTTAGATTTAAGCGGTACATTGGGTTCGTTACAAATCGATTCGGTTGATGTAAGTTCAAGCCCCACAAACAAAGTAGTAAAACTTGCCGTAGGAAAAGAACACAATCCTATTAATCTTAATATTGCGCAATTAAATAGGTCTCAAAGCAGCATAACATTTCCTAACACTACTGTTATACCTTTATCTATGTATGATGGGCAATTAGTGCAGGTAAACGACGTACAGTTTTCATATGTTGATTCAGCTTTATACTTTCCATTAGTTCCCACATCTGTTTATGCAAATCACACAGTTTACGATTGCGGTGCCGTTAATAATATATCTCTATCTCTATATACAGGTACAGCAGATTTTGTGAATCAGAAAGTGCCTCATACAAAAAGTGGTTCTATTATAGGAGCCATTTCTTTTTACAGCGGAGCACTGCAGTTAACCCCTCGTTCTTTTCTTGATGTTAAATTAAACCAACCCAGGTGTGGTGTTGATACATTAACCCAAAGTTTTGGAAATTGTATTGGAAGTGCAAATTTTACAACAGCATTGCCGGGTTGGTATGACGTTGCCCAATTAGGCAATTTACTTTGGGTTGGCAACGGTTCGTCGCCTAACGGGTATCCTTCTGCAAGTAATTACTTGGGGCAAAACAGAAATATCATGTGGTTAATTACACCACCTATACAAAACAATAACCCAACTAAAAATGTAAACTTCCAAATGGAGGTTACTCCTTATGCAAGCACAACTCTTCCCAGGCAGTTGAGTGTAATGATTTCTACAGATTTTAACGGGTATAATTTAATTGGTACCCATCCAGCTACTTGGACCGAAATTACCTCAGCCTTTTCTGCCCTTAGTCCTTGGTTACCACCGGGTAACACCAATTTTAATCCAGCCAATTCAACTCCGGTTATGTTAAGTCAATTTTTACCTCAGGGTTATACCGGCACCTATTATATAGGGTTTAGATATATAGGAAATAATACTACAACAGATTCCACACAATCATTTGCTATTAATAATTTTGCTCTATTAAATAATTAATACTATGAAATTAAAAACCTTCCCCATATTAGTTGTTGCCTTATTGTTGGGAGCAACTTTGTTTTTTTCTTGCAAAAAAACTCCGGCAGCCCCACCCACGCAATCTATAGCTATGGGTCCGGCCGTTACTATACAACAACTACGTAACATGTATAACGGCATTAATATAAAATTTACTTCAAATACTATTTTACATGGTGTAGTTACTTGCGATGAAGCATCGGGTAACCTATACAAGCAAGTTTATATTCGCGACTATTCGGGTACGTTTGCGGCTACAAACTATTATGGCGCTATGTCATTGCATTTCTTATCTGGGACATCCGGTTTTCTTACCGTAGGAGATTCCATAGCAATTAATCTTAACGGGTCGTTGTTGGATAAATCAGGCGGAGGGGCTTTACAAATTGATTCTCTTATAGCCATCGATCAAATAGTTCATTTAAAATCAGGTTTAAACCCCCAACCACTTGTGGTAATTATGCCTCAACTAAATACTTACTCAAACACTATTGGAGGGGGCTTTATATACGACGGACAGTTAGTAAAATTAAATAATGTAGAGTTTGTTTCTTCTGAGCTTGGTACAACCTATGCTATATACCAAGCACCTCCGGTAATAGCACCACCACAAAATGTAAATAAATATTTAGGCGACTCATTACGAAACACTATTGTAGCTTATAATAGTGGTTATGCCAACTTTGCCACAGAACCTATACCCAGCAACAGAGGCTCTATTATTGGAGTGGCTAACCTATATACTACTATGCAATTAACAATTCGTTCATTTGCAGATATTAATCTTAATAACCCTTACCAATCTATTGTTTATGACACCATTACCCAAAACTTTAGTTGTGCAGGCTTAGCAAGCAAAAGTCCTATATTACTTACCGGATGGACAAATATAGCCTACAAAGGAAGCTTAACTTGGCAAGGCTCACAATATGGAAATCCTTTCTCTCTTTATGGCAACCCACTTAACTGGAAATATGCTCCCGGTGCATCTAATTACTACCATAGCCCTAGTGATGTTGAAAACGATATGTGGTTAATTAGCCCACCTATTAATGGCCATAATGGAACGGGAAGGCTACTTGATTTTTCTTTAGCAGAACAATACGGAACCGCTACAAGGTTAGTAAGTGTTTTAGTATCAAACTCCTTTGATGGCACACACATTATTCCTTCTGAATGGGCTGATATATCATCGCTTTTCCCTAATATACCGCCTACTACGGCAAATCAATCTAACAATGGTACTGTAAGTTTTAAATATACGCATCCGGGTAACAGTCTTTTTACTCCAAGCCCGGTTCATATTAGTCCATCATTAAACGCTAATGGTAATTTTTATATTGCTTTTAGATACCAAAGTAATATTAATTCTCCTGACTCTACCGGCGTTACATATTTGCTTGGCACCTTAGTATTAAAATAATTTTAATTAAAAATAACAACACCAAATAATAAAATAAACAAGTAACCTAAAAACAAAAAAAACAAAAAAATGAAATCAAAATTACTAAAACTAACAGCGGCCGCGCTTATGGTGTTTACCATTAAAGTGCAGGCACAAGCACCGGCAACATTAGGAACTGCTATTATAAACGAGGAGTTCGAAAACTGGAGCACAGCAGCTACTCCGGTACCTAACAACTGGGAAGTATCACCAGCTAACTCAATTGCAGCAGCAAATGTTCAAAAAACAGCAACAGTTCTTACAAGTACAGCTGTTATAAACCCTGTTTTAACCGGTACAAATTCGTGTAAACTAATAAATACTGCAACTTCTTATACGCCTGGTGTTTTTGCAGGCGCAACTATGAGTGTTACAGCTGGTGCATGTTATCAGGTTTCTTATTACGCACGCGGAAAAGGCACCATTAGCGTTCAGGTTACTAACGGAAGTGCTGCAACTACTACAGGTACATATGGCTCGGCAAACGGTCAAAGTGTAAGTGGTAAAGCTTGGCATCGTTTTACACAAACAGTTACAGCGCCTACAACTACAACTAATGCACAATTTTGTATAAATGTAAAAAGCACCAGTACATATACTGCAGCAGGTGGTATAAGCATTACCGGTATTGATGTAGATAGTTTTGTGGTACAACCATATACCCCTGTAGCTTTTGCTTCTTTAGATACTATTCAGTACACTACTTCTGCAAGCGGTAACTCTCCTTTTTATGGTCAGTTTGTTACAAAAACAGGCGGTATTGTAACAGGTATCGTTCTTAGCAGCGCAAGTACCGCTAGTGCACCAGCATATAGTGGTTTTTATCTTCAAAGAACAGGTGCTACAGCTTGGGGTGCTGCTTATGTTTTTGATGCAACTGATGCTGCAAATTTAGCTCCTGGAGATAGTGTTACTTTTGGTTGCGCAGTTGATGAGTATTTTAACATGACTGAACTTGAGGGTGTAACTAATTTTGTTAAAGTATCATCAGGTAATCCATATAAAGCACTTAACAATACAACTGCTGGTGGTGGTGTAAATACACAAACCCTTCAACAAGAGAATTATGAAGGCTTTTTAGTGAGCCTTTCTAATGCAGTAGTTGGCTCTTATACTGCCACTGCGGCTCATGAGTATGGTCAAGGTTCAATTACCGATGCTTCTGGTGTAGCATGTACTTATGATTTTAAATCAGGTTTTTACGCTCCACACGGAACTTCTTCAACTACTAACGCAGGTTATGCACCAACTATTGGTACAGCATATTGCGTTACCGGTAACATTAACTACGAATTTAGCGCGTTTAACATTATACCTCGCGATTCAGCTGATATTGTAGGTAACTGTACTGTTTTAGGCATTGAAAAACACAACAGCGTTGGTGCTAATGTTTACCCTAACCCAATGGCAAATGAGTTAAACATACAACTGCCTGTTGCTGCTGCTAAAGTAAGCGTAAGCATTACTGATATGATGGGTCGCGAAGTGGTTGCACCAGTAACTACAAGCGGTGCTAATATTAACATTAACAACCTAAACTTAAACGCCGGTACTTATTTTGTAAAAATTACTGCCGATGGTAACACACAAATAACAAAAGTTATTAAGTAATATTAGCTTACTAATTTTTTATAAAAAGCCCCGCTTAGATTAAGCGGGGCTTTTTGTTTTTTAACAATATATTAATATTGGTTTTTTGCCGTATTTTTATATATTTGCTATGCTTTTGAAGTGAACATCCTAAAAGAACCCAAACTGTCATGAGTTGTTGGATAATCTTTAACCACCTTCAAAGCTTTTTTAAAAGCTTTTGAACATGGAAACTACAATAGGCTCTACTAAAGTTTTCAGTTACATTACTTCCCCTATAAATAATGCCGTTTTTTGCAATTAATAACATGCAAAAAAAAATTCTATTTTTTTTAAGAGCAATCAGCTTGTTTTTTCCTGTTGTCTCTTTTTCGCAAATGGTGGTTAATCCAAATAGTACGGCTACCGCACTTGCACAAGTGGTTGCCGGCAGCAATGTAACCGTAGCAAACGCTACCATCAATTGTGGTGCAAATGCCTCGGGTACGTTTTCTTTTTCGGGTGCTAATTTGGGTTTAACGGGTGGCATTATACTAACTACAGGTACCGCAACTGATGCCGCTAACCCCGGTACTTATACATGCAGTGTAATTAATGGTAATGATTTTAGCGACCCCGATTTAACCGCTATAGTACCAACAGCTGATTTAGATGTTTGTGTATTAGAGTTTGATTTTGTCCCCATCTGCGATAGTTTAAAAATGAGTTTTGTTTTTGGTTCAGAAGAGTATCCGCAAGGTGTTAGTTTCGCATACAACGATGCTTTTGCTATTTTTCTTACAGGACCAAACCCTTCGGGCGGAAATTACACAGCGCAAAATATAGCCACGCTTCCTAACGGAACACCTGTATCTATTCATAATGTAAATGCGGGAACCAATTCTATTTATTTTCATAATAACTACACAAACCCAAATAACAATGTTGCTTACAATGGCTATACCATTCCCATTACATCGGTTACACCTATACTGCCTTGCAGCACCTACCGTGTAAAATTTGCCATTGCCGATGCCGGTAATGCTTTATTCGATTCGGGTGTTTTTATTAGCAACAATACATTAAGCTGCCAAAGTCCGGTTGTACTTACTGCTAACACTACTGCTTCAAGTGGATGTAACAATACAGGAAGCGCTACAGTTACTGTAACCGGTTATACAGGCACGCCCACTTACCATTGGTTGCCTAACGGACAAAGCACTGCAAGCATCAATAATTTAGCGTCGGGTACATATACCTGCAATGTTAGCATGCACCAAACCTGTGGCATTATAACCCAAACTGTGTCGGCTTATGTGGCTACCAGCGGAAGCACCATAGTACTTACTTCATCGCAAAAAAACCTAACGTGTAACGGAGCCAGCAATGCAAGTGCAACGGTAACTGCTATTGGCGGAACAACTCCGTATACTTATACCTGGAACACCAACCCGATACAAACCGGAATGACCGCTGCTAATCTTTCTGCAGGAACCTACACCGCTACTATTGACGATAACGGCGGCTGCCATGCCGATATTGAAATTATTATTGCTAACCCGCCCGCTATGCAAACAAGTGTTGGTACCACAACAACAACTTGTACAGGGTCAGTTGGTACGGCATCAGTTAACGTGTTAAACAACGGTGTAGCGCCTTATTCGTACATTTGGAGTACAAACCCCGTACAAAACACACAAACAGCCACAGGGCTTGTTTATGGGATATACACAGTACTTGTAACTGATGCGCATACTTGTACAACAACGGCAACAGCAAATGTTCCGATACAGCCCATTGGCTGGAGTGTTGCAGCAACGGCAACTGCCGTAACCTGTTACGGTGGCAATAATGGAACTGCAACAGCTACTATAACCAATGCAGGAAACAACACATTTTCCTATGCATGGAACACAAACCCTACACAAAACTTACAAAGCGCCACTAACTTATCTGCCGGAATTTACACTTGCACCGTAACCGATAACAATGGTTGTGTGCTAACAACTACAGTTGGTATAATACAATCTGCTTTGCTAACATCAAGTATAAATAGTTTGCCAACTTTATGCTCGGGTTCGGTTGGCTCAGCAACAGTTACGGCATCGGGTGGTACACAGCCTTATTCTTATTTATGGAGTAATGCCCAAACAACAAACGTTATACATAATTTAGCACAAGGACAGTATACGGTTAATGTAAATGATGTACATAGCTGTAATACAAATACGGTGGCTACAGTTGGTGTAAATAATCCTGTATTACAAATAGCAACATCGATAGTCAACTCGGTTTGTGGCGGACCATCAGGCTCAATAAACGTTACATTGGTTACACCAAATGCTCCGCCTTATATATAATTGGTCGCCGGGAGGGCAGACCACTCAAAGCATACACAATCTTTCACCAAGCACTTATACGGCAAACATTACTGATGCAAATGGTTGTAAAGGAAATACAACCGCCACTGTTGGAACAAACACTTTTTTTCCTATACAAATAACTACCGCGCCCGATTATTGTGGAAAAAGCATTGGTTCTGCCACAGCCACTCCGCAAGCAAATCCTCCTTATCAATATCAATGGAACACCACGCCACCACAGTTTACACAAAGTGTAAAAAATTTAGTTGCCGGAAATTATACAGTAGTTGTAACCGATGGCTTCAATCCTAATTGTAAAGATTCGGTTATGGTGGTTATTGATAACACGCCTTCTCTAACTATACCGATAAGTACAACGCCTACTTATTGCGATAGAAATTTTGGTTCGGTAACGGCAAACCCAATTGGTTATCCTCCTTATAACTATCAATGGAATGTTGTGCCTGCACAAACCGGACCAACTATCAGTAATTTATACATAGGAACCTATACGGTACAAGTAACCGATTTATATAATTGTGCGGCAACGGCAACAGCTACCGTTTTTAATAAAAACGATGTGTTTACATCTTCACTTAATGTACAGCCCGGCGGAGATATATATTCGCTAACACCTGTTACCATAAGCATTGCTACTAATAGTGG
>Ga0206883_1118_pt1 | contig 11678 bp, 8 predicted proteins | sample Alteio_BWOrgCont_2_FD_152910 | JGI IMG/M metagenome (GOLD analysis project Ga0206883, IMG submission 152910) | Enriched cells from forest soil in Barre Woods Harvard Forest LTER site, Petersham, Massachusetts, United States -... | ecosystem: Environmental > Terrestrial > Soil > Temperate forest > O... | reverse complement strand
AAGCCGAAGGACTCCTCTTCATGGGTGAATCAAGCGCGCGTCAAACTGAGCGGTCTCGAGGCAAATGCCAGTTCGGCACATTCGCTCTACGAGGCAATGCTCGGAAAATTCAATCAGGCGCAGGGCCAGGACGATATACAAACTCCCGATTCGCGCATTATTTCGAGAGCCCAAGTTCCCAGGACCCCGAGTTCGCCCAACAAGACGCGCGATATAGAGATCGCATTTGGCATCGGTATCGTTGCAGGTTTTCTATTGGCCTTGTTCATCGAGCGAACGGATGTCGGCTTTCGGACGTCCGCTCAGGTGGAAGGCGTACTCGGTATTCCTGTGCTGGGAAGCGTCCCCGAAATGGGCGGGGCGGGAAAGTCCGTGACGTCGGTCGTGGACAGGGTCGTCAAAAAGCCCATGTCATCATTTGCCGAATCCATTCGCGGCATCCAATTCGGGCTGCTGCTTTCCAATGTTGATACGAAGCCGAGGGTGGTCCTGGTGACCTCCTCGATCCCGGGCGAGGGCAAGACCACTCTTGCGATCTCATTGGCACGTGTCGCCGCCCGCAACAATCAGCGCGTTATTATCGTCGATTGCGATTTGCGTCGCCCTTCCGTGGCCAAGACGCTTATGCTCGAGCACGGAAAATTCAGTCTGGTCGATGTTCTGACCGGCGGGGCGAGCGTTCCCGACATTATCGTCAAGGACAGCCTGTCGGAGGCGATGGTGTTGCCGACTCGGGCCGTGAAGTCCAATGCGCCCGACCTCTTAAGTTCTCAGGCTATGGAAAAGCTTATCGTGGCGCTTAGGGGTGCCTGCGACCTCGTCGTTATCGATTCCGCGCCGCTGATTCCCGTCAATGATACAAGAGTTTTGGCGCGGCTGGTGGATACGGTAATCTTTGCTGCGCGTTGGGAAAAAACACCGCGGGCCGCCATCCAACGGGCCGTTCGCGTACTTCGCGATGTCGGTGCGCCGATCGCGGGAATTGTTCTTACACGCGCCAACGCGAAACGATTCCAGTACTACAATTACGGCTATCAAACGTATTATACGTACAAGAAGTACTATAATGATTGACGAATAGGATTGATGTCGGACATTGCGACTTTGCGATGGGAAAGTTTAATTTTACGGGTGTGGTGCTTATCCTGCCGGCCGTTTTGCTCGGTATTTACACATGCCAACAGGTGCCGGCGGCATTTGCGGTGGACCGTGCATTTCCTGTTCCCATGTTTATCACGATGAACGTACCGCTGCCGCAGTCAGCCTATCGGAAAGCAGAGGCGGCGCTCGTTACAGCGGATCCGCGCGATGGCCAGTCGGGAATTTCTGCGGCGGAGGCCGGGGCGTTGGACGGAAAGCCCGCATCGACCATCGTTTCCAGGCTTTCTGCGGCACTGACCGCCGCTCCGGCGTCGGGAGAAGGATGGATTTTGCTTGCGGAGTCCCAGTCTCGAAGCGACCCGAAGCGAGCCGCCAATTCGCTTTCCGTGGCACTTGAATTGGCGCCTTTCGAATATTTCCTGGCGGAGCGACAGAGCCTCCTGGCTGCCAAGCTTTGGACGGATCTCCCGGAGGACAGCCGGGCGATCGCCTCCAGGCAGGCGCGAGATCTGTGGAGGTCGCAGGGGGTCGCGTACCATTTGGAGGCAACGCCGATACTGATGTCCGCGGCGAGCATTGAATTGATGCATAGGGCTTTTGCAGAGAGTCCCGTGGAATTGCGGAACTTTGATCTTTGGGCCGAGCAGCAGACGAAGAAACAGGAAGCGCCATAGCGGAATAAAGAGTCCCGATGGTCGAGCCGGGAGTTCTTGGTATCGGATCAGTTGCGGCTGTGTAGCCTGTATAGAACCAATCGAGTGTGAATAAAAAATGGGCGCTCCGAATTTGGCCTTGATCGTTTCGTTGATATCGGCGCTTCTGACTGCCGCTATATGTTTGCGGGCCGCGGAAATCGCGAACAGAACGGGCCTTATCGATCGTCCCGACGGATCGCGGAAGCTGCATTCGGAGGACACACCTTTGGTGGGTGGGCTCGCGGTGCTGTTCCCCACATTCGCACTCGCTCTGGTCTATTTTGGGATAGAGGGCATGGAGCCTTTTGTTGCCTCCGCGCTCGTGGCTTGCGCCGTTATCCTAGCGGTAGGCATAGAAGACGACAGGGTGAGCCTTTCCGTCCACGTCAGGTTCTTGGCCCTCGCCGGCGTTGTGCTCTCCGCTCTGTTCGTGGAGCCGCTTTTTATTCTTCATGCGCTCCGACTCAAGACGTTGGGATTTGAAATTGGGTTTGGAATTTTTGCTGTTCCAATCACCCTTACCATCCTGGTTGGATTTGTGAATGCGGTGAACATGGCGGATGGAATCAACGGACAGCTTCTGGGGTCAGTTTTGGTATGGTGTTCGTTCATAATTATATATTCTCATCCCGAGACAAGAATGCCTTTCTTCGTTTTGATGGCGTCTTCTTCCGTGGCTTTGGTCTTCAACCTCAAAGGGAAGCTTTTCTCCGGCAGCGCCGGTTCTTACGCATTGCCGCTATTTGTTGGTTTGAGTGCCATCGCCGTTTATCGTTACAGCAATGGCAGACTCAGTGCGGAGTTGCCGGCACTCTGGTTTTGGCTTCCCGTTGTGGATTGCGTTCGACTGTTCGCTTGGCGAATGGCGAAGCGCCGCTCGCCATTCTCGTCGGATCGCAATCATTTGCATCACGTGTTGCTGGAGAACCTTGGCCCGCAGGGGGCGCTAATTGCCTATCTCATTTTGCTGGCAATCCCGGGGTTGGTCGCCATTCAAAACGATTCATGGGGGGACGTCGCCCTGTTGCTATGCCTGTCCTGTTACATCTTCGCGATTGGGGGAGGCATGGCAAGGTTGCGGTCAGGATTGTCGCGAGGAAAAGGATTGCCCCACGCCAAGACCGAGAATGGCGGCATAGGTTAGAGCAACGGCTGGGATTTGCAGACTAAAGTCGAAGGCGGAGTGCACGGCCACCAGGATGCTCGCTGCGAGTCCGAGCATCGGATAAATTTGGTTGCGCCTTCTTTCAAATACCCCCCGATAACAGCGAAGAGCCAAAAGCGAAATCGCCGCCAGCAGGGCGATGGCGGCCGGCAGGCCGAGGCCGGCTGCAAGTTCCAGATAATCATTGTGCGCTTTGTCCATCACAAAAGGGAAGAAGCGCTCGGCATAAAGCGGATAGGCATCTTGGAAGGTCCCGAGGCCGAGACCCAGCCAGGGAGCATCGGCGATCATCCGCAACGCCGCCTGCGACAGAACGATACGTAGATCGTCCGGACCGCCGCTGTCGAACAGCGTGTTCAGATGCTCCTCAAGATTTGTTCCACTGGAGATGAAAAGCGCTACTGCGCCAAATATGAGTACCAGACCTGTAACGAGTATGGCGCGGATCGTCATCCGGTGCGCGGCCATTCGCGCGCTCAAAGCCAGGAGCGCAACCATCGCAAGAAGAGTTGAAAGAAAGCCCGCGCGCGATCCGCTGGCTATGAGGGCGGTAAAGGACCCGATCGCCGCGATGAATGGAAGCGTACCTGGCCCAAAAAGATATTGAGTCAGGCTTAGGACAAATTGCTTTTTGCCAAGGCTCGCGTGGACCGACCGGTACCCTAAGCGCACGAGTTGGGCAGCCGAACAAATTGCGCCCAGCCCCATATAGGTCGCGAAGCTGTTGCGATTGACGAATGGCGCCGACAGTTTGGATGCGGCCGATGGGATTGAATAGAAAAGTTCGTCCTGGTGGAGATTCAACGCGCTTAATATGAGCGCATATGCGGCATAACAGAATGTGATAGTGATCAATGCAGTCAGGATGCGTGCCGCCCTGTTTGAGTCTTCGGCCGCATGGGCGGTAAGGACGGCGAAAAGTGCATAGGCGGCGAGCTTCAAGAGGGAGGAGCGGGTTTCCCAGGGATTGATCGAGATCGTGGCGGTCACGGGATGGGCCAGCGAGGTCGAGGCAATTTGCCAGATCGGGTGGGTCCACGAGGCGGGCACGAAGCCGATTGTCTGTATCAGGCCCCAGAGCAGGACCGCTCCATAGAGCAATGTAGGAAGTGCCAGCCGTCTCAGAAGTTTCAGAAAATGCTCGGTGCCGCGAGCTGTCGTCGGAACCGAAAATACCCAAATGAGGCATACGGATATAATGAGCAGGTCCCACGACCATGGCCGGTTGCTCCCCAAAGGAAAGGGCGACCAGGCCAGCAGACCGATAAGCATCCAGCTCGATAGTGTGGTGACGATACGCGCCTTTCCGTCGCCGGCGCGCTTGTCGTTGTCATCCTCGGCGAGGGTATTTGACATATAATTTACTCAATCGAGGCCAATGGCAGGAAATAGCTCCAATTTCGGGCGCTCCGCGCGCAATTCAACCGAAAATTGGTCTTGATCCCACCCATTGATAGCAGCGCTGACGGACAGCAGGAATTCGATTCGGACCATTAGGCTATTGGAAGCTGACGATTGGGCCAATCCGACTCGGCACCTTGGGCCAAATTGGCCGAAGCGCGGTCGAATCCGTCTCGGGCCGATGCGAATATGAGGCCTTTCCTTCCGCTAATTTATCGTCTTAAATCACTGAAACTATTATTATATTGCCAAGATTGATTCGTTTATCCGTCGGGTTGGGGATGGTCTATTTCGAAGACGTAAAGCCTTCCAGGCGCAGTCCGGCCGTCGTTGGAACATCAAAAGGCGGAGGTACATTTCCGTCCGACAGCAACAACAAATGGTTCGCTGTCCAGACGTCGCCTAACCGCGAGAAATTGGCTTCTTTCCATCTTCGGAACCAAGCCTTTCTGACCTTTTTGCCCGTGAGAAGGGTAACGCGTCGCCATGCGCGCCGGATCGACACCGTGCTTCGACCGTTCTTTCCCGGATATCTTTTTATATCTCTCAACATAGATGTCCAACGCTGGCGAAGCGTGAACGGCACGGTCGGCGTCGCGCGCTTGATTGCCCACGGGGAGGTACCGACGGCAATTCCGACGGGCATCATCGAAGCGCTGCTCGATTCATGTGGGGTCGACGGCACTGTGCGATGGCGCCCAGACCTCTGCCTTGGAGATTCGGTGAAGGTCATTGAGGGCCCGCTCACCGGTTTCGTCGGTCAAGTTGAGAGGCTTGACGATGCAGGCCGGGTGCGCGTGCTTCTGGAAGTCATGGGGGGGCGGGTGCCGATGCTCCTCTCTCATGATTGTGTTGCGAGGGCGAACAGCGGTCTTTGACCCCTGTGTTTCTCTCGGAGAGGCCTAATCGGGTGGACCCTTTTCACCCGAAGTGCGGTAGCATGGCTTTGTTTCCTGCATGCTCTCCATCTTGATTGATCCCTAAAAATCCCGCCCGATGATTTGTCCGAGAAACGCGGTGCTTGTTGATCTGCGCAATAGCGACCAATACTGCTCTGGAAGTGCGCGTGCTGGTGATGTCCTGTGTCATGTTGACGAGACAGAACCGTTTGTGATCGCAATTCGATTCCCGCGGTATTGTTGAAATGTGCGGTATCGCCGGCGCTTTTTCGTATTTCCGGAATGCGGCCCCGGTTGACGGCAACATTATCGCGCGGCTGAATGACCTTCAGAAGCATCGCGGCCCCGATGGCGAGGGGCTGTGGTCGTCCGATGACGGAAAAGTGGTACTTGGCCATCGGCGTTTGGCGATTATCGACACCGCTCCTTCCGGAGCACAGCCGATGACAGATGCGTCGGGACGCTGGGTTATCACCTTCAACGGCGAGATCTACAATTATGCCGCACTGCGTTCCGAGTTGGAGCAGTTGGGATGCATACTCCGCACCCGCAGCGATACGGAAGTCCTTATCCAGGTCATAGCGACGTGGGGCGAGCAGGGGCTTCTGAAGTTGCGCGGCATGTTTGCCTTCGCACTGTGGGACAACCTGGAAAGAGAACTTTGGCTTGCGCGCGATCCGTACGGCATCAAGCCGCTTTATGTCGCGCAAGGGGCTGACACGATTTGGTTTGCTTCGCAGGCGCGACCTTTGTCGGTTTCCGTGCCCATACGGACCACGCGAAGCGCAGCCGCCCTGGTGGGGTTCTATCTTTGGGGGCATGTCCCTGAGCCCTTTTCCTGGTGGGAAGGCATTCGAATGTTTCCTGCCGGACATGTCCAACGCATCAAGGCGGGAGCGTCGATAGGCAAACCTCATGGCTATAAGTTGATCGAAGATGCCTATGCCCAGCAGCCCAGCCGCGCGCTTCTGCCAGGCGAATTGCACGACCTTCTGTTCGATGTCGTGCGCCATCATCTTGTGTCAGATATCCCGGTAGGGATTTTTCTTTCCGCGGGCATCGATTCCAATGTTATCGCGGCATTGGCGGCAGAGACCGGGGCGCGGTTGCGAACGATTACCGTCGCTTTTGACGAATATTTGGGCACATCCAACGATGAGGGCCCGTTGGCCGAGGCTGCGGCGAAGGCGCTTGGCAGCGACCATGTTACGGTACGGGTCAAGCGCGACGAATTCGATACGCTGTTGGATGACTTCATGGCTGCGATGGACCAGCCGAGTATCGACGGTCTGAATACGTACCTGGTCAGCCGTGTCGCCGCGCAGCAGGGTCTGAAGGTTGCGCTGTCCGGCTTGGGTGGGGACGAGCTGTTTGGCGGCTATCCGTCTTTTTGGCAGATTCCAATGCTCCTGAGGATGGGGCGACTGATGCCGAATGGAGGACCCGTCGGTCGCGGCATGCAGAATCTCCTGCGCGTATTTCCGGCAATGGGAAGCTCGCCAAAATTGGCCGGGTTTATCAGCCATTCCGGAAGCTTGGAACGCGCCTATCTGCTGCGTCGCGCACTCTATCTTGAAGGCGAACTGGAGACCGTTCTTGACCAGACTTGGGTAAGCGCCGGCCTGGAGGAACTGGATACGGCCGCAATGCTGCGCCAAACGATCAAACCGCTATTGGCGACCGGCGGTTCTCTCCATGCTCAGATATCGGCTTTGGAGTCTTGTTGGTATATGCGCAATCAATTGCTGCGCGATACCGATTGGGCCGGTATGGCGCATGGCGTTGAGGTACGGGTTCCCTTTGTCAGCCAACATCTCATAGATGGACTGGGTCCCGCAATTTCCTCCAGCAGGCCGCCCAGCAAGAGCGATTTGGCTTCTTGCGCAACAGGGATTCCTTCGGAGATCCGATTGAGGTCGAAAACGGGTTTCACGACGCCGGTGCGATCCTGGATCGCGAAAGTTAGAGGAAGCGAGCCGCGTGGTTTGAGAGGATGGGCGGCGCGAATCCACAGGCGTTTTCGGTTGATCGACTAAGACCTGTGACAGGGACCGCGCGAAATGAATGACGGATTACGGCTGGCAGTGTTGCTGACGGACGCCTTCGGCGGGTTTGGCGGCATATCAAAATTCAACTGCGATCTCCTCGATGCGTTCAATGCGTCCGCTCAGGTGGAGCATGTTACGGTGTTGCCGCGTCTGATCCCCGACAAAATCTGCGGCCTTCTGCCCGAGTCTATGGTCTATGACCGGATGGCATCGCGCGGAAAGATCAGTTACATGCGGCGTGTTCTATCCCATAGCTTTCGCGACTCAATAGACGTCGTCGTTTGCGGGCATGCAAACCTTCTTGCGGCTGCATGGCTGATGTCCCGGCTGCGGCATACGAAGCTGATTCTTATCATTCATGGGATTGAAGCCTGGCAACCTCCGCGCTCGAAAGTATTGGCTTCGTTATTTCAGAGTGTGGACTTTGTCGTTTCCGTCAGCCGCCTGACGGCCGAACGATTCAGTTCGTGGTCCAAGTTTCCGTTGGAAAAATGCATAATCCAGCCAAACTGTGTTGACCTGACCCGTTTCGAAAGCGCGCCGCCCGATGAGCAATTGATTGAACGATATGGTCTCAAGGGTTGCAAGGTCCTTATGACTTTGGGGAGATTGGCGCTTAAGGAGCGATACAAGGGATTCGACGAAGTCATGGATGTTTTGCCGTCCCTCATTCCCCGGTTCCCCAACCTAAAATATCTCATTGTTGGAGATGGACAGGACCGGCAACGTCTTGAAGAGAAGGCAAAGGTGCTGTCGATCGGCGATCATGTGGTGTTCGCGGGGAAAATTCCGGAAAGCGATAAAGTCGCTCACTATAACCTTGCGGATGCCTATGTGATGCCGAGTTCGGGCGAGGGTTTTGGAATCGTTCTGATTGAGGCTGCGGCATGCGGCGTGCCGGTCATCGGAAGTATCGTCGATGGCTCGAGGGAGGCGTTGTTGAACGGGGAACTGGGGCAGCTCGTGCACCCAGCCGACGTAGACGCGCTCGTGAAGGCCATAGTCGGCATTCTCAGCCATCCGGGCGAGCGACGCCGCTCTCCTCTTCTGGACACATTCAGCATAGGAAGTTTCCAGGGGCGGGTGGATCATTGGTTGAAGCTTGTGTCGCAAGACGTCGTCGAACAGTCTGTTCTTGCCCATGCGTGAACATCCGCCTATCTCAGGCGACCTGGCGCAGGTCATTGTTCGGGCTATCGCCGTAAGAGGCTCGTCATCGGCCAAAACGCTATAGTGGGTTGGGGAGGACTGAGCGTCGACCGAGGCGCGTTGTCTCGGACGAGAGATCTGCATCTCCGCAATGAGGTCTTGAAATAATGCAAATCATTCTTGAAGCCGGTCGAGCCGAACGGAACTACTGGCGGGATCTTTGGCGATATCGGGAGCTTTTTGCGATTCTTGCCTGGCGGGATGTTGCTCTTCGGTACAAACAAACAGTCATTGGCGGCACCTGGGCCGTCGTGCGACCGTTTCTTACAATGGTGGTGTTCACCGTTCTTTTCGGTCGCTTGGCACAACTCCCAAGCGACGGGGCCGCGCCATATGCCATTATGGTTTTTGCCGGTATGTTGCCTTGGTTCCTGTTCTCCACAATATTGAGCGAAGCATCCAATAGCCTGGTCGCCAATACCAACCTCATCGGCAAGGTCTACTTTCCCCGTATCATCATACCGTCCGCAACCGCGGTCGTGGCCTTGGTGGATTTGTCGGTCAATCTGGCTATGCTGGCCGTATTGATGATTTGGTATGATTTCGTGCCAACGTGGCGCTTACTTCTGTTGCCTGTATTTGTGGTTCTGGCTTTGTTTGCGAGCCTTGGACCTTCCCTATTCGTCACCGCGCTGAACGTAAAATATCGCGACTTCCGGTACATTATTCCGTTCATCGTGCAGTTCGGCCTTTACGTCTCGCCCGTGGGCTTTTCGAGCGCCATCGTCCCTCAAAAGTGGAGACTTTGGTATAGTCTCAATCCGATGGTGGGAGTGATCGACGGTTTTCGTTGGTGCCTGCTGGGTGAGAACAGCGTGCTGGACGCCAGGTACTTCTTGTCGAGCATTTTCATAATCGTCCTGTTGCTGACGGTCGGAGTCGGTTATTTCCGTCGGACGGAGCGTACTTTCGCGGATTTGATCTAGCGGCATTCCATGCGTGTGCCGGCGGACATCTGGCAGGAAGCAACAGCGGAAAAGATGCATCCTATGTTTGGTACGCGGGTAATGAGATGAAATGACAGACGAAGTCGCCATTCGCGCCGAAGGACTGGGCAAGAAGTACCTGATAGGCCATGAGATCGACCGTTATTCCACTTTGCGTGATGTCATGGCCCGCGCAGCAAAGAATGCCTGGCGAAAGACGGCCGACATGGTGCGAGGACGTGAGATTATCGCCGGCGATACGGTAGAGGAATACTGGGCGCTCAGGAACGCCAATTTCGAGGTTAAGCGCGGCGAGGTCCTCGGAATCATTGGCCATAACGGCGCAGGAAAATCCACGCTTCTGAAGATACTGAGCCGCATTACAGAGCCAACGGAAGGCCGGGTTACCATTAACGGCCGGGTGGCCAGTCTGCTGGAAGTTGGAACCGGGTTTCATGGAGAACTCACCGGTCGAGAGAATGTCTTTCTAAACGGCGCCATCCTCGGTATGACCCACGCCGAAATCAAACGCAAATTCGATGAGATTGTCGCTTTTTCTGAAGTGGAAAGATTTCTCGACACGCCGGTCAAGCGTTACTCGTCTGGGATGTACCTCAGACTGGCTTTCGCAGTGGCTGCTCATTTGGAGCCTGAAATACTGATCATCGACGAGGTTTTGGCGGTTGGGGATCTGCAATTCCAGCGAAAGTGTCTGGGTAAAATGCGTTCCGTCGCAAGTGAAGGACGCACCGTATTGTTCGTCAGCCACACAATGGCGCTCGTCGCAAATCTTTGCGAAAGAGCATTGCTTCTGGAACAAGGACGCATCGTGCACAGCGGCCCTACAACCGAAATCATAACGGTATTTCTTCAAACCGCATCGGGTCGATCGGGGCACGCGAAATTGGCTGGAAATTCGCAATGTGCCGGCAGCGAGTACGTCAGCCTTCTTGAGGCAAGGATCATATCCGGGGGCAATCTGGTCAGCGATACAAAAATGGATGAAGACGTAACCCTGCAATTTACATTCGAGATAAGAGGGGCGTCAGGGGAATACTCGAGTATGATTCACCTCTACGACAAAGAGGGCACGCTGGTTCTGAGCAGTACCACCTATGCAAGGCCTTACGAACCTGGCTCATACGGGCACGAATATACGCTTCCGGCAAATTTTCTAAATGACGGCATGTACACGTTTTCAATTATGTTGCTTAAGGATCTGATGCATGTGGAAGCTGCCGCTGAAAGATGCATTAGCTTTGTCGTGCACGAAACGGGAATTGGCCGGGAACAATATGGCGGAAAAATGAAAGGGTGCGTGCGTCCCCATCTCCTAACTCGGGAATTCCTCACCACCGGGGAAGGGCTGGCACCGGAGAGCTTCCACCGAGGGGCAGCGCATCAATAGGGCTTCGGCTATGGGAAAACCTGTGTCGGCGAGAGATCGGTAGAGCGACTTTCGCATGCGGATTGCGTACGTTTTATCAAAGACATTCGATTACGATCGATTGATCGCCGGCGACGCGGGCAGCGCATTTGCGGAAGATTACGATCTTCCCGTCATTTCGCTCGACCGGCTGGCCGCCGAGAGATACGACATGGCCGTCATCGACCAAAGGTTTCAGCCTGATGAACTTCCCACATTAAGGGCCGCGATATCCGACAATAGACATGCGACATTCGTCTTACGCGTCTGCGATCCGTTCTGGGAGCACACGCAGAATCACTGGTGGTATCGCTTCGTATTGGAAATGTTGGATACGCCGCGGGTTCATGTGATGCTGAACTATCAGCCGTCCGAAATCACCGCTCTCATGGCCACCCGCGCCCGTCGCTCGCAGTACGTCTTTGCCCCCTACGTTTATCGACCGGAGAAGGAGGTGGGAGTCGATCACCAGAAGCGCTCCCACAGGGTACTATTTTCAGGCGCCTTAAATTCGGCCTTGTACCCTCTTCGCACGCAAATGCAGCGGATCGCATCGGCCTGGCCGCCTCTACGTGCGATGAGCAATACTCTTCGGCATCCGGGCTATACGGATATTGGCCAGACGCAGCGGCACGAATGCATCGGTGATTCATATATCGCGGAGCTGGCGAAGTTTCGCTTCGCGGCGGTGTGCTCGTCACGATGCCGTCTTGAATTTCTCAAATACAGGGAATTCGCATATGCGGGAGTTTTGCCCGTCGGCGATATGCCGGCGACATTGCTCGATTGTCCACCCGACTCTTGGGTA
>Ga0206883_1116_pt1 | contig 11939 bp, 10 predicted proteins | sample Alteio_BWOrgCont_2_FD_152910 | JGI IMG/M metagenome (GOLD analysis project Ga0206883, IMG submission 152910) | Enriched cells from forest soil in Barre Woods Harvard Forest LTER site, Petersham, Massachusetts, United States -... | ecosystem: Environmental > Terrestrial > Soil > Temperate forest > O... | reverse complement strand
CTGGGCCTCCTGCAATATTTTCTCCACCCAGGATCACGCCGCGGCCGCCATCGCCGCCACCGGAACGCCGGTGTTCGCCTGGAAGGGCGAGACACTGGAGGAATACTGGTGGTGCACGTGGAAGGCCATCATCTTCCCCGGGAACAAAGGCCCGCAGCTCATCGTGGACGACGGGGGCGACGTGACCTTGCTCATCCACAAGGGCTACGAGATGGAGAACGGCGACAAGTGGGTGGACTCCCCCTCCGACAACCACGAAGTCAAGGTCATCAAGGACTTGCTCAAGAAAATCGCCGCGGAGCAGCCGGGCGTCTTTCATGCGATTGTCAAGGACCTGAAGGGCGTCTCGGAAGAGACCACCACGGGCGTGCACCGCCTCTATGAAATGGCGAAGGCCGGCAAGCTGCTGTTCCCCGCCATCAACGTGAACGACAGCGTCACCAAGTCGAAGTTCGACAACCTGTATGGCTGCCGCGAGTCTTTGCTCGACGGCATCAAGCGCGCCACCGACGTGATGATCGCCGGCAAGGTCGGCGTCGTCTGCGGCTACGGAGACGTGGGCAAAGGCTGCGCCGAAGCCCTGCGCGGCATGGGCGCCCAGGTCATCGTGACCGAAATCGATCCGGTGTGCGCCCTGCAGGCCGCCATGGCGGGCCATCGCGTCATGCCGGTGGAAGACACCCTCGGCATCGGCGACATCTACGTGACCACCACCGGCAACCGGGACATCATCACCGTGGAGCACATGGTGAAGATGAAGGATCAGGCCATCGTGTGCAACATCGGCCACTTCGACAACGAAATCCAGGTGGACAAGCTGGAAAAGCTTCCGGGCATCAAGAAGCTCAACATCAAGCCGCAGGTGGACAAGTACACCTTCCCGGCCGGCAACAGCATCTACATGCTGGCCGAAGGCCGCCTGGTGAACCTCGGCTGCGCCACCGGCCATCCGAGTTTCGTGATGAGCAACAGCTTCACCAACCAGACGCTCGCCCAAATCGAGCTTTGGTCCACCCGCGACAACCGTCCCGTCGGCGTCACCGTCCTTCCCAAGAAGCTGGACGAGGAAGTCGCGCGGCTTCACCTCGGCAAAATCGGCGTGAAGCTGACGCAGCTCACGCAGGCGCAGGCGGATTACATCGGCGTGCCGGTGGAAGGCCCCTACAAGGCGGATCACTACCGCTACTAGGCAGCGCGTTCATCCATGATGCAAGACGAGCCCCTCCGCAAGAGGGGTTCGTCATTTTCATCCGTCCTGTTTTTCACCCGTCTTCGAAGCACTCCGTTTAATTGTCAATTGGCATCTTGATGAACGCCACAAAATGTCACATGACAACCCGTGGCTTTGGCGAATTCCCTAGATTGGCCACATGGTCGACGTGGATCGTTGGAAACAAATTGGCGAGAGAATCGGCGCGTTAATCCGCCTCAGGGGCTATACGTCCGTCGAACTGTTCGCCCACGAAAACGGGCTGGACAAATCCGTCCTAAACCGCCTCATCAACGGAAAAAGGGAGGTCCGCCTTTCGACCTTTCTTAAAATCGCGGACGCCCTGGAAATCGGAATGGAAGCTCTGGAAGGCCGGCCATCCCATGGGAGCCTGGTGCGGGAAACCCATCTGGAGGAGGGGATGGCCAAGTCGAAAAGCCCGCCGAAAAACCAAACCTCGAAAGCCCGCATTCTGAAATTGACGCTCTCCGATTTCGATCGCATCGAAATCCGCAAAACGCCGCGCGACAAACACCCTCTTGTCCTCGACAGCTCCCGGGAAAAATCAGCGCCGACGCTGACGCTGTGGTCTCCGTCGTTCAAGCTCGAGTTTTAAATCGATTAAGTCAGGTGCTCCAAATGCTAAAGCCAAGGCTCAAGGCGAGCGTCATGGAGTGGAGCATGTCCGACGCGTTCAGGACGTTGTAGGTGAGACGCAAATCCGCGGGGCCCACCGCGGAACCCAGCCCGGCATCCCAGCTGAAAAAGGTGTTATTGACGTTGCTGGCGAAAGTGTAAAAGGAGCCCGAGGTCCTGTCCGTGTTCACGAAGTCGGCGCCGAGTTCCCCCACGACGTACGCGGTGGACTGGGGAAAGCAGATCTTCAGGCCGCCCAAAACCGGAACCTGCGTCAAGGTCTCGTCGCGGTATTGGAAGTGATAAAGGTATCCCGATTTTGCCATCAAGGCTATTCCCGGAACCGCTCCGACCTCGATGTCTCCAAGGCCGCCGACTCCCGGGCCGGCGTGGTTCGACAAGGTGCTGAGAGGAAGCTGACCGGTGACGGCGATGCCGATGCTCACCGTGCCCGTCTCAATGTCCATTTGACAATACGCCGTCCCCAAGGACAAACCAAGCGCAAACACCCCGAATACAGCAAGCTTTTTCATGGACGCATCCTTTCTTGAAAATCCTTACCGCCTCAAAGCAAGGCAAAGGTCCCTGCCTCTATTTACAACCCGCGCCTCAATTAAACAACAGAAAACCCGGGTAACAGGGAGCCTCTTCTTTCAAAGAGGCTCCTTGGAACAGTCCTGTACGTGAAAATTTAGGGTTCGGTCAACCCTGCCCGTGTGTCCGAGTTCAATCTTTTAAGTGCTCCAGATGTTGAAGCCGATACTCAGCCCCACGGTCATGGAGTTGGTCATATCGCTCGCGTTCAGCACATTGAAGGTAAGGCGCAGATCCACGGGGCCCACATCGGAGCCAAGGCCGGCGTCCCACCCAAAAGTGGTGGAGTTGTCCACGTGGGCCGGCGTCAGGGTGGTGCTGGTGAAGTCCCTTCGAACAAGCACCGCGCCCATCTCTCCGGCCACGTAAATGGGGGTGGTGGGAACGCTGTACTTCAGGCCGCCCATAATGGGAATTTGATGGTAATAGCTGAGATCGTGTTTTTGAAAGTGATAGAGATATCCGGAACGCGCCGTCACGGCCAGACCGGGATACATGCCGGCTTCGATGTCTCCGAGTCCGCCCAGGCCGATGCCTACGTTATCCGCAAAGTTTCCGATGGGAAGCTCCCCGACTCCGGCGATTCCCACGCCGACCTGGCCTATTTGCGCGGACGCGGTTCCAAGAGACAAAACCAATGCAAATACTCCAAACGCAACGAGCTTTTTCATGGGTCATTCCTTTCGTAGGGTTCACCCCCGCGCCAAATCCACGGCAGGGGCTCCCTTTCTATTTACAACGCCTCCCAGGATTAAACCACTGCGGGAGTCCCCGTAAAAAACCAATAAAAAAACCTCTTCTCACGAAGAGGTTTTCCGTCCTTCCACCGTTGCGCGAAACTTTTAAAAGAACTCCTTCAAAGGCTTAAGCCTTGGCCAGAAATTCCTCAATCGTGGAAGAAGTGTGCAGAAGAATATCCAAATCCATTAAATCCTCGCGGCCAATCACATGATCCCTTTTGGGGCGACCGGAGAAAAGCGGAATGAAATCCTTCGCCAAAACGTTTTCCAGTTTGACCGCTCTTTTGTCTTCGAATTGAGGTGTCATCTTTTGCCTCCCTTATATGCGAGATACCTAGGAGATACGGGAGCAAAAGACATACCGGATTGGAAAGCGCCAGCACCCCCCTTTATTTGCAAATAAAGGGTTTGAGGGCATTTGAATGCCGGGGGTCGCCGGAAAACCTCCGGTACCCCGTATGAAAACGAAACGCTTCTCAATGCGCCGAGGCGCGTTTGAAACGCAGGGGCGCCTACATCACCGGAGAGACTTCGGCCATGCCGTGCTCTTTGAGCTTGCGCCACAAAGTGGAGCGCGAAATGCCCAGGCGCCGCGCGGCTTCCGTGTGGTTGCGGCGGCATACCTCGAGCACTTTTCGGATGTAGTCTCTCTCTATCTCGGACAGGGTCAAAAGCGAATCTGGAGCTTCCATGGTTTTTTCCTCCGCCTTGGTTAAGGCAAGCAGGGGCGGAACAGGGTCCGCCCCGGTCAAATATTCCGGGAGATCCCCGAGCAAAATGTGGTCGCCTTCGCACAGGGTCACGGCGTGTTCGATGATGTTTTCAAGCTGACGGATGTTTCCGGGGTAGTCGTAATTGAGCAGGAGGGCCTCGACGTTTTTGGCCATCCCCAGGATTTCCTTCTTTTGCTGGGCCGCGTACTTTTTGACGAAACCGCGAATGAGGCCGGGAATGGCGCCGCGGCGCTCCCTCAAGGGCGGCAGCGTCAGGTGGAAGACGCTGAGGCGGTAGTAGAGATCCTCGCGAAAGCGCCCTTCGGCGATGGCCTGGTGAAGGTCGCGGTTGCTGGCCGCAAGGACACGCACGTCCACGTAGCGGTTCTCGGTGTCGCCCACGCGGCGGATTTCCTTTTCCTGCAGGAAGCGGAGAAGCTTGACCTGGGTTGTCAGGCTGAGTTCCCCGATTTCATCCAGGAACAGGGTTCCCTTGTCCGCCATTTCGATAAGGCCCTTTCGGTCCGCCACCGAACCGGTGTAGGAGCCCTTGCGCGAACCGAAAAGCTCCGCCTCCACCAAGCTTTCCGGAATGGCGCCGCAATTGACGGCCACGAAGTGCTCCTCGTTTCTTTGCGACAGGCTGTGGACGATATTGGCGATAAATTCCTTGCCCGTCCCGCTTTCCCCGGAGATGAGGAGCGTGCTGTCGGTGGGGGCCACCTTGATCAGCGTCTTCAATATTTTTTTCATGGCCGGCGAGGTGCCGAGCAAATCCTCGAGCACGTGTTCGCGCAGTTCGCGCACGCTGCGGCGGCTGACCGATCGCGAGAGCGCCTTGCCCGCCAGCGATTCCAACAGCTTGACGTTGACGGGCTTGATGAGGAAAGAATGCGCCCCGCGCTGCACCGCAGCCTCGGCCTTGGACGTGTCCCGCATGCTGGCCAGGATGAACACTTCGATGCCGGGATTGCGCTCCTTGGCCAAGGTCAGGATGTCGAGATTGTCGATGGTCAGGAGATCCGCGGAAAGAAAGAGCACCGCGATGTCCCCCTGGCTCAAGATGCGGATGGCGCTCTGGCCCCCCGAGCTTTCCGTAAGGCGGGTGTCCGGCAAAGACCAGGCATCGAAAACTTCCTTCTTCAAACCCGCGTCGCCGTCCAGGATAAGAACCTTGGCGGCCTGCGTTTCCACGGTCTGAATGTCGGTTGCTTCCATGTTTTATTGCTTCAGGAAAGTGTGTTTCACGAAAAGAAGGACTTCGCCTTGTCTTTAAGGCCCTGGGGATTCGAGTTCGGCTTCGTCTCCCAAATCTTCTGGAGCTCCTTCAGGAGTTCGGTTTCGCGCCCGCTCAAGGCCTGGGGAGTGTGCGCATGGAGTTTCACGTACAAATGGCCGTGGTTCTTCCCATGCAGTTCGGGCAGGCCCTTGTCCCGCAGGCGCATCAGCTTCTCGCTCTCCGTGCCCGCCGGAATTTTCAGCTCGACCTCGCCTTCGAGCGTGGGCACGCGGACGGCGCCGCCCAGCGCCAAAGTGGTGAAGGAGACGTCCATCGCGCAATGAAGATCGGCGCCGCGCCGCTCGAAAAAATCGTCCTTGGCCTCGTGGATGACGACCATGAGATCGCCGGACGCGCCGCCCTGCGGTCCGCGATGCCCCTCGCCGCGTAGCGTAAGGTACTGGCCCTCCTCGACGCCGGCCGGTATGTCCACCTGGACCAGAGCTTCATCCATGATGCGGCCCTGGCCTCCGCAGTCGGGACACTTGGTCTTGACCTGCTGGCCCGTTCCGCCGCATTGGGGGCAGGTGGTGACGTTGACCACCTGTCCGAAAAAGGAATTCTGCACGCGCCGCACCTGGCCCTGGCCGTTGCAGCCCGAACAGGTCTGCTTTCCGGTTCCCCCTTCGCCTTTGCAGGTCTTGCAGGCGTTGTAGCGCTTGAGCTGAATTTTCTTGGTGACGCCCTTGGCGACCTCCTTGAGCGTGAGCGTCAGGGCTATTTGAATGTCCTGGCCGCGCGGAGGACCGGAAGGGCGTCCGCCGCGGCGCCCCGCGCCGCCGAACGCCTCGCCGCCTCCAAAAATGTCGCCGAACGCGGAGAAGATGTCCTCGAAGTTGCTGAACCCCTGCGGGCCTGCGCCGCCCCCGCCGCCGCCCATGGCGTTCATGCCCGCATGGCCGAACCGGTCGTACTGCGCCTTCTTCTGTTCGTCGGAAAGCACGCCGTAAGCCTCGGCGGCCTCCTTGAATTTTTCCTCGGCGGCCTTGTCGCCCGGATTTTTGTCCGGATGATATTTAATGGCCTGTTTCTTGTAGGCCGACTTTATGGCCGTGGCATCGGCGTCCTTGGAAACGCCCAGCACTTCGTAATAATCACGCTTCGTGGCCATCTATTCCCTTGCTTCCAAACTTTTCCCAATCCATCGCTTGCCTTGAAGACTCAAAGAGCGCGGACAACCCCGAGGGATTGTCCGCGCGATTTCCATTCCTAAGTCCGCTTAGTCGACGACCTTGAACTCGGCGTCCGTGGCGCCTTCTTCCGGCTTGTGTTCACCGGCTTCGGGCGCGGACGGCTCTTCGGGCTCGGCAGGACCTCCGCCCGGAGCGCCGGCGCCGGCCTGGGCCGCCGCCTGGGCGAGCTGCTGCGAAGCCGCTTCCAGCTTCTGCATGGCCGCCTTGATTTCCTCCAGATTGTCCGACTTCTCCACCTTGCGCAGTTCATCGACCGCGCTTTGAACGCCGGCCTTGTCCGCAGCGGGAATCTTGTCGCCCTGCTCCTTCAGCATCTTCTCGACGCCGTAGGCGAGCTGCTCGGCCTGGTTCTGCAGGTCGATTTTTTCCCGTTCCTTGTGATCGGCGTCGGCGTTGGCCTCGGCTTCCTTGACCATGCGCTGGATGTCGGCTTCCGAAAGTCCGGAGCTCGCCTCGATGCGAATCTTCTGCTCCTTGCCGGTGGCCTTGTCCTTGGCGGACACGTGCACGATGCCGTTGGCGTCGATGTCGAAGGTCACTTCAATCTGGGGCAGACCGCGCGGCGAGGGCGTGATGCCCGTGAGTTCAAAGCGCCCCAAAGTGCGGTTGTGACGCGCCAGTTCGCGCTCGCCCTGCAGCACATGGATGCTCACCGCCGGCTGGTTGTCCTCGGCCGTGCTGAACACCTGGCTCTTGCGCGTGGGGATGGTCGTGTTGCGATCGATGAGCTTGGTCAGCACGCCGCCCAAAGTCTCGATGCCCAGCGACAGCGGGGTCACGTCGAGAAGGAGAACGTCCTTCACGGCGGTGTCGCCCGCCAGGACGCCGGCCTGCACCGCAGCGCCGACAGCCACCACCTCGTCCGGGTTCACGCCCTTGTGGGGCTCCTTGCCGAACAGTTTTTCGACGGCTTCCTGCACGGCGGGGATGCGCGTCGATCCGCCCACCAGAATCACCTCGTCGATGTCCTTGGCGGTTTTGCCCGCGTCTTTCAAGGCCTTCCGGCACGGTTCCAGGCTCCGCTCAACCAGATCGCTTGTCAGCTGATCGAACTTGGCGCGGGTCAGGTTCATTTCCAGATGCTTGGGTCCCGAGGCGTCCGCCGTGATGAAGGGCAGGTTGATGGACGTCTGCGCGGAACCCGAGAGATCGATTTTGGCCTTCTCGGCGGCCTCTTTAAGGCGCTGCAGGGCCATCTTGTCCTGGCGCAGATCGATGCCGTTCTCCTTCTTGAACTCCTCGGCTATCCAGTCCATGATCACCTGGTCGAAGTCGTCGCCGCCCAGATGCGTGTCGCCGTTGGTGGACTTCACCTCGAAGACGCCGTCCCCGATTTCCAGGATGGAGATGTCGAAGGTTCCGCCGCCGAGGTCATAGACCGCGATGGTTTCGTTCTTCTTCTTGTCGAGCCCGTAGGCGAGCGCCGCGGCGGTGGGCTCGTTCACGATGCGAAGCACGTCCAGGCCCGCGATGCGTCCCGCGTCCTTGGTGGCCTGGCGCTGCGCGTCGTTGAAGTAGGCCGGAACCGTGACCACGGCCTGCGTCACCGTTTCGCCCAGGTAATCCTCGGCGATTTTCTTCATCGCCTGAAGGATCATGGCCGAAATTTCCGGCGGCGTGTATTTCTTGCCGTCGATTTCCACGGACACCGGCTCGCTGCCGGTTCCCGCGATTTTATACGGCACGCGCTTCTTTTCGCCTTCCGCGTCCGCGGCCGTCTTGCCCATGAAGCGCTTGATGGAATACACCGTGCGCTCCGCGTTGGTGATGGCCTGGCGTTTGGCCACGTGGCCCACCAGGCGCTCTCCGGTTTTGGTGAACGCGACGATGGACGGGGTGGTGCGGTGTCCTTCCGCGTTCGGTATAACCGTCGGCTTGCCGCCTTCCATGACGGCGACGCAGCTGTTGGTGGTTCCTAAATCGATTCCGATGATCTTGCTCATGATGTTTGCTCCTTTTTCCTTTTTTTCTTTGGGCTTTTTTCAGGCCCGTTTTTTAAAGCTCTTTATGAAGTCTTTCAGTTTCCCTTGCCCTGCGACACGATGACCTTGGCGTGCGTCAGGATTTTCGATTTCAACTTGTAGCCTTTTTGCACCGTCTGGAGAACGTGGTTCTCGGGAACGGTGTCGCTCACCTGCTGCAGCATGGCGTCGTGCAGGTTCGGATCGAAGAGGGCTCCCTGCGGAGGATCGATGGCTTCCAGGCCCTCTTCTTCCAAAAGTTCCCTGAAGCGGCCGTAAATAAGGCGGAAGCCTTTCTCGACGTCCTCGGGCGATGCGCCCTTGTGCTTCGGATCGAAGGCCCGCTGGAAGTTGTCGAGCACCTCGGTGAGTTTTCCGATCAAACGCGCGTTGGCGGTCGACATGAGCTCGAAGCTTTCCTTGGCCGTGCGCCGGCGGAAATTATCGAATTCCGCGTACAGGCGAACGTGCCTGTCCTTGGCCTCCGTGAGTTCGGTTTCCAGGCGCTTAATCGTCTGGGCGGAAGAGGCCATGAGGGCCTCTTCTATCGTCTCCTCCATGGCGGGGGTGTCCCGGGCGCCTTCACCGACGCTGATGGAAGCTTCCTCGTTGCCTTCGGCCTGTTCTTCTTGCGATGTGCTCATGCTCTCCCGCTCTTGTAGTTCGAAGTTCCGTGTTTCAAAGTTTCCGAATGTTTTTCAGAATGTTCTTCAGGGTCTGCGGCTTAAGGCCTTGGCCGCGTAGTCGATGACCGGCACCAGCCGGGCGTAGGGCATACGCTTGGGTCCAAGCACGCCTACCATTCCCTGACCTCCGCCCCAGCTAAAGGCGGAAGTGACGAGCGAAAGCTCCCTAAACAGTTTACCATCCTCCTGCCGTTCTTCCCCCACCGTCACATGGACTCCTTCACTGACACCCCTTTGGCGCAAGAAATGTACCAGGGTTATTTTAGAGTCAAGGAGTTCTAAAACCGATCCCAAGTCCTCGATTTTTACGAAATCAGGCCGGTTCACCAAATTTCGTGTCCCATGGAGGAAGACATCTTCCCGTGCCTGCGTTCTAGATAGTTTCAATATAGAACGATTCAGCATTTCCAAAACCTTGGATTCATCGTTCGAAATTTGCGAATTTTCAGGGTTTTCGAGGTGATCGTTTAAAAAGGAAACAGGTTTTCCCAGCATTTGCTGGTTTAAGCGGTTGGCAATGGACTCCAGCCTGAAAACCGAGGTTTCATTTCCGGGCTCCACCAGTAAGGAGCGCGTTTCATCTTCGGAACTGGTCAGAACCACGACGACCTTTCCCTCATCCACCGGAATCAGGGAAATTTTCCGGAAGGTGGGCTCATCGCTGGAGGGGGGGATGACCAGCCCCAGGAGCAAAGTCATGTCGGCCAGGGTTTTGGCGGTCCTCGCCATGCGCGCCTCGTCGCTCTCATCCCGGCCCAGCTCTTTATCCAGAACCTGCCGGTCTTCCTCCCGGAGGGGCTCCGGATGCATGAGATCGTCCACATAGGTGCGGTAGCCCAGATCGGTGGGGAGCCTTCCCGAGGAAGTGTGCGGCTGCTCCACCAGTCCCAAGTCCTCGAGTTCCGCCATGGTGTTGCGGATGGTGGCGCTGCTGGCACGAACCAAAGCGTTGCGGCTCAGAAGCTGCGAAGACACCGGTTCAGCCTTGACGATGTAATGATCCACGATGGCCGTGAGGACCTGTTTTTGCCGGGGATTGAGAGAGTTGTCCGTCATGTTCCCGCACCTGTCCCGTAATTTGCCGAGGCCCGTCCCTAAAAAAATCCCCCGGCCCGAAACCGGACCAGGGGAATATTCACTTCAACATTTATCCATATCCCATTAAAGGGGGATGGACTACATCATGTCGTCCATACCGCCCATGCCACCCATACCGCCCATTCCGCCGGGGCCGCCTCCGCCCTTGCCGCCCTTGTCTTCCTTCTTCTCGGCCACGAGACAATCCGTGGTGAGGAGCAGGCCGGCAATGGATGCGGCGTTGCGAAGCGCCGTGGTGGTGACCTTGGCCGGGTCGATGACGCCCGCGGCCAAAAGGTTTTCAAAGACGCCGGTGCGCGCGTTGTAACCGAAGTCGTCCTTGCCTTCCTTGACCTTGTTCGCGACCACTGAAGGCTCGGCTCCCGCGTTAAAGGCGATCTGGCGCAGGGGCTCTTCGATGGCGCGGCGCACGATGTGCAGTCCGATGAGTTGGTCGCCCTCGAGCTTCAAGGCATCCAAAGCTTTCGCCGCACGGATAAGGGCCACGCCGCCGCCGGCCACAACGCCGCTTTCAACGGCGGCGCGGGTCGCATGCAGGGCGTCGTCCACTCTGTCCTTCTTTTCCTTCATCGCCGTTTCCGTCGCGGCTCCGACTTCGATAACCGCCACGCCGCCGGCCAGTTTGGCCAGGCGCTCCTGCAGCTTCTCCTTGTCATAGTCCGAGGTGGTCTCGTCGATTTGGCGCTTGATCTGCGCCACGCGGCCCTTGATGTCGGAAGGCTTGCCGGCGCCGTCGATGATGGTGGTGTTGTCCTTGTCCACGTTGACGGTCTTGGCGTTGCCGAGATCGTCCATGGTGGTGTTTTCCAGCTTGAGGCCGGTTTCCTCGGAAATGACGCGGCCGCCCGTGAGGATGGCGATGTCTTCGAGCATGGCCTTGCGGCGATCGCCGAAGCCCGGGGCCTTGACGGCACAGACCTTGAGCGTTCCGCGCAGTTTGTTCACCACGAGGGTGGCCAGCGCTTCGCCGTCGATGTCCTCGGCGATGATGATGAGGGGCTTGCCGCTCTGCGCCACCTTCTCGAGGATGGGCATGAGATCCTTCATGCTGCTGATCTTCTTGTCGTAGATGAGGATGAGGGCGTTCTCAAGCACCGCTTCCATGGAGTCGGGGTTGGTCACGAAATAGGGGGAGACGTAGCCGCGATCGAAGAGCATGCCCTCGGTCACGCGCAGGTTGGTCTCGGAGGACTTGGCCTCTTCGACCTGAATCACACCGTCCTTGCCCACTTTTTCCATGGCGTCGGCGATGAGGTTGCCGATTTCCATTTCGTTGTTGGCGGAAATGGCGGCGACCTTGGCCCAGTCTTCCCGGGTCTTGACCGGCTTGGCCATCTTGTCGATTTCCTTGGTCATCGCCTCGATGGCGACGTCGATGCCGCGCTTGAGATCGATGGGGGAGGCGCCCGCGATGACGTTCTTGAGGCCTTCGGTGACGATGGCCTGCGCCAGCACCGTGGCGGTGGTGGTGCCGTCGCCGGCGATGTCGGAGGTCTTGGAGGCGACTTCCTTCACCAGCTGGGCGCCCATGTTTTCAAACGGATCCTCAAGCTCGATTTCCTTGGCCACGGACACGCCGTCCTTGGTGCTGGAAGGCGAGCCGAAGCTCTTGGCGAGCACGACGTTGCGGCCCTTGGGGCCGAGTGTGATCTTGACCGCGTTGGCGAGCTTGTCCACGCCCCGCTTCAGCGCCGCGCGTGCGGCGGCATCAAATATGAGTTGCTTTGCCATGTTGTGAGACTCCTTTTTTGTGAAACTTTTTCTGTTTGTTGGATTAGATCACGGCGAGAATGTCGCTCTCGCGCATGATGAGATATTCCTTGCCGTCC
>Ga0206883_1106_pt1 | contig 11964 bp, 8 predicted proteins | sample Alteio_BWOrgCont_2_FD_152910 | JGI IMG/M metagenome (GOLD analysis project Ga0206883, IMG submission 152910) | Enriched cells from forest soil in Barre Woods Harvard Forest LTER site, Petersham, Massachusetts, United States -... | ecosystem: Environmental > Terrestrial > Soil > Temperate forest > O... | reverse complement strand
GACCTTAAAGAAGCTGGACGCTTGCGGCTGGCGGTAGGCCGTGCGGTGGTGCGTTCCAAAGACACCTGGGAGCAGGCGACCATTTGTCTTGCGTCCCATGGAAAAATACGTATTTTGGGCTTTCCACAAGTCCAAATCCAGGCTCAATTGCCCCAAAAGTTCCAGAATGATGATGATCTTTTCCATCAAATGGATGTTCTCAGGATTAGCTGATAAACGTTTCATGAGGCTGCTGATCCGCTGGGAGGCCAAGAAAGCAAAATTGGCCTGGTCACGCTTGAAGGACCAACGCTTCATCTCCTCGACCAATTGCTTGAAACGCTTGATGTCAACCTCTTCCGCCTCGAGGACAACAGTGATGTCACGGTTAAGGACAAATTCCACGACCGTCATCAGCATGCGCGGCAGGGGAAGACTGATCTCGTTTTTGATCTGCATCAAAGGATAATGATGGTCGTAGATCTGCCGGAAACTCGTTTCAATGTCATCCATTGTCGAACTTAAGACCTGATTAAGGATCTTTTGTTGTTCCTCTTTGAATAAATGCCAGAGCGAATAATTATGGTATTTGAAATAATCTTTGATGACACCGATGACATTGGGGATATCGCTCTCTAAGAAAGCGTTCGTCATGAGGGTGCGCATCTTGATGAATTCATCCGCCTTCAAATAATCAACCCCACCGATAAAATTATGGTCGCCCAAATGCAGCACCGCAAAACAAATGGTCGCCTGCTCCCAGGTGTCTTTGGAACGCACCACCGCACGGCCTACCGCCAGCCGCAAGCGTCCAGCTTCTTTAAGGTCATACTGTTCGCTTTTGACACTATAACTGTACATATTGGTTTGGGGCGCGTATTGCTCAAATAAAGACGTCATTGCGTAATGGGCCCCCACACGCAGGAGGTCCACCACCGAAGGCTTGACCATGGAACGGTATATATGAGCACCGTCCTTGAGCTCCGGGACATTGCTGATCACCTCTGACAGACGGGCAATAAACCCTTCTTCCAGGTTGACGCCGGCCACATCCTGGGTCAATTGGATCGCGCGCGCGGCATATTTAAGGATCTGCACCGTCTCAAGGCCGGAAACCTCGTTAAAGAACCAGCCGCAGGAGGTATACATCAGCATGGCATTGGTCTGCATTTCCAAAAGCTTGAGGATCTTGATCTTCTCCTCTTCCTTGATGGGACGGCCGGCGACGTCCTGCAAGAACCGTCCCATGTTCTCTTCACTGCGGTCTAAAATGACTTCAATATACCTGTCACGGGTGCCCCAAGGGTCATTGGTAAAGGCAGCCATTTGTGTCTCATACAAAGGACTTATCTGGTCGCGCAGCCAGTCCAATGACTGGCGCAAAGGGGCACGCCACTTTTGGTTCCATCCCTGCTGGCCGCCGGTCGAACAGCCGCAATCCGAACGCCAACGCTCAATGCCATGGACACAGCTCCAGGACGAATTCTCCACGATCTCCACTTCCTGTGTCGGCGGATACTTCTGCAAAAATTCACCATAGACGGTCAATTGGGCCAGTCGATTGCTTTCAATATAATGCAGGCAATACGCCAGGGCCATGTCGCCGAATTTATGATGATGGCCATAGGTCTCCCCATCCGTCGCAATATTAATGACTTGGGGCTGAGGATTATTGACGCTAAAATCATCCGTCAAACGCCGGGCAAATGTTTCGCCATTGTTAAGCAAACCTTCAAACGCCACACCCTGGGCGATGGGCCCGTCATAAAAGAAAATACTGATCTTCCGGCCCGACGGCAGATGACAGCGGTAGGGCACGCGCGGATCGACCTTGGCCACGGACACTTCACGCCACAGCATGTCCTGATCCCCTTGCTTGATGCGTCTGGCTTGATGGGGGGCCAAGACCGTGAACTTAATCCCCCGCTCAGCCATCAGGTCCAATGTTTCCAGGTCAACGGCGGTCTCTGCCAGCCACATGCCTTCGGGCTTGCGCTTGAACCGTGATTCAAAATCTTTAATGCCCCAAATGATTTGCGTCCGCTTGTCTTTTGTATTGGCCAGGGGCATGATGATATGATTATAGACCTGGGCAATGGCGCTCCCATGGCCGGAAAAATACCGTTGGCTCAACCGGTCAGCTTCCAGGACAGCGGCATAGATTTCAGGGTCTTTATCCTGCATCCACGACAAAAGGGTAGGACCAAAATTAAAACTGATCTTGGAATAGTTATTAACGATATCAACGATGTGGCGATTGACATCTAAAATACGTGCGGCTGCATTACGGGCATAGCATTCCGCCGTCACCCGCTCATTCCAATCGTGGTAAGGATAAGCGGAGTCCTGCACCTCAACTTCATCCAGCCACGGATTCTCTCTGGGAGGCTGATAAAAATGGCCGTGTATGCAAACAAATCGGTTCATTTTTGCCCGTTCATATTATAGATGGTCGTATTAAAGGCGCGCAACTCACGTTCAACCAAAGAAACAAAGGTACGGCGGTTCTTAACGGCATAGTCGATCTTATCCTCACGGGCGAGCCATCCTAAGGCCTGAAGGACAACCTCATCCTTCTCTTTAAGGGATTTTGCCAGTTGACTGACATTGGTTTGCCCGTTTTGACCTAAAAATCTCCACGCCTTTCCCGCCGTTTCAATGACTTTCTCTTTCATAGATCACTCCTTTTATTTAGATATAGATAGCATTTTAATCTCAACCGTTATCGCCGTCAAGCGAAGTAGAACGGTCTTATTTTTTCAAAAATATGATGCCTAATGGAGGGATGGTCAACGAAATGGAATACGGCCGGCCATGGAACGGTTTAGCGACCGCCTGCTTGCCGCCCAAATTACCCTGGCCGCTGCCGCCATATACAGCAGCGTCGCTGTTGAGCAGCTCCCGCCACAACCCCTGCTCTGGAACGCCGATATTATAATCATGCCAGGTCATGGGTGTGAAATTACAAACGGCCGTGATCTTGGACTTGCCATCCGCGGACTTGCGCAAAAAGCTGATCACACCTTGATGATAATCATTAAGATCGATCCATTCAAAACCATCCGGTGTAAAATCACGTTCAAAAAGCGCCGGTTCATCGCGATAAAGTTTGTTCAGGTCTTTGACCCATTGATGGATACCCTGATGAGGGCCGTACTGCAGCAAATGCCAGTCAATGCTTTGGTCATGCTTCCATTCGCCCCATTGGGCCATTTCGATGCCCATAAAAATCAATTTCTTGCCCGGATGGGCGAACATATAGCCTAAAAGCAAACGCAGATTGGCGAATTTTTGCCAATCATCACCCGGCATCTTGGCTGCCAGGGCACCTTTGCCATGCACCACCTCATCGTGAGAAAGTGAAAGCACGAAATTCTCAGTGAAAGCATAGTAAAAACTAAAGGTCAGGTCATTATGATGGTATTTACGGTAAATGGGGTCTTTGGACATGTATAGCAAGGTATCATGCATCCAGCCCATGTTCCATTTCATCCCAAAACCAAGGCCGCCGGTATGCACCGGCCTTGACACGCCGCCCCAGGCGGTCGATTCCTCGGCAATCATTTGGATATCCGGAAATTCTTTATAAGCGGTCTCGTTAAGCCTTCTCAGAAAATGGATCGCCTCCACATTTTCCCGCCCCCCATAATGGTTGGGGATCCATTCATTGGCCTTGCGGGAATAATCCAGATACAGCATGGACGCGACCGCATCCACCCTTAGCGCATCAATATGGAATTTCTCCAGCCAGAACATGGCGCTGGAGATCAAAAATCCGCGTACCTCGTTACGGCCGTAATTAAAAATATAACTGCTCCAATCCGGGTGAAAGCCTTTGCGCGGATCATCATGCTCGAATAAATGTGTGCCGTCAAAATACGCCAGGCCATGCTCGTCGGAAGGAAAATGCGAAGGGACCCAGTCTAAAATGACACCGATGCCGTTTTGATGAAGGGTGTCCACCAGGAACATAAAATCCTGAGGGTTCCCGTAACGGCTGGTGGGCGAAAAATAACCCAGGGTCTGATAACCCCAGGAACCATAAAATGGGTGTTCCATCACCGGTAGGAATTGGACATGGGTAAAACCTAAATTCTTTATATACTCAGGCAGATGTCGGGCCAGCTCCTGGTAGGTCATTGACCGGTTTCCCTCTTCCACCACCCGCTTCCAGGAACCTAAATGCATTTCGTAGATCGACATCGGAGATTCAAGACTATTGTTTTGGTGGCGGTCCTTCATCCAGGCACTGTCTTTCCAGGCATAATCAAGGTCCCAGATGATCGATGCTGTTTTTGGCGCTACCTCATTGAATATGGCGAAAGGGTCCTGTTTTTCGACCGAGTAATAATTATGATTGGAAACAATAAAAAATTTATACAGCTCGCCACGGCCTACATGAGGGACAAAGCTTTCCCAGATCCCCGAGGAGTCCCAACGCGGCGCCAATGGATGCTTGTTCCTGTCCCAATGATTGAAATTCCCGATGACCGAGACATTCTTGGCATTGGGGGCCCAAACGGCAAAATGGGTCCCCGCAACGCCGTTGACCGTACCCGGATGGGCGCCTAATTTTTCGTGCAGTTTGAAATGATTTCCTTCTTTGAAAAGATAGATGTCTTGGTCAGAGATCTGTGAAGTAGAAATGATCTTCGTTTTAGGATCGATCGATTGGGTCATTGGGTCATTATAGACATCGCACGCGAAAGCTTCAATACAAATGATGTTTTTACATTAGGTAGATGTAATCTGAAGCATCTGCTTCAATTCATTAATGATGGGAATATTAACAGCGGGCCGGATTTTGAGGATTTCAGGGTCAAAGCCCTGGATACGGCTCAATTGGGCCATGTCTTGTTGGGCTATTGGCAGTGCCACACCGCTACCGTCACGCTTGATCACCATGGCTAGATTAGCGGCATTGAAGTCAATACCCCCGTTCTTGGTCATTGCGTCATCCGCGTGTACTGCCATGGCTGCGTTCCCACTCGCACTTCTCATCAAAGTTTCCGTTTCTATTCCCCTTGCCCTATCTGAAAACTCTTTTACTTTGCGACAAATACTATCAACCACGCTCGGATCGACTGGATCCAGAAAATATGAAATGGCAAGATTCACTACAGCGGAAAATCTTATATCGTCAAAGATCCTCTCTGCAACCGCCACCTCCGTAGTTCCTAAGGTGATCTCAACTTCATTTCTTAACTCCGAATCAGCTTCAGAAGGTTTAGGATTAAAAATGATCCCCACGGTATAATTACCCGTTGTTGGATAATGATACAGACATATTTGATAATAGACACCCAAAGGTTCGGAATGGACAGGCCGATCGCGCACCCCCCATAAAGAACTGTTAGGGGTGTCGATTTTTACCCCGGCTTCCATGGCCTTGTCCCTCGACACCTGAGATGCTTCCAAAGCTGTTTCAATATTAAATCTTGGCCTGACCATCATCGCCGCATTAAATGCAACATCAGCTATATCTAATTTATCAACCAGTTGGGAAGGAATAGCGATACCGGACAAAATCCTTTCTGGAAGTAAATTGACATCTTTTCCATCTACAACCAGTTCGTCAGCTTGTCCCAACATCGCGAAATTCCTAACAACACGTATTAATGGTTCAAAACCCCCTGAAAAATATTTCCTTGTAATAGCTTCATGGGTGTATTTGTCCACGTCTTCCTTGATGTAGTTAAACACACCCTTTTTAAAAGCCTTAAGGTAGCGCTGATAAATGACTTGGTTGGTCTTAGGGTCTTGATCAATACCTTGGATCTTTGCTTTATCTGCATAAATCTTTCCTAAAAAAGACTCCTTCAAAGCGTTCTTATACCAGATCGCCAGTATCATCCCGCTATACATTTGCCGCAGATTGGCGAAATTCTCGCCTTCATTGACATCACGTTCGAGTTCAGGAAGAATAAGCTCACGGATGACCTGGGACCCCAGGGTATGGGTGGCTGGCGGACTTTGATGTTTAGATAATGAGAGATAATCTTCTTCCAGCATCACCTTTAAATGGCTTTTAAGAATGTACGCAGAGTTGCCACTTTCATAGACAACGGCTTGATCCGGCACGATCCATACTTTATTAAACGTGTTAACCGGAATATCGCTTGTGTGATACTCCTTCCATGCACGCTCATAGATCTTGTCCCAAAACTTCTTGCCCAACCCCTCTTCGGGATAGATCATGCTGGAGGTGATCTGCTTGAGCATATAATCTTCAGCTAATAGATCTCGGCCCATCTCGGTCTTGCCGAAATCATCCTTGATAATACGCTGATGCTCATAAGGAGATAAATTCACCCATTGGTCTTCATCAGGGATGGTCAGGGAGGCCAGGAAGTATTTGACCAGCTTTTTGTATTCCTCTTTTTTTTGATCACCTATCAGTGCTTGATCACCTGGGTGGATAAGAAAATCGAATTGCAGGGCATTGTCCGGATGGATGATTATCCCAAGCAGATGGGCAGGTGTAAATCCAGGACTTAATTGGACCATTACCCCGAGTGGCGGCAGGTAAGGCACGACCCCCTCTTCAAGTGGCTGGGCATCCGCTGGGCTTTTGAACGACGTGGTCATTAAAACAACCACACTAACGATAGAAAAAAACCTGCGAAGGCCCTTTATTTTCATTTATTTTCTTCTTCCCTAACTTATCACTGTCTCAAATGCGGGCATTAGGATAACAAATTAAAAATGAAGGGAAGATTAAAATAAAATGAAGAACGACAATGAAGTGCAGCTTAGGGCTGCTGGGCGAGGCGGGCGGCGCCCAGTGTTACAGCGTCGTCACCTAGTTTAGACGGCAGGATGCGGCAGGTATTGAATTGTTTAAAGAAAGGATCCGCGTTGACTTCTTTGACGACGATGGGCAGGATGAAGTCCCCGCAGGCTTTGATCACCCCCCCGCCAAAAATAATGGCTTGGGGGTTGAACGTATGGTTTAAAGAAACGGCTGTCTTTCCCAAAACCACGGCTGCTTTGGTCATGACTGATTTGACCACCGCGTCATTCTTACCTAATGCTTCTTTTAATATCCGGCTTTTGATCATGTCCAATTTTCCGTCATTAAGCTGGGTCACGATCGTTTTGCGTCCGGCTTTCACCGCTAAACGGATGTCCCGCTCAATGGCCCAGCGGCTGGTCAACGCTTCCAGGCAACCGCGGTTGCCGCAATGGCACAAGGGACCATCAATGCTCATGATCACATGGCCCAACTCCGTGGCTGCGCCCTGGGCGCCCAAAAGTAATTTACCGTCACAAATGACCGCCCCGCCCACACCAGTACCAGGAAAGATCCCCACCACATGCGATAGTCCTTTGGCCGCACCCAGCCAAGCTTCACCTAAAAGCCCGGCATTGACATCATTGGTCATGACCACCCGCTTGTGGAATTTCCGTTTTAAAGAAGCGCTTAAAGGAAAACCCGTGAGCGCGATATTCGGGGCTGCCAGGATATGATGATTACGGGTATCCACAATACCGGGAACACCCACGCCAATGCCTTTGATATACGAAGGACGTATCCCGGCTGCCTGTATCAACTCATCAATGGCGTCGGTCACACAATTGTAAATATCTTTGGGCTTGACCTTTTTAGGGGTGGACGTCTTGGTACGGGTCAGGATCTTGCCTGAGGCTGAGACTAACGCCCCTGCGATCTTGGTGCCGCCTATGTCGAGACCGATATAGTAGTTCATCTTGTATAATGATTGATAAAATACTGCTGCACGTCAAAAGTCTCGCCTTCTTTTTTAATTCGGTGATAGCTGCGATCACTTTTTAAGACCCTGGCTTTACGGGTATCTTTCAAATAACTGTCCAGGATAAACTGTATATGGCTTTTGATCTCAGGTTTGGTGATCTCAAACAACAGCTCAATGCGCCGGTCAAAATTACGTGTCATCCAGTCTGCGGAAGATAAAAAGATGCGCCCGTTGCCATTATTGTTAAAATAAAAAATGCGTGAATGCTCAAGGAAACGGCCCACGATGCTGCGCACTTCAATGTTCTCGCTCAAACCTTCCACTCCCGGCACCAGGGAACAGATCCCGCGTACGATCATCCTGATCTTAACACCTGCCTGGGAAGCTGCATACAATTTTTCAATGATCTGGGTATCTTCCAGGGCATTCATTTTGATGATGATCGAACCGTTCTTGTGCGCCTGATGGAATTCAATTTCCTTGTCGATCAGCTCAAAGAAATATTTACGCAGGTCATGCGGGGATGAGATGACCCTTTTCCAGGGACTGGGCAGGGAATAGCCGGTGATGACGTTAAACACATCCGCAATATCACGGGCAAAATCATCATTACAGGTAAAAAACCCGATGTCCGTGTACACATTGGCCGTGCGTTCATTATAATTCCCCGTTGACAAATGCACATAACGGCGGATGCGGCCTTCTTCCTTGCGCACGATCAAGGTCATCTTGGAGTGTATCTTAAGGCCTGCGATCCCGTAGATCACGTGGCAGCCGGCCTGCTCCAGCTCACGCGACCATTGGATGTTCTTTTCTTCTTCGAAACGGGCCTTGATCTCAACGACCACGGTGACTTGCTTGCGCTTTTTAGCTGCTTCCATCAAAGCCTTGATAATGGCCGAGTCCTCATTAGTACGGTACAGTGTCATCTTAATGGCCAACACATCCGGGTCTTTGGCAGCGGCAGTAATAAGTTCACAGGTAGGGATAAAAGACTGAAAAGGAACGTGGATGATAAAATCCTCATCCTTGATCTTATCAAAAATATTCTCATAAGCGGACTTAACAGAGGTAAAACTGGGATAACGCAATTGCGGTTTGTCTGTCCAGGCAGAGAGATCAAACAGAAAGGTCAAATCCAGGTCCGATGAGGTAAAAACCACTTCTTCCTGGGGGAAATCGATCCCGTTGCACAATGTTTCCACAAGCTCAGGGCTGGTCCCTTCTTCCATCTGCAGGTACACGGCCTTGGCGCTCGACCGTTTTTTCAATTCTTTCTCCAGGGCCTTGAGCAGGTCGGGCGCAAACCCTTCATCAACCTCCAATTCGCTATCGCGTAGAACTCTAAACAGCGAAGCATCCTGGATCTTGTAGCCTTTAAAGAATTGCCCTAAATTTTCTTTAATCAGGTCATCCGTCAGGACATACACTGATTCCTCACCTTCCGCCGGGACTTTCAATAAACGGGGCACGGATGTCGGGATGGGGATAATGGCCAGGTGGTTTTTTTCAGAACGGATAATGTTGACCGCAAAAGCAATGGTCCGCGAGGGTAAGACCGGGAAAGGATGTCCGCCGTCCACGGCCATGGGCGTTATGATGGGATATAAGGTCGTGTCAAAAAAACGCTGCACGTATTTTTTCTGGTCGGCGTTTAGCTCTTGCATCTTTTTGATGAAGATCTTCTCTGCCTCCAAGGCATCCCTGACAGAACCTCCATAGATCCCATAAAACCTTTTGACCAGTTCATCCGTACGTATCTTGATCTCCGAAAAAAGCTCCTGCGGATAAAAACCGAATTGATCACGCTTATTATAGCCGGAAGCCAGGAGTTTTTTGACGCCGGACATCCGTACCATTAGAAACTCATCAAGATTACTGGTAAAGATGGCCAGGAATTTAATGCGCTCTAAAAGCGGGTTACGTTCATCCGCAGCTTCTTCCAAGACCCGTCGGTTGAATTCCAGCCAGCTTAAATCACGATGAATAAATTTTTCTTTAGTGTCCATAAAATACGCTAGTCCTGCGTCCTGACCGTCAATGTCAATTTATTACCTGTAATTTCTTCGAACAATTCTTTCTTTTCCAAAAAGTTCTCTTTTTCCAAAAGAAAATTCTCATGCGTATAAGCGACGATCGTCGCATCTCCGGTGGCACTGAATTTGACTTCCAGTTTTTTGACCTTTTGTTTATGCGAACGGTCCAGGGAATTGGCGATGCGCAAAAGGGCGCTTAATTTTTGTACTGAGATCTGTTCGGCAGAGGCCAGGGAATTATATAATAAATGCGTCTTTAAAGGTGACGACCGTCGATGGTAACGGGCGATACAGGCGATGATATTGATCTCGTGCTCCGTCAGCCTGAAGAGGTTCAAAGAACTGATGATATATTCACTGTGCTTGTGATGCGAGCGGTTATTGACGAACATCCCTATGTCATGCAGATAGGAAGCCAGCAGGAGATACAAACGGTCTTTTTCTTCCAGGCCCAAAATATCCTTAAAAGCACCAAAAAGCTGGTCCGTCATGGAAGCCACGTGCTTAAGGTGATTTAAATCCATGCCGTATTTACGGCAAAGGAAATGGGCTACCGACACCAACTGGCTTAATTTATTGTCCCCTTCTTCCATGTCAAATTTAAACAACAAATGGGCCAGGATAGCTTCCGATAAGGAAGCTTCAAGGATATAGACATATTCATTTTCATTGAATTTGAACAAGGTGTTGAGGATGATGGCAAATCCAGTGATGGTCGATGCGATATCCGCCGGAACACTATAAGTATTGGCGATCTCCTCGACATTCATTTCCTTCAAACGCGTCAACAGTTCTTGGGCTTCGCTGGCTTTGAATTTAAAAAAGTCTGAATCACGGCGTTTATTAGGCAACACATTTTGGATAAAGACCGAATAATTCTCATCAATAAGGATGATATCGTCAATGCTCAAATTAGCGTTATTTTTCTTCAGGAAAAAAACCTCATTCTCGATATACTCTTCGGTCGCTTCATGCACTTCCTGCAGCGAACCATCAAGGGTCTCCATGAATTGTGAAAGGCGCAGGGTCCCGATGGGAAAACCAATGTTCATGAGCGTCAGTCCCTTTTCCATCACCGAGATATCCAAAGAACCGGCGCCGAGCTCCGCTATTAAAAGATTTTTCTTGTCCACCGGATAGGTTTTCTTTAATTTATGGCTAAGGAAATAATCAATGTAATAAACCACGTCCCCCGCGTTTAAAACATCGATCTTAAAACCGGTCTTGCGTAAAACAGTATCGAGGAAAATATCGCGGTTACGCGATTCGCGCACGGCGGTGGTAGCGATCACCATGACATTTTCAACATCGTATTCTTTGAGGGATTCTTTGTATTTCTGCAATACCGCGGCGGTCTGGTTTATAATGGTCTGCGGGATACGGCCTTTGAGGAACACGTGCTTGCCTAAAGGAATGACATTCTTAAGAGACTCAATGATCTTAATATCATCCCCATGGCTTTCTGCGATCAAAAGCTTGATGGAAGAGGAACCTATATCTATAACAGCAGCGCGCATCCTATCCTTATATCCTTAAAATGTAATCATTTGATAAAGATTACATGAAATTTACAAGAGTATAACATATTCTTTATAAAAGGCCATATTAAACGAACCGTGAATTTGAGCTAAAAACACTGCTATAAATCGTCGACCTTGCCCCTAAATTTCCTTTTAAAAACACATCCCTGGCTATCCCCAGCGAAACAAAAACCAAATATCCTGCAAAAAGGACCTGGACCACGGTACCCAAGACTTTATACCTCTGCTGCAAACACTTGATCGCCATAATCGTCATCAATAAAAGTAACGGGGAGAAAAATAAGGACATCCTAGGTACCGCAAAAGGATAGATCCGTAAAATAGCCAGGACCAATTGCACTAAAAACCTGAACGGTTTTCCTATCAGGCGCTCACCTTATTAAAACAAAAAGGCCATAGGGTTTTTCCGGTCCATCAACGCCTTAAGACCATTGAGGGCATGGCGGTTTATCCTTCCATTAACAATATCACTGAACCCATCGACACCCTATCTATGTATGTGGCTGCGGATATCTCCTCTAACATTGCTGCAGATATTCTTAGTGTAAAACCTAAACGTATTATTTTTAATCCTGGCGCTGAGAATCCGGACCTTGCCCAAAAAGCCAAAACACAGGGCATCATCACCGTCAATGACTGCACCCTGGTGATGTTAAGATCCGGACAGTTTTAAGATCTATGGGCAATCAACGC
>Ga0206883_1105_pt2 | contig 11995 bp, 9 predicted proteins | sample Alteio_BWOrgCont_2_FD_152910 | JGI IMG/M metagenome (GOLD analysis project Ga0206883, IMG submission 152910) | Enriched cells from forest soil in Barre Woods Harvard Forest LTER site, Petersham, Massachusetts, United States -... | ecosystem: Environmental > Terrestrial > Soil > Temperate forest > O... | reverse complement strand
GACCACCTCGGTGATCCCGAGGTCCGGGATATCCTGGCGGGACTCCACCTGCCCGGGGATCCCGAAGTCGGCATAGGGGAATTTTTCCTCCATGATTTTCGGCAGCGGCTCCACCGCCACGGCCTCGCTGGCCTCGTAGGCGGCGGCGATGTCATGCTCGGGATTCGGTATCGAGATATCGCCGGCAACCAGCAGGTAAGTGCCCTTGGCGGCCCAGGCATCCTTCAAGGCGGCGGAGCAGTCCTCCACCGTGACATGGTCGAGGGCGCTCCCGTAAATGGCCAGGTTTTCGGCCGGCGACGTGAATACCTGCCGGTGCTCGAGGCTGCGAACCAGGGCGTCCGCGAGGTATTTGGAATTGCGGGCGGCGACGCGATTGACCGCCAGTTCGAGGCCCTTGCGCATGCTCGATACGACTTTTTCGAGCTCGACCGGTTGGAACCCGTATTCGAGCGCGCGGCGCAATTCCTGCTCGCCGGCCGTCAGCGCGGGCTCCCAGCGGTACGCCGGATGGGGGATCAGCTGCAGCGAAGCGTTGTGGAAGAAGTCGAATTGCTCGCCGACGTCGGCGATGCCGCTGGCATAGGGAGCGTCGGCGCTCCGCGCCCGGTCCGCCAGCCGGTGGTTGAGCATGGCGAAGGCCAGGCCGCGCTGGAGATTTGCCAGGCGTTTTTGGGCCGTGTCGGCCTCATGAAAATAGGGCGTGACCGTCTCGATGCTGATCCGGGACGCCTCGGTCCCGGGCTCGGGGAGAAACTTGACCTTGAGGCCGCCCGCCAGCGGGATGTCTCCGAGCTTGGGCTCGGGCCGGGCGGGCGCGCGGTCCTTCAGGTCGCCGAACGCGTCCTTGATCATGCCTTCGATGTCGGCCGGGTCGAAATCGCCGACCGCGACCACGGTGATTTTCCCGGGCCGATACCAGGTGTTGTAGAAATCGACGAAACGATCGCGGTGGGCCTGCTCGATGACCTCGCCGAGTCCGATCGGCAGCCGGGTGGGGATGAGCGTGTCCGGCAGCGTGAATTTCATCTCCGCGATCTGATCCCGGTAGGCGAGCGAGCCGCGTTCGAGCTTCTCGGAAAGGATCGAGCTCCGCTCGGCGTCGATCTGGTCGTCCCGCAGGAGGAGGCCTCCGGCGTAATCCGCAAAAATCTGGAAGCCTTCCTTGAGGGTTTTCGCCCGGGTGTCGGGCAGTTCGAGCATAAAACCGGTGTGATCGAAATCCGTTTCGGAATCGTCCTCCGGGTCGACGCTCATGCCCCACCGCTTCAAAACCGCGACCAGCGTGCCGGGGGGATAATGGGCGCTGCCGCGGAAGGCCATGTGCGCCAGGAAATGAGCCAGCCCCTGCTGGCTGTCTGTCTCGTTGAAGGAACCCGCTCCGATCACGAGGCGCAGGCTCGCCTGGTCCTCCGGCGCGTGATTGACCAGGATCGCATAGCTCACCCCGTTGGCCAGCTGGCCGAAATGCACGTCCGGATCGGGCCGGAGGTCGCTTTCCGTCTGCGGAAAATCGTCAGCCTTCAGCCGCGGGGATCCCGCGATCGCCAGCGCCGCGAAACCAAGGGAGAGAACAAACAGGGGGAAACGTTTCATGGAATTTGGATCGATTAGAACGGACGTTGGGACCGGAGGCAATGGTCATTGTTCATCAGCTATCGGCCAATTGCCCGGGCATTGAAAATTGGACATTGGGCGGTGGCCGGTAAACAATCTCCCCCTCCCCATGATCGCCCCCGCGAATATCCAGCTGATTGGCGACGAGGTTGCCATCGCCTGGAGCGACGGCACCGAGGCGTTTTTCACCGGGGAAAAGCTCCGCGCGGCCTCGCCCAGCGCCGAAACCCAGGGCGAGCGCGACGTCTTCGGGCAAAAATACGGCGGCCAGGGGCCGCACCACCACGCCGGGGTCCGGGTCCTCGGCTGGGAGCGGATCGGCAACTACGCGCTGCGCTTCGACTTCAGCGACGGCCACCGCACCGGCCTTTACACCTTTGATTATCTTAGAAAACTAGCTTCCGTCTCAGGTTCATAAAATTCAGGTTTCAAGATTCAAATCCATCCTTTCCGCCATGCTCTTCCCTTCCCGCAACGCCACCGCCGATATCGAGCTCGGCGCGCTCTTCCAGCCGAAGTTCGATTCGGACGGGCTCATTCCGTGCATCACCACGGATCACATCACCAATGAGGTCCTGATGTTTGCGTACATGAACGCCGAGTCGCTCGCGCACACCATCCGCACGAAAAAGGCGACCTATTGGAGCCGCTCGCGCGGCAAGCTCTGGGTCAAGGGCGAGGTGTCCGGCCACGTCCAGATCGTGAAGGAATTGCGCCTGGACTGCGACCAGGACGTGATCCTGCTCAAGGTTGAAAACACCGGGGGCGCCGCCTGCCACAATGGCTACAAGTCCTGTTTCTACCGGAAGCTCGCCAGCGACGCCAAACCGGGCGACGCCGCCTCGCTCAAGCTCGATTTCGTCGCCGAACCGGTCTTCGACCCCAAGTCGGTGTATAAGAAATGAGGGGCTGGCGCTGCCGGCGCGGAGCGGGTTGAGGGCGACCCGCTCCACCCTATTCGTCCGCGTCGTCCACCAGCGCGAACATCAGCTCGGCCGACGACACGATCTGGCCGTCCACCGTGCACTGCGCCTCGGCCACGCCGAGCTTGCCCGCGCGGGCCTTGATCAGCTTGGCCGTGACGATGAGCTGGTCGCCGGGCCGCACCGGCTTGCGGAACTTCACCTTGTCCGCGCTGATGAAAAACGCGGACTTGGCGCCCTTCTCCACGATGCGGAGCAGCAGAATGCCCGACGCCTGGGCCATGGCCTCGAGCTGCAGCACCCCCGGCATCACCGGGTTGCCGGGGAAATGGCCGTTGAAGTACGGCTCGTTGATCGTGACGTTCTTCAGCGCCACGAGCCCGTCGTTGCCCTTGAATTCGATGACGCGGTCGATCATCGCGAAGGGATAGCGGTGCGGGATCGTCTCGAGCACCCGCCGGATGTCGAGCGAGGTCTCCGTGCCGACCACGACCGGACGGCCCGCGGACTTCTTCCGGCCGCTTTTTTTCTGCTCCTGGAGCTTTTCGAACAGCACCTTGGTCAGCTCGGCGTTGAGCGCGTGGCCGGGACGCATCGCGACGATGTGCGCCTTGAGCGGGAGCCCGAGCAGCATCACATCGCCGATGATGTCCAGGATCTTGTGGCGCACGAACTCATCCTTGAAGCGCAGCGGCTCCTTGGACATGATCTTGTCGCCCTTGATCACGATTGCGCTGTCAAGCGAGCCGCCCTTGATCTTTCCGAGTTTGAGCAGCTCCTCGATGTCCTCGTAAATGGTGAACGTGCGCGCCGGAGCGATCTGCGACTGATACGTCTCCGGATCGATCGTCAGCGACAGGTGCTGCGTGTGGATGCCGCGGTCGTCGGCCGAGGTGCAGGAAATTTTGAAAACGTCGCTCGGCAGCGCGATCACCGACGAATTGCCGCGCGAGACGGACACCGGGGCATCGAGCTCAAAATATTCGCGGTCCAGGTCCTGCTCCACCGGGCCGCCCTCCAGGATCATGTTCACATAGGGCCGGGCCGATCCGTCCATGATCGGCGGTTCGGAGGCGTCCATCGCGACGATGACATTGTCGATGCCGCAGCCGTTCAGGGCGCTGAGGATGTGCTCCACGGTGTGGATCTTGACATGGCCGACCTGAATCGTCGTCGCCCGCACCAAGTCGGTCACCTGATCCACCCGCGGCCGGAGCTCCGGCTGGCCGTGCAGGTCGGTGCGCTTGAAAACGATGCCGTGCCCGGCCGGCGCCGGTTTCAGGGTCAGCGTGACGATGTCGCCGGTGTGCAGCGCGCTGCCCTTGATCGAAACTTCTCGCGCGAGGGTGCGTTGCTTCATGGGTTCTCCCGCGGGCGTCGCCAGGCAAGGGGCCCCTTCAGGCCCGGCCGAGGTAGCTGCCATCGGCGGTGCTCACCCGGACGAGCTCGCCTTCCTTGACAAAAAGCGGCACCTGGATCGTCAAGCCGGTCTCAAGCTTGGCGGGTTTTTGGACGTTGCTGGTCGTGTCGCCCCTGATCCCGTCCGCGGACTCGACAATCTTGAGCGTCACGGCCGAGGGCAGCTCGACGGTGAGCGCCTTCTCATCGACGAACAGGACGTCCACCTTGCCCCCTGGCGTGAGGTAATTCTTCACATCGCCCAGGGTCTCCGCGCTCAGCTCGATCTGATCGAAGCTGCTCGGATCGATGAAGGCAAAGCTGTCGCGGTCGCTGTAGCTGTATTCCAGCGTGCGCCGGTCGGTCGGAAGCACCTCGATCGAATCGGTGGAGCCGAAGCGCTGGTCCAGCGACTTGCCGTACCGCAGATTGCGCATCTTGACCTGCACGAACGCCCGGAGATTTCCCGGCGTGCGATGCTGGGTCTCCATCACGAGATGGGGCTCTCCGTTATACTTGATCACCTGTCCTTTGCGAATGTCGTTGGCTGAAATCATGGCCGGGGATTGCTTGGGAAATGGGACGGGTTAAGCCACCCGCTCCACGATCAGGGGCGGAGGAGTGGGCCGCTTGGGCGCGAGACGGTAGGCGTTCTTGAAGTACTCCAGAGCCTGCTCGAGCTTCGACTCGTCGTTGTAGTGGATCATCATGAGCGGCTCGCCCTGCTTCACCTGCGTGCCGACCTTTCTCACTTCGGAGACTCCGACCGAATAATCGATCTTGTCGTGCGCATTTTCCCGGCCCGCGCCGAGCAGGTGGACTCCGCGGGCGATCATCGCCGCATTGATCGTGTGGACATAGCCCCGTTTGGGCGCCGGCAGCTTGCGGATGTGCCGGGCCTGCGGAAATTTTTCGGGGTGATCGATGAACGACGTGTCCCCGCCCTGCGCCTTGACCAGTTCCTTGAACTTCGCGAGGGCGGACCCGTCGCTCAAGTGGCGCTGGACGGTTTGTTTCGCTGAAAGGGTCGAACCCGCCACCCCGGCCAGGCGCACGATTTCCATGCCGAGCTTGAGCACCAGCTCCTTCATATCCTCGGGCCCCTCGCCCTTGAGGAGCTGGATGGCCTCTTTCACCTCGAGGGAGGTGCCCACCGTGTCTCCGAGCGGCTGGTTCATGTCCGTCACCAGGGCGACGCAGCGGCGTTTCATGGAGCGCCCGACCCGGGTCATGGACCGGGCCAGCTGCTTGGCCTGCTCGAGATCCTTGATGAAGGAGCCATTGCCCCATTTGACATCGATCACCAGGCCCTCGGCGCCGGCCGCCAGTTTGCGGGAAAGCACGCTGCCGGTGATGAGCGGAAGGCTGGGAATCGTCCCGGTTTCCTTGCGCAGCTCGTAAATCTTGGCGTCAGCCGGCGCCAGGTCTTCATTTTGCCCGATAATCGCGCCGCCGATGCGGCTGAGCTGGGAGGCAAACTGTTCGTTCGTCTGGTGGCTCTTGAAGCCCGGGATCGCCGCCAGCTTTTCCAGGGTGTTGATCACATAGTCATGCTCGACCCCGCACATCATCGGGACCACCACTCCGGACGCCATCGCGAAGGGCACCAAAACGAGTGCCGTTTTGTCACCAACACCCCCGGTGGAGTACTTGTCGATCTTCGGCTTGGCGATGTGGGAGAGGTCGATAACCTCCCCGGAAAGCATCATTTCCTCGGTGAGATCGGCCGTTTCCTGGGCAGACATCCCGGAAAAGTAAATCGCCATCGCCAGCGCCGCCAGTTGGTGCTGAGGCATTTCCCCATCCAAGGTGCTGTCGATGATGTACCGGATCTCTTCCTGGCTGAATTCGCCGCCGTCCCGCTTCTTTTCGATCAGAAAGTTGAAGGACGGCTTGATGAAGCGGCGTGCCGGAATGCTGCGTTTGCTGGTCATGTGGGTAAATTGAAGGCTGAAGGGAACAGTCCGAACCGGAAAAGTTTACGAGCAAACGCGGATTCCTTGGGTTTGTCGAGCCGAAACGGGCACGGCACTCACCGCGGAGGCGCGGAGAACGCGGAGGAAAATCGATCCAAATGATTTCTCCGCTCTCTCCGCGCCTCCGCGGTAAATTCATCGGGAGGTTGGACTTGAACGTTGACGGTTGAACCTTGAATGTCCCTTTCCTGTAACAACCATGCCCGTCTCCTTTAACCCGGCCGCCGACCTCGAAGCGGCCTTGAAAAACGCCGCTGCCGCCTCCGGATTGGATCCCGCCAGGTTTGTCCCGGAGGTGCGCACGGCCGATTCGGCGCATGGGGATTTTCAGGCCAATGGCGTCCTCGCTTATGCCCGCCAGGCCGAAGGTTTCGCCCCGCGCCGTCGCCGACGCGTTGGTTGCGGCGCTTTCCGCCGACGTGCGCGCCGCCTGCGAGGTGACCGTCGCCGGACCCGGGTTCATCAATTTCACCCTCAAGCCGGTCGCCCTTTTCGCCTGGTTGCGCGCATTCTCGTCGCCCGAGGCGCTGGCCGCCGGCGCCGCCGGCGCCCGGACCGGGCAGACGTGCGTGGTCGACTACAGTTCGCCCAACACGGCCAAGCAAATGCACGTCGGCCACTTGCGTTCGGCGGTCATCGGGGAGGCCATCTGCCGCCTGCTGGCGTTCAATGGCGCCATGGTCATCCGGGACAATCACCTCGGCGATTGGGGCACGCAGTTCGGCAAACTCATTTATGCCTACAAGCGCTGGGTCAATCCGGACGCCCTCGCCGCCGACGCGATCGAGGAGCTTGAGCGCCTTTACAAGCTGGCCAACGCCGCCACCCCGGACGGTTCGCCCGAGCTGGAGGAAGCCAGGCGGGAGCTCGTCAAGCTCCAGCGGAGCGACCCGGAAAATGTCGCCCTCTGGCAGAAATTCACCGAAGTCAGCCTGCGGGCATTCCAGCAGATTTACGACCAACTCGGCATCCGCTTCGACCACAACCTCGGCGAAAGCTTTTATAACGACAAGGTCCCCGCGGTTTATCAGGAGCTGGCCGCCGCCGGCCTGGCGGTGGAAAGCGACGGGGCGCTCGTGGTGTTTCATCCGGAGCATCCGCGCTTCAAGACCCAGCCCCTGATCGTTCGGAAATCCGACGGCGCGGCCAATTACGCGACGACCGACCTGGCGACCATCCGCTACCGCGCCGATCATTTCCACGCGACCGGCATTTTCTACATCGTCGACAAGCGCCAGAGCGATCACTTCGAGCAGCTTTTCCTCACCGCGCAAAAATGGTTCCGGCAGGCCGGCCGCCCGCTGCCGCAATTGACCCACGTCGACTTCGGCTCGGTTCTCGGCGAAAACGGCCGGGCGCTCAAGACCCGCAGCGGGGAAAATGTCCGGCTGAAGGACCTGCTGGCCGAGGCCGCCGAGCGCGCCTACGCCCTGGTGAGCGAAAAGAGCCCGGAATTTCCCGAATCCGAGCGCCGCGCGATCGCCGCCGTGGTCGGCATCGGCTCCGTCCAATACGCCGATCTCGCGCAGAACCGCTCCAGCGACTACGTCTTCGCCTGGGACAAGATGATCTCCCTGGAGGGCAACACCGCCGCCTACCTGCTCTATGCGGTGGCGCGCATCCACTCGATTTTCAGGAAAAACAGCCTCACCCCCGGCGCCCCCGACACCGAGCGGTACGCCGGCCCGCCGGAAACCGCGGCGGAAATCGCGCTGGCCCGCAAGCTGGTGAAGTTTCCCGACGCCGTGCGCCAGGCGACCGAGTCGCTGCGCCCCCACTTCCTCTGCCTCTACCTTTACGAACTCGCCGGGATTTTCAGCAGCTTCTATACGGCCGACAAGGTCCTGGTGGACGACCCCGCCTCCGCGCCCGCCGCCTCCTCCTCTGCGCCCGCAGCCTCCTCATACTTGAGACCGGCTTGAATCTCCTCGGCCTCCGCACTCTAACCAGGATGTAAGGCGGAATTTGAATTTGAAACCTGAATTCGAACCCGGGAACCTCTCATATGTCTTCGGCTGTGTCCGAATTTGATCGGGAAGGCTCCTTTTTTGCAGAAACTTGAATGTGAAACCTGAAATCAGAGGATCCTTTCTCTTTATGATGGCTCCCTTTGATCGGAAGGTCTCACTTCGCGGCCCTTGAGGGCCTCATCCCGGCTCTGGGTCCCGCTTTGCGGGACCGGTTTGCCGGGAGATTGGATTTGGCCATCACCGGCCGCGAAGGGAGACCTTCCGATCGAAGGGAGTCGCTAACCCACTTTTCTTCATTCTTGCCACCCGCGCCTTGCACCTTAATCCTCGGACCCTTTTCCCCATGATTTCCTGGATCCAACGCAACTTTCAGCAGCACTTTAAAATCGTTTTCGCGCTGGTGCTGATCGGCACCATCGTCTCATTCGTCATCTCGTTTGGCCCCGGTTCCGGCATCGGCCGCGGCGACCGGGTCGTCGTCCGCGAATTCTTCGGCCACAAACTCGACGGCGCCAACCCGGCGGCCGAGGATTTTAACGACGCGCGCGTCAGCATCCAGCTCCAGCTCGGCGGCGCCAGCGGCCTCACCGCCGACGATATCTCCAAATATGCCCTCCAGCGCATCGCCGGGCTGCACCTCGCCGACGAATTGCACCTGCCGCCCACGACGCCAGCGGAGGAGACCGAATTCATCAAGACCCTGCGCCTCTTCACCGGCACGAACGGCCAGTTCGACCCCCAGCGCTACTCGCTCTTCCGCCAGAACATCAAGGACTCCACCAGCGGCATTTCCCAGGACGACATCGTCCGCGTCATCACGGACGACGCGCGCATCGCCAAGGTGCAGAACCTCCTGAACGGCCCCGGTTATGTGCTGCCCCACGACGTGCAGGAGCAGATCACCCGCTCGGACACCAGCTGGACCATCGGCACGGCGACCGTGGACTATGCGAACTTCAAGCCGGCGATCAGCCCGACGGGCGCCGATCTCGACAAATTTTTCCAGCAAAACTCATTCCGTTACGACGTACCGCCCACCGTCGTCGCGGGCTACGTCGATTTCCCGGCATCCGCGTACATCGGCGGCGTCACCCTCACCGACGCCGAGGTGCGGGCCTACTATGATGCGAACCCGGCCCGCTTCCCGGCACCCGCCAAGGCCAAGGGTGCCGCCAAACCCGTCAAACTCGACCCCGCCGCCGATTTCATGGCCGTGCGTCCCGCGGTGGAAGCCGCGCTCCGGCTCGAACGCGCCAAAAACCTGGCCGTCCGGGCCGCCTCGGACTTTGCCTATTCGCTCTATGACGACAAGGTCCCCGCGGGCGCGGGCCTGGACTCTTATCTCGCAGCCCGCAAATTGACCCTCAAGCCGCTGGCTCCCTTTTCCCACGATGCCGGCCCCGCCGAGCTCGGCGGCTCGCCGGATATCGCCGATGCCGCTTTCAAGCTGAACGCGGACCGCTATTATTCCGAGGGACTGCCCACCCCGTCCGGGGCCGCCATCCTGATCTGGAAGGAGACCCGGCCGGCCCACGTTCCCTTCCTCGTCGACGTGCGCGCCAAGGTTCAGGCGGACTTCATCGAAAACGAGCGGCGCGAGCGTTTCGTTGAGCTCGGCCGGACCCTGCACAGCCAGATCCTCGATCGGATCAAGCGGGGCGCCACCTTCGAAAAAGCGGCCGCCGGCGCGGCCGCCGCCTCCGATGTGAAGATCGAGATCAAAACCCTCCCTCCCTTCACCCTGGAGACGCGTCCGAAAGACTTGAATGAAACCGTGGGCGGCGCGTTGTCGCACATGGACAAGGGCCAGCTGTCCGACATGGCCATCACCGCCGAAAAGGGATATTTGGTTTACGTCGCCGACAAGCAGGCCCCCCGCTTCAACGAAGGCGACCCCCGCTTCGCCGCGGTGCGCGCCCAGCTGGCCGCCTATTCGGCCCGCACGGGCGCGGGCGCCTATCTCTCCCAGATCGTCGACCAGGAGCTCAAGCGCTCCGAGCCGGTGCTGAAATAATAGACGCAACTTTTTGCCGCGGGCTGTGTAATAGAATTCATGTTGCGCCACTTTCTCCGCGGAATCGCCGTCAGCCTGGGTTTATTCGCGTTCGCGGCGGCCCGCGCCGCCGATCCGGCAGAGGCGCCGGCGGCACCCGCCCTCAGCCTGGAACAAAGCGTGGCCCAGGCCCTGGCCCAAAACTTCACCGTGCGCATCCAGGCCTTTCCCATCGATCAGGCCAGGGCCGGGGTGATCATCGCGCAATCGACCTACGACCCCGTGCTCGGCGTGAGCTGGCAGGGGGAGGCGAGCAAAAGTCCCGATATCACCGCGCTGACCCCGACGACGACGGCCTATCCGTACGTGAACACGCAGACGACCACCCTGTCCGCGACGCAGAACATCATTACCGGAGGCCAGGTGAGCGCCAACTACAACGTGGTGCGGGGCGACACCTTCCCGGTCAGCACGTTCATCAACCCCGCCTATGAGGGAAATATCTCCCTGAGCATCTCGCAACCCCTGTTGCAGGGGGCCGGCACCGCCTACGCCCGCGCCGCGATCGACATCGCCAAATACGGCGTGAAATTGGCCAACCTGAATTTCAAGAGCGTCGTCCTCACGCTCATCTACAATGTGGAGACCGCCTACTACAACCTGATCTTCGCCCGCCAGCAATTTGAGGTCGCCAAGGACGCCGTGACCCTGGCGCAGCAGCTCCTCGACGAGAACAACATCAAGCGCAGAACCGGGGTGCTGACCGACCTCGACGTCGTGCAGGCCGAGGCCCAGGTAGCCACGGCCAAGAGCCAGCTGATCGGATTCAAGCAGGCCATGGAAAACGCCGAGGACATCCTGCTGCAGGCGCTCGGCGAGCGCGAGTTCAAGTCCGGCGTGGGGCCGGTGGACTTCCCCCCCCTTCCGGACACCTCCAACATCTCCTTTTTTTACTCCTACAAGCTTGCCCGCGACAACGGTCCGAGCTTGGCGATCGTCCAGACTACCATCGATCAGTACAAGCTCGACGCCCTCCGGGCCAAGCGGAACAACCTGCCCCAATTGAGCGTGAACGCCGGAGCCGGGTACAACACCCTCAAGGGCGACTACGACAGCGCCGCGAGCAATGCCTGGAACGGCCCCGGTTACAACTGGCAGGCCGGCGTGGCCCTGAGTTTTCCGTGGGGCTTGCGCAACAACAAGGCCCTGTATCGCGAGGCGATGGACAACATGGAGGCCGAGCAGGTCACGTTCGACCAGCAGGACCAGAACCTGATGGTCCAGGTCCGCGCCGCCGTGCGCGCGGTGGACGCCAATGTCGAGGCCGTGACCGCGGCCAGCCAGGCCTCGGTGCTCAGCCAGAAGCAATACGAGCTCCAGAAAGCCCGGTTCGACGCCGGCCTGGCCATCAGCTACGACGTGGTGCTGGCGCAAAACCAGCTTGAGACGGCCCGCGTGGCCGAGCTCCAGGCCAGGGTCAATCTCCGGATCGCCATCGCCGACCTACGCATGCTCGAAGGCACGTCGCTGGACGCCTACCACGTAAATTTGAAGTATTAAATAATGCGTCTTAAGTTCAGCCCAAAATGGGTGGGGCGGCGCGCCCCCGCGACGCCAGTTTGGGCAGAGTCGAAGCAGGCGTCGCGGGGGCGCGCCGCCCCACCTTACTTCAACTTTAGTCGGAATTGACCTCGTGGGCCGGCAGCTGGGTCCGAAACCAGGTCCGCTGCTTTTTCACGAGCGCCCGGGTGTTTTTGACGATTTCGGCCGCCAGTGCGGCGCGGTCGAGGCGGCCTTCCAGCATCGCGATCACCTCCCGGTAGCCGATCGCCCGCGCGGCGCTGGGATTTTGCCCCAGCCCGGCCGCCAGCAGGCCCTTCACCTCGTCAACCAGCCCGGCGTCCAGCATTCCCGCCACGCGCGCCGCGATCCGCCGGTTCAATTCCTCCGGTTCCCGGTCCCGCCGCATGAGCTTGATCTGCCAATCCGCGAAGGGTCCCGGCTGCCGCGCGAAATTTTCCGCCAGCTCGCGGAGGGAAAGGCCGGAGGCCAGGCAGCGTTCCAGCGCGCGCACCACGCGGCGCGGATTCGCGGGGTCAAGCGCGCCGAGCCCCTCCG
>Ga0206883_1115_pt1 | contig 12026 bp, 14 predicted proteins | sample Alteio_BWOrgCont_2_FD_152910 | JGI IMG/M metagenome (GOLD analysis project Ga0206883, IMG submission 152910) | Enriched cells from forest soil in Barre Woods Harvard Forest LTER site, Petersham, Massachusetts, United States -... | ecosystem: Environmental > Terrestrial > Soil > Temperate forest > O... | reverse complement strand
ATTAATAGCATCCCACTGGCATAATGATAAAGTACCGGGTGCTACAATGTTTTCGCCTGTGGCTGCAATATCGGGTTTTAAGCGCCCATCGCGTGTTGGTCCTGAACTTGAAGTTGGACATAATGTATCATAAGGACCCGGCCATGGCGAAAAAACTCCCCCCAATGTGGTAAACCCTGTACGCTCCACATAATTGGCAACTGTTATAACCTCCTTACTACATTGAAAACTTGTACAAATAGTTTGAAGGCTATCGGGTGCTTTATAATAACTCATTTTAGGCATGCTTGCCAAAGGCGCAGGAATTTGATTTTTGGGAAGAAACTCAAAATCGTTTGAGCCATCGGGGTCGTACCAGGCATCAAAAAAACCGGAGCCTGTGGTTTCTAACGTATAAAAATAACCGATAGAATCGGGAACAATGTTTACGTCTAACTCGTATGTTTTTCCGTTTACGCCCGCTGCTGTTTGCACAATACCAATTTGAGCTCCGTTAAACTTAATGGTATCGTTAGTAACCGTGTTTAGGGCAGATGTTATATCGCGAAAACCAATGTTACCCAAATACTGGTACGTTGTAGAATCGTAAACACCTATGGTGTAGTGTACATTTTTAAAGTTAGTAGTATCAGCAAATATGCCATAACCAAACTGAGTGGTGTTATTGGTATTTGGTATGCGGGTAAAAGTAAAATTAGTATCGGCATTTACGGTATATTGTAAATGAATGGGAATGTTGCCTGCATTACCGGCAGCAACTACCATACAACGTCCCGGTATGTTGGCTATTAAACTATCCATAGCAAGGGTTTGCAAATCTTGTCCATCGTGCGAACCATAATAATCGCCCAGGCTTATATTAATTACAAAAGGTTTATTAGCTGCCACTGCTTTTTCAACCAAATAATGAAGCCCATCTACCATGGTAGGCCCATTTCTATTAAAATTAATAGCCGCACACATAATTTCTGCTTTTGGCGCAATGCCTTTATATATAGGGTTTTTATTGCCGTTACCTGCCGCAACGCCTGCTACACGGGTTCCGTGCCCAAAGCCAACCAAATCCTGATGGGTGCATAAACCGCTATCTATTTCCTGGTTGTTCCATTCTTGTCCATAGCCATAGGGTAGGGGTGTGTTGCTTGCCGAATCTTTGGTTTGGTCCCACAGCCATATAATACGACTTTTGCCTGTGCTATCTTTAAAATCGGGGTGCGTAAAATCTACACCCGTATCAATCAATCCAAAAATAATGCCCTTGCCATCATAGGCTTGCGCTAAAGGCGAAACACCATTATGAATTTTAAGCACGTTGTTTTTTATAATAGCGGTATCATCCAAAGGGCGTGCATGATTAATATAATATTCTATCTGTTTTATTTTAGGATTTTTAGCAAGTTGCTGAATGGCTTGCCCCGAAAGAATTACAGAGCTTATAGTACCCGAGCTATATTTAAAAACACCTTTGTGCGTAGCGGCAAATTCTTTAACTACACTAACATTACCATTAACCAAAACAGCATACGATTTTGATGTGCTGTTATGTAATGCTTTTATAAGCGCTACATTCATTTGGGCTTGCTGCGCCAGACAGCTTGTTGAAATTAGAAGGGCAAAAAATAGAAGTCTAATCATTAAACTAAATTACTAATTTTAAGCCGAATTTTAACAGATATATGAATTTTATAGTAAAATTAATTTTGTCGACCATTGCCGTGTTAATTACAGCTTGGTTGTTGCCCGGTGTAAGCATTGATGGCAACAGTTTTTTTACAGCTTTTATTTTGGCTATTGTACTGGCTTTTTTAAACGCGGTGCTAAAACCTATTTTGGTGTTTTTAACCATACCGGTAACTATACTTACCCTTGGTTTATTTTATTTAGTAATAAATGCTTTGATAATTATTTTGGCTGAGCATTTAGTTGACGGGTTTCATGTACGAGGCTTTTTTACGGCACTATTTTTCAGTATTGTGCTATCGTTTATATCATCTATATTAGATGCTTTAGCAGGCGTAAATAAGAACAAAGATTAAGAATGGACGGCACAAAAAAACCATATTGGATTACCACCTATACGCTGATTTTTGTTTTTGTGTTTATGATTTTTTCTCAAAACTACTGGCGGTTTTGGAACAGCGATAAAGGAGAAACACCTTTTATGTGGGATGCCGATAATTACTACTCATACTTGCCTGCTACCTTTATTCACCACGATTTAAGTTTTAGTTACACCACCCAATATTGGTTAACAACAGCCCCTAACGGAAACGGCATTGCAAAAGGCACCTACGGTATGGCACTTATGTATAGTCCGTTTTTTTTTCTGGGACATAAAATTGCTATTAACCAACATAGTCCCTTAACGGGCTACTCAGAGCCATACGGAACTTGTGTACACTACGGCTCGTTGTTTTATTGCTTAATGGGCTTGGTTATACTGAGCTTTGTTTTACGGCGTTTTTTTACCGACGGGATAACAGCCCTAACCATAATTACATTGTTTTTTGCCACCAATTTATTTTACTACACCATGCGCGATGGTGAGATGAGCCATTGTTATACTTTTTTTCTGATAAGTTTATTTATGCTACTTACCTGTAAGTGGCACGAAAACCAAAAAAGCATTTATTTTTTATGGATAGGTTTAACAGTTGGTTTGCTATCAGTTATAAGACCAACCGAAATTTTAATTTCCATTGTTTTTGTATTGTATGGCGTAAAATCATTTTCAGATGTTACAGGCAAATTAAAACAAGTAATTTTTTCGTACAAAAACATACCGCTGTTTTTACTCGGTTTCTTTATTATGTGGTTGCCACAAATGATTTACTGGAAAGTAAAAGCCGATAGTTTTTTATTTTTTTCGTACGGAAGTACCGAACGTTTTTTTTGGTTAGACCCTCAAATAATAAACCTGCTATTTAGTTACCGCAAAGGCTGGTTTGTTTACACACCCATAATGTTGTTTGCCGTTGTTGGATTGTTTTTTATCCTAAAACAAAAAACAAACGGCTTTAAATTACCTATACTGGTTTATATGGCAATAAACATTTACATGCTGTCGTGCTGGTGGTGCTGGTGGTATGGGGGTGGTTTTGGCATGCGTGCTTTGGTACAGGCTTACGCTTTAATGGCAATTCCGTTGGCGGCATTTTATCAATACATTTTTGCACTCGATTTTAAAAAACAAATTTTTGTTTTTGCGGCACGCGGTTTAACTGTTTTATTAGTATCAGTTTTTTTATGTGTAAATATTATTCAAACCTATCAGTATGACCACCCGGTTGACCGTAAGTTACTTCATTACGATGCTATGAGCAAAGCTGCTTACTGGCGTGCTTTCGGAAAGTTTAGTCTGTCTGACGAAGATTATGATAAGTATATGAGCGAATTAGTGGGACCAGATTACGATGCCGCCCGAAAAGGAGAAAGAAAAAAGTAGTATATGAAAATTGCTGTTATTATACCTTGCTATAACGAAGAAGAATGCGTTGCCGACGTGTTTAATGAAATAAGCAGCATTAAAATACCCAACTGTTATATTGAACCCGTTTTTATTAACGATTGCAGTAAAGACAACACCTTAGCTTTATTAAAAAGTTTTAATGCAAAGGTTTTAGATTTATCGGTTAACCTTGGCATTGGTGGTGCGGTGCAAGCAGGTTTTAAATATGCCTTGCTTTATAATTTTGATGTTGCTATACAGTTAGATGGTGATGGGCAACACCCCGCCGACCAAATAGTAAATTTAATTGCACCCATTATGGCTAACGAAGCCGATGTGGTTATAGGGTCTCGCTTTTTAGAAAAAGAAGGTTTTCAATCGACTTTTGCCCGCCGATTAGGCATTAATTATTTTAAATTTTTAAATAAATTTTTGGTTAAAAAAACCATCACCGACAACACATCGGGGTTTAGAGCCATCAACAATAAAGCCTTAAAAGAAGTTTGTAATTACTATCCGGATGAGTATCCGGAACCGGAAGCTATTATATTGTTTTCATTAAATAATTTACGCATAAAAGAAATTCCGGTTGTTATGCGCGAACGCATTGGGGGGCAATCATCCATCAGTTCGTTTAAAAGCATTTACTATATGGTTAAAGTAAGCTTGGCTATTATTTTTATTTACCTAAGACTAAAACTAAATGGAAAACGTAGTACCGTATAAAATACAAATACTAAGCATTTTAGGTGCTTTAGCTTTTATGTTTTTTATTTTTCGCCTAATTACCAAAGGAAAATTACGCGAAGAGTATGCCATTGTTTGGATAATATGTACGTTGATTTTAATTTTATTTTCGGTTTGGCGTAACGGGCTCGATGTTATTGCTAAACTACTGGGCATTTATTATGCGCCCGCCTTGGTTTTTTTAGCCGCCATTTTTGCTATCATAATTTTTTTGGTTCATTTATCGGTGGTAAACTCTAAACAACAAAGGCAGATAAAAGATTTAACGCAGGATATAGCTTTGCTTAAAGATAAACTGGAGAACGGGAAAAATGACCAATAACACTTCCAATAAAATATATCTATTCAGTATAGATTTAGAAGATGTGAGGTTGTGGATGCCCAACGGCGAAAAATTTAAAGAGCGTGTATGTGCCAATGCACATGCCTATATGAAATGGTTAAGCAAGCATAATTTTACCTGTACTTTTTTTACCGTTGGCGAAGTAGCTGAAAAATATCCTGAACTGATAAAAGAAATTATTGCCGAAGGACACGAAATTGCTTGTCACACAAACAAACACATTCCGTTAGATAAACAAACTCCTGAAGAATTTAAAAAAGATTTAAAACAAAATATAGCTCATTTAATTGCTGCAGGTGCTACAACTTTAAAAGGATTTAGAGCACCTATATTTTCGCTGACCGAAAAAACACAATGGGCTTTTAAAATTTTAGAAGACTTAGGCTTTAGTTATTCAAGCTCGGTACTGCCTGCCAAAAGTCCGCTTTATGGCTGGGAAGAGTTTGGCGGTAAACCAAAAAAAATAAGCGATAAACTTATTGAGATACCGATGACAGTTGGCAAAGTAGGTCCGTTAACGATACCATATGGTGGCGGAATTTATTTTAGAGTGCTGCCTCCTTTTTTAACGGGCGGTAAACTTAAAAACCATAACACAGCAAATAATCCCTTGTTGGGTTATTTTCACCCGTATGATATAGATACCGAGCAAGAACATTTTATGCACCCCGGCATTAACAACAGCAAATTTTATAATATGCTTATGTACTATAACCGAAATAAGGTGTTTAGCCGATTAGATAAAATTATTGATAAAGGGTTTACAATTTGCACCTACGAAAATTACTGCGAAAACATTTTAAAAGTATAAAATGACCGATTACGAATTTATACAAACAGGAGTAAGCGAAAGCAAAATAAAAGAATATTCGTTGCTGCTTAGTTCGGTATTTGATAAATCACCTAAATATACTACGGAGTTTTTACAATGGCAGTATGTGTTAAACCCAAACGGACATGTGGTAGGTTTTGATGCTTATGCCAATGGTGTGCTTGCCGCACATTATGTTACTATACCGGTGGTTTACGTTATTGATGGGGTAACAACAAAAGGTTTGTTATCGTTAAATACAGCAACCCACCCGCAGCACCAAGGCAAAGGTTTGTTTACGCAATTAGCAACCCGAACATACGAGCTAGGAAAAACATTGGGTTATAAATTTGTAATTGGTGTTGCTAACCAAAACAGCACACATGGTTTTTTAAAGAAATTGGGTTTTTATTTAATTAGTCCGCTTGATGTGAAGATTGGAATGGGCAACATTGCTGTAAGCACTAACAGTAATTACAAAATAAAAGCTTTGTGGAATACTGAAAGCATTGGGTGGAGATTGAAATGCCCCGGTGCAAACTATTTTTATAATAACGGAAACGTTTATTCGGAAACTGATAAGCCAATTATTTTTTCGAAAATAACGGAGCTACCCAAAACCATTACCGTACCTCAGCTAAAAAATAAAGCCTTGCTTCCGTTTAAATTATGGATTGGAGTTGCGAAAGAAGTAAAACAAAAAGGATTTTTTTTAAACCTGCCCGATAAACTTAAACCATCTCCTTTAAATTTAATTTTTAAAGATTTAAGCGATGCGTTACCTGTTTTAAAAAAAGAAGATGTTTATTTTGAGCTGATAGATTTTGATGCTTATTAGTATACTAATTACTGCTTACTACTTTTGGTAACAGGAATTTAGGTACATAAAAAAGCAGATACATTATAAGCATAATGATGCCGAAATCGGTAAGCCCCATTACAAAAATTATAAGTACGTGCAATAAAACTCCCGCTATAAGTATGGGAATTTTAGTTTGTTTAAACCAAACCAAAACAGGAAACAGTAATTGAAAACTTAATGCGCCCCATGTTATAGCATGTATAAAAAAACTACTGCTCATAAATAAATATTTAAACCAGGGGTGGCTATACGTATCGCTATACAACACGTAATAAAATGCGGTGCCGTTAAGCCAGGTTTCGTCAAACAGTTTAAAGTAGCTTGCGGTTACATACAATATAATTACCTGAAACCGCGCTGCCCAAACAGCAAAATTACTTACGGTTATGTTTAGTGTTTTTAATAGCGGGTTTTTTACGGCATCGGCATTTTCATCCATAAAAATTAAGAGAAACAGTACAATGACTAATAAATTAAAACCTGCATTTTGTATAGGCAGTGTTTTGTGGTACAAACACATGGTAAAAAAATAAACCAACATAGTAAACAATCTTTTATAAGGCAAAAACCAACACGCTACAATAGATAGTAATTGTGCGGCAACAAAAAATTTCCAATGAGTAGCTACACTTGGGTTTTCTAATGGGTTTAAAAAAGTAAGTAAAGTGTTATTGTTTCCGAACGGTAAAAAATAACTAAGTGGCCCATACAATGTTTTGGCATACGATAGTAAAAGCAGTGTATTGCAAAACAAAAAAATAAGTACGGCTTTTCTAAACAACCTAATGTTGTTAGTATAAGGCATTGTAGTTGTAAGGGTGTTTATATAATTATCTACGGCCTTGTACATGGGTTGGAATAAAATTCATTTCGGGGAAAAGTAATTCGGTTGTGGTTGCTTTAATGTCGGATACTGTTTTTCCGCTAAACGCTTCGGGGTAGGTAAAAATTATTTTATATTGCAGTTTACTAAAAAGCGAACGAGGGGTTTCTTTTGCCATCATATCCGAAAAATAATGTTGTGCCATTAAACAACGCGCATCGTGTAACAAATAATCGTTTTGTAAAGAATCGACCGTTGATTTTTGCTCGGCTACCAAATGCGCATCCCATATTTGGGTGAGCACATACTCATGTACCTTATGTTCGGTAGCAGCCACATTAAAAGGGTTATTGTACCTAATGTTTAATAGGTTTTTACCGGGGTCTATCCAGCTTGTCCAGCCGCGCTTTGCGTTATAGTAACGAACTATTAGTTGCTGGTTATATAAAGGCGGGTTGGGTGCAAACACTTTGTTATTCTGACTAAAAACAGGAAGCATATACCTGCGTACGGCTCTTATTACCAAAGTGTTTTCGGTTCCGTTGTAAAAATTAAAAACAAGCGTGCAAAATATATGAATGAGCAAAACCGTGCTACAACAAATAAAAATTATGTATGGAGGTTTTTTCATTAGTGGTTAAAAAACAAAGATAGAATGTTAATGCTATAAATTTAAAAACCTTTATTTGATAACCTGCATGAAATTAAATTTGGAGAAAAATATTATTTTTGCGCTGAAAAATCGGGCTGTAGCACAGTTGGTAGTGTACTAGCATGGGGTGCTAGGGGTCGCGTGTTCGAGTCACGTCAGCCCGACTTAATGTAACTACTGAGTTGCTCAATCAAAAAAAATCCTTTGTAAAAACTACAAAGGATTTTTTTAGGTGTCGATTTAAATTACTGCTTTACTATTTTTTTGGTTTCGGCTATGTTATCGCCGGTAATTTGTATTATGTAGGTGCCTGCTGCAAGGTTACTAATATCAAGCATTACATTGGTACCGTTTGTTATGGCGCTTAAAACCTCGGTACCTATTAGTGAGTATATTTTTTACTTACTTTGTTTACCGCACTTGCAAAATTAATGTTTAGCTGGTTGTTTGCGGGGTTAGGGTAAATTGTTGACCTGTTGACAGGTGCCTTATTAATGCCTGTTGTACCATTGCCTACTACATTAACTTGCGCTACAATATTTGAATTTTGTGTGGTTCGGTATAACGAATCATTTTCGCAATACGTGTTAGCACAACCATTAGCATCTGTTACTGTTAAACACACATTATAATGAGCGGCAGCGGTATACGTATGACTTGTGTATTCAATATTATCTGTTGTGCCATCTCCCCACGACCATAAATATCCAATTAAAGGCATCTATTAGATGCCTTTTTTTATTTTACCTTTGTTTATAAATCTTATATGTTATGAAAAAATTTACGGTGTTATTAGTTTTTGTACTATTTATATCGTGTAGAGATAAGCCTGTTATTATTGATTGTACCGAACATTATAATGATTACAAAATAAACCATGCACAGTTAAAAATATTACCTAAAGATAGTATCCCTGCAATAGGTGGCGGACTGCCTTTTAAACAAACTAAACTTCCTAAACCAGAAAATAGTAAAAACAAAAGAAATAAAATTATTACTACCTGTTTCTATGACATCACCTTAATTTATTCATGGTATTTTTTTAGTATTTCAAAAATAAACAAATTAATTCAGTTGTGTCGAAGTATGATATGAAGTGCTTTAAATAGGGAAAAATTTAATTCAATAAAAGAACGAATCGATAAATTAAAGAGCGGTAAATAAATTCCTTTCCGCAGAATTTCAAATCCTGCGGCATTAGCAAACATGGTCAAACAACCTTAGCTTTTCCCAAGTTTTGCAAACTCCGCAGGGGTCTTTCCGCATTTCTTTTTAAATAAGCGCGAAAAGTATGAGTGATCCTCATAGCCCAATTGCTCCGCTATTTCTGCAACCGAATTGCCGGTATAAATTAGCATTCGTTTAGCCTCCAACATTATTCTATCCACAATCAAATCCGATGTGGTTTTGTTTAAGCACTCCTTACACATTCGGTTTAAATGCTTTTCGCTTATAAACATCTTTTTGGCATACTCGCTCGGCGATTTTATTTTTTTAAAATTTTCGTCAATCAAATCCTCTAGCTTTCTTACTTTGCTCAAATAATTTTGATTCTGACTATCTATGCGTTTCTGCGGTAAATATATTCTCGTTAAATCAATATATAACTGCTCTATTAACACATGTATTCGCTGATATTTCATCAAATAATGATGTGCAAACTCTTCTTGTATGTCTGAAAACAAGCTTTCAATTTTTGGTAGATGCTTGTTACTTGGTGTAATTAACGATGTGTTATATAACGAACAAAAAAAAGGATAATCGTGTACTTTTTTGGTTGAAGAGTACGAATCATAAAAACTTTTGGTATGAAAAAAAAGATACCCATCGGTGTCATCCGATAAATTAAAATTATGAATTTGCCCTGGCGAAATAACAAATATCCTCCCCGGCTTCACATCATATTCTACAAAATCAATTGTATGGGTGCCCGAACCTTTTGTAATTAATAGTGCGAAAAAAAAGTCGTGTTTATGCGGCATTAAAATGCCCTTATTGCTCTTTAATTGTGCTTTAAGCGTGTTGGCATAAAAATCAGTCTCTTTACCTAAGTAATTAAAATTTTCTATGCTATATATTGGGAGTGTTTTTTTAGGCATAAGCAAATTTACACAAATGTCCGATTTGTCCTAAAACAAGCGTTGTTAATTATTCCAAATACCAACATTGTAGGGCACCTTTGTATCTGTAAACAAGGCATAAAAATGCACCAATTTAGTCAACAGCCTTTTTAACAGATATACAAAGTGTAACTAGTATACATTGTGTAAGTATAGGTTAAGCTGCCAAAAATTAAAACAATCTTTGTTTAAAACAATAAAGAAAACGCGAGTAAGTAGTAAAAGGGCCTCATTAATCTAACGCCAAAGGCGCGTTTAATAGTATATAGAAATACAAATATGGAACCCAAAGCAACATTTATTTTAATAGACAATCCGGTAGATGTTATCATTCATAAATTTATGCTCGGCAACGAATTAAAAACGCCTGCCGATATTTTTCATTTTAAAGATACGCGACAAGGTTTAAAACATATAGAAGCAACTCACCAGCCCGAAACAAAAAATAAAACCGTAGTTATTTTGGATATGTACACACCCGGAATGGATTTGCATGAATTTCTTGAGCGTTTTGGAATGTTAGATGAAAAAATAAAAAATCAAATAAAAATTTTTGTGGTAGCCACTCTCTTAAATAACCCCGAAATAAATAAAATAGCATCAAACCCTCATGTTAACATGTTTCTATCAAAACCTTTATCCGAAAAAAACATTATTGATATTGTTAGTAGCATTAACTAATGTTACAAAAAGCAAAAAACAAAAGTTCTAGACAACACATGATTAAAAAAAAAGTAACCAACCAACCTGTTTATTCAACTCAAACGCGTAGGGGCATTCAGGACTTAAGGGAAATTATAAGTGGGAAATGGAAATTACCCATTTTAATAACCTTGTTTGAAAAACCGTACAAATTTAAAGAGTTATGCAGAAAGCTACGTATCAGTCCACGCATGCTCACACGCGAATTGCAGGACATGGAAATGAACAAACTAATTACCCGTACTGTTTGCAACACCAAACCTAAAACGGTTGAGTATGCGGTAACACAAATTGGTTTAACCCTAAAAAAAGTAGTAGCCGAAATGGGTGCCTGGGGCATTTCGTACCGAAAAAAAATGCTGACTCGCAATTCTAAAGATTCCAAATAACGGATGCAAAAAACAGTAACTGCGCCTGTGTTTACAAGCCACCCCTAATAACTAAATGGCTATATTTAAGTAAGTTTTTTTATTACATTTAAATAAGTTATATTTACTACACTAAAAAATTATAAGAAAATTAATTATGAAAATAGCAGGTTTTATTTTTTCGTTGGTGTTTTTTACCGCATCGCATGTGTTTGCTCAAACAGACGCTAATACCGTAAGCGGTGTTATTAAAGAAGTTAAACCGCATTTTGCAGGCGAACATACACTTATTGTTGGCGAAACCGAGTTGGTGCTTTTAACCAACAAGGAAGACAAAACCGGAAAGAGTTTTGAAATTAACAAGCCTTATAAAGATATATTGCTGGATGAAAAAGGCACGTATGTTTTAAACCCAAAATACGCTAAAAAATCTTTTAAATTTACCTATGTAGTTAATGGCAAAGGATGGAAATGTATTCAAACTATTAGTTCAATAAAAAAATGAAGAAAAAACTACTTGTATCAATAACCCTTGTGGTAATGGGTTTTTATGTTTCGGCACAATCTATTATAGGAATAGATGTATCAAGCTATCAAAGTACTATAAATTGGACTCAGGTAAAAGCGGGCGGTGTAACATTTGCATGGGCTAAGGCTACCGAAGGTTTAACTGTAACCGATGCACAGTACCACAACAATGCTACCGGTGGTGTTGCCGCAGGCGTGTATATGGGAGCTTATCACTTTGCACATCCTGATACGCACACTACTACAGCACAAGCCATTGATGAAGCCAATTATTTTTTAAGTGTGGCACAGCCCTATATTATTTCGTGCGAATTACCTCCGGCGCTTGATTATGAAGTATCATCTTCACTTTCGTGGACGGCACAAACCGCATGGATACAGGCTTGGATGAACACCGTTAAAACAGCAACAGGCATAACTCCTATACTTTATACGGATGGATCTATTGCGGGTTCATTGGGTAGTTCTTTAGCGTCGTATTGTAAACTTTGGATAGCAACTGATAATGGTAGCGCAACAACTATACCGCCATCTCCCGTTCCGCCAACACCTTCTGCAGCTGATCAAGCTTCATGGGATCCTAACTGGAGTTTTAACCAATATTCGTGGACAACCACTGTAC
>Ga0206883_1114_pt1 | contig 12065 bp, 14 predicted proteins | sample Alteio_BWOrgCont_2_FD_152910 | JGI IMG/M metagenome (GOLD analysis project Ga0206883, IMG submission 152910) | Enriched cells from forest soil in Barre Woods Harvard Forest LTER site, Petersham, Massachusetts, United States -... | ecosystem: Environmental > Terrestrial > Soil > Temperate forest > O... | reverse complement strand
GAACGCAAACGAATGGTAGTCGTTTCCGTAGGGTGCAGCCACACGCAAAACGTGGAACTGAGAGTGCGATGCGCTGGCTAACACTCACGCAGCCCGGCACTGAAGACGTTTCACCGCTACTTCACTGTAGCTAGAATCAAGTTCGATTCCGACGAATCGGCGGTCTTGAAGCTTCGCGGCCAGCAACGTAGAACCTGAGCCACAGAACGGGTCGAGTACGACATCGCCGGGGCGAGAAAATGATTGAATCAGCGGCGTGAGAACGCAGAGCGGTTTCTGGGTCGGGTGCAGCTTATTTCCTGAATACTGCCATTCGAGCACATCGGGAATCCGCTGCGACGGTTGCGGCGGATTGCCCTTCGCAAGCAAGTATGCGTTCTCGTGGTGATAGCGCAGAAACCGCTCCGTTGAGGGGTATCGCTTCGTAAACGTCAAGTGGCCTGCGAGCCGGAAACCTGCTTCACGCCAAGCGGCGATGAATTTGTCCGCCTGGTGCCAGCCGTAGAAGCTGACACAGAACGAGTCACGTCGCAGCACACGGAAGATTTCAGCGAACGCGGGTTTCAGCCAAGAGGCATCGTCATCGTTGGCTACGGTGCGCCCGTCACGGGAACGATAGTGCGCGAGATATGGCGGATCGGTCAGGACGAAATCGACGCTGCCGCTGCGTAGCTGCCGCATGACATTGACGCAATCGCCTCGCAAGACCGAATTCACCTGCTGCTCGCTAATGAGTTGTATGCTCTGCTCTTTATTCATTTTAGTTCTCTCTTTCGTGTTGGGATTTGCTGCCTTCAGCCAAACAAGGAAGCAAGACCGACACGAAGAGAACTGCTGCGAAGGCGTGGCTGGTTAGGGCTGGAGCGGGTGGCAACGCGAATGACAGGAGAAGTCTCTGCGACTGGCGTGAGCGGGTGCAAGCGGAGGACCCGCGCGAAGCGTAACACATAATGTGTGTCGTAAACCGGCCCCGCCGTAGCAACTCAAAGAGAGCAAACAATGGCTGCGGGGAACGAGAATCAGAACGGCTACGTCAGTGAGGAAGGCAAACTTCTCGCGGCGTATCTGAACTGAGGGTGTCTTCTGATGAGGCCTCGGTCACCCGTCCTAGACGGGTGGCGCGGAGGATTGCTCCGTGCCGATGGCGTCAAGAATTCGAGTAGCGGTTTGCTGGATGTGCTGCAAGCTTTCCGACAGGAGCTTGGCGTCACCTTCATAGAGTTGGATGTAGTCTTGCGCTGCCGAGCCAGTCTCAAGGCCGATTGCTTGGCAGACGACGAATGCTACGGCCTCGGCTTCCGTCTCGCGGCTACGCTTTGAAGTGCTGGCGCGGCGCTCGTCACGGTGCATCAATTCGTGTGCGACCTCGTGCGCCAGTGTTGAGAATTCTTCGGCAGGAGCCTGTCCGGGCAACAAAGTGATCTTGCCGCCTGCGGAGGTGCCGCGAGCAGGGGCGATGTCCTGCGAGTATTCGAGAAGAATGCCCTGCTCAGTGACGAATTTACCGAGCCGGTCGCGGTATTCGCGGGGATCGCCATTGACGTTGCCAATTTCAGGAAGTTCTTGACCGTCCGTCTGGCTGATGTCGAACACGTACGCGGCCCGGAAGCTGACAGCGGTTGATGATTCATCGGTTTCCGTTTGTTCCACACTTTGGTTCTTCGGTCGAACGATTGGAGCGAGAATCAAGATACCTTTCTCGCCTTTCTTCACGAAGCGTCCCAGTTTGTGCCACGTATGGAAACCAGCGACGTGCGTAGCCGTTGGCTTCTGCGATGCGATCAGCATCACGTTCCGTAGACTGTACCGATGGAATCGGCCAATCGCCGCGAGGTAATTTCTCAGCGTCTCACTGTGGCCCCTTTCCAGAGCCTGACTCAATTGCTCGATTGCTGCACTAACGATTTGCTTGGCTTGCTCGACTTTCATGATTGTTCTCCTGTTTCGGGAGCTTCGTGCCCCCTTCACCAAACAGCGAGGGGGTAAGGTCCCGAAACAGAGAACAGAGCGAAGAGATTGGTGCGTCCAGGTCGGAACGGGTCGCACGGTGGAGTGACACAGGCGTTCCGTGGCGCGAAGCGTGCTAGTGGAGACCGGAGGCGAGGGACTTACTCGCCGGGACGCGGCAATCTCAAAGCGGCGAAAAGAGGAGAGCTGGCCCAATCGTCGCCAGGCAGAACGACGCTCGGAGGAGGGTCTGGTGGGAGTTCGGGGGGCGACAGCTCGAAAGGCTGAAACGCTTCTCGCAACATGGCTGCATATTTTGTTCGGTCATAGGCGTGCCAACCTTCCCATAATGCAAAGGCGCGGACCCGATCATTTGGAACGGTGGATTCGCTGTCCGTAATGATGTATTCGATGGTCTGGCCGGGTCGCAATTTCACGCCACTTCCAAAAAGCTGCTGTGCGGCAATCGCAGTGACACTAGCCTTTTGATAGTTACGTGGCTCCTTTGTAATCCGTTTACTGACGACAATGTCCTTGATTTCGACATCTCCGCTGGCTAGCCGTTCTTCATAGCGAGCCAAGACGATGCGTGCGATTTCTAGTTTTTGAAGATAGGACTCACGGTCGTAGGCTTCTGCCAATATCAAAAGTACCTCTCGCTGCATTTGGTTTAATAAAGGAGGCGTGTCGTGGCGACGGCATTCGAGTCCCCTGACTTTGACTTCACCGTCCTCCCCGACCGCGAAGAAGCGATTCGGGACTGGAACATCCTGATATTGCTTCGACGGGAGGAATACAACGTATCGGTAGACATACTCTATTGCCAAAGGAAGGTGCGTTCGCTCTTCTATTTCCTTGGCAAGTTGCTCGAAGTCTTCGTGTGTTGCGCCTTCTCTCCACACATAGACGGAATCAACGATTGCATGCACCAAATCGAAGCCGCGACTCTCGGCGATTTCTTTGGCAACAAGGAGAGTGTCCCTCGCCACAGCATTGATGGCCTCGTGCGCCTCGATCTTTCCAAATCTCGCATTCTTATAGCCCGTGTATCCGAAACAACAGACGAGGAGCCACTTCAGCGAGTCACGTTGCAACTTGAATCGCGCTGCGATAGTTGGTTCAGACACCTTTTGAAGTTTTTTCAATTGTGTGCGCTTGGCAATTAGGCGTTCGACCACGCGGCTCGTGATACCTCGTCTCTTCTGGCAGATCCGATATCCCAACTCCGGTATGCGAGGTGCATCTGGGCAACACGGACAATTGACCGTTTCGGGAGAGATATTGAAATGGGACATGATGCTTGGGAACTGGCTGACAAAATCTAGCTCTGCGACATTCGCTGTGAAGCCTAGCTTGGGCACAAAAACTAACCCGCCCCGGTCTGCGGCCAGCAGCTCATCTGGTTGTTTCGGGTCTTCCGGCTCGGCCTTCTGCTCCGGTATCAACACGCCATCGCGGTGTGCGAGTTCCATTTGCATGTACGAAATACCCGTGCCCGTCGTTGTTCGGGCCGCGTACTGAATCGGCAGCTTGGTGACACGGGCCAATTCCCAGAGTCCCGCGAAATCACACTTTTCTGAGATAAACGAATTCTGTTTGTCCACATGAATGCGACCGAAGAGAGTTATCGCGCTCGCTTTGAAAAGTATTCGGCCATAGCTCGTGTAGCTCCGTGGTTTTGACTGTTGAACGGGAACTCCTAAGTCTCGATTTAGGTTTAACGCAAACTTCAATCGCTCTGCCTGCTGGCCCAGCAGAGGCAGAATAGTTGAGTCTCCCCATTCGGAAAGAATAACGTCGGGGTCCTCGCGTTTGAGCAATCGAGCGAAACCGAATGCCGGCGGCTCACCAGTTTCGTCCAGTTCCCAGCAAGTTCCATCCACTTCTATTTCGAGAGCCGCTCTCCGTCCATGTGTCGGGTCAATGCGCGACAACCCAGCAAGGCAAATCTGCATGATCTTGAGTGGAGGCATCTCGTAGTCGAGCGTCCATTCATCGTCTCGACATTCAATGGAAACGATTCGTCCTTCGGTGTCCGCCTCGACTTCAACAAAGGCGAGCGGAAAAAGTCTCTTCTCCCAGCAATAGAGCGAAGCAACCATGAGGTCGCTGTCGTAAAGCTGTAGGCGTGAGTCAAAACGATGGACCCACCGTCCCCAGCCAATGAAATCAGTGGGGCGATGAACGGACACTTTGAGTACTGGTCGAGTGGCATTCAGCCACAGGTCGATCCTTTCGGTCAGTTGGGTTCGAAGATCTGTGGTTTGCTTCTGCGCGGCATCCTGAAGCCGAGCAAGCTTTTCCGCACTCCCGGACACATAGAAAGCGGGGGCGAAAGTGTCAGTCAAACGGCAGTGCTTCTGATTCCTGTCGATCAGCCACAGCGTCACGCCCTGCTGGTTCGGGTAGAGATCTAGAATCCATCCCTGCAATTTCACAAAGCACCCCTGCGTTCTGAAGAACTTTCTCGATGGCGTACAAGCGTTTTTCCTGGTCGAGTGCGATGGAAAGAAGAATGGCTTCCATTGGGTTGTCGTGACATTGATACGTGGCTGCCTGGGTGTAGCAACGCACCCGAACAAAGAGTCTGTCGAAATGTGGCTGGTCCTCGCGGCGCAGCGCACGTCTAAACTTTTTCCATCGCTCTGCTGCTTGCTGAATGAGTTGAACAAATGTAGGGACGGTTCTGCCCATAATGCGCCTCCGGTGAATCAGTTCACTGAGATAAGAGTGGCGCGGTTTTCTCGCAGGAAAAGGAGAGTTCGCTATCGGATCGCGCTTCGACCTTCAACACTTGGCTTGCCTGTTTGCAAAGCTGCTGGAAGAAATCTCGTCCTTTTGTTTTGAACGAAGTTGCGTCCGAAAATACGGCAATTGAGATCGGAAGCCTCGCAATCCCGAGTAGCCCTTCGAGTGCATGTTCGAACGATGCACGGGCTTCTTGATCGCGGACATCCTCATCGAAAAACAAATCAGGCAAGGCAGTGACGATAAGAACGTCGGCAGCAAACGCTTCAAGAAGTTTCGGGACACGTCGGATCAGTTCTGCCAGTTGAAAGCAGGTAAACGCTCGGGACACCCGAATGAGGGTGTTGAAAGCAGAAGGGTCAAGTCCGCGTTCCCTCGCGAAATGCGCAATCAGGAGAGGGCTGATCTGATTCGCACCGTCGAGATAAAGAACGCGCCTCTGATTAAGCAAGATTCGCGGAAGAAAGTAGTGCGAGAGTCGCGGCATTTCGGGACAGCCGTAGAGAACGGTGAATGCCCGGTCGGGCAATATCCACGGATTCGGGATGGCGTGTTGCCCCGTGTGCATTGACGCGATGGGTAAGCTCATGACGACGTACCATTGGCCCTTGGAAGCTGGCACCATCATAGGCGAACAAAAAGCGAACGTCAAGAACAGGGTGCGGGCAGCGGTGGGTCAGTTTCCGGGACGGGCGTTCTTCATCAGTGCAAGCTATAGCTTGAATGGGAAGGGGCTTGGCGGGTCGTCGAGCACATCCGTCTGTTTCAATGCCCTGACGTACTGCACGACTGTATGTGTCAGACGGTCCGTCTCCGGGTACAACGGATCGACGGGATACGCCCCGAGCTGCACGGCCCGTATAACGTGATAAAGGTCGTGACCGAACTGAATCCGTTGGTCCCGAGTGAGCGTCTGGACCTTTTCCAACTGGCTCAACACTTCAGCAACGTGGCTCGAAATGGGTTTTGCTGACATCGGCTACCCTTTTTTCAAGCGAGGGAACCGACGAATGCCGTGCCGGACGATCTCAGTGACCCCATCCATTGCTTTATCCACTGCCGCTTCAACAGCCTCCCCTTTCCGGCGCTTGAGCTGACCCTTACTTCTTCCTTTAAACGCTTTAATCTTGGACATTTTTTTCGCCATCGCTTTAACTCCTCCCGCCTGCGGGCAGGAGCGAATTCTATCACTTCCTCTCTCTGGATTTTCAGCAGAAGCGCCGTTACCATATGCACGCATGGCTTCGGTTTCGATGAAAAATCCATCCATTCGCGTGGGCACGTCGGCGTTTACCGCCAGTGGTTGGCGTGGAACTTTCTATCCTGAGAATCTGAAACCTGCCGACTATCTCAGCTACTATGCACAGCATTTCGACGTGGTGGAAATTGACTCCACTTTCTATGGAACGCCAAGGGTGAGTACGGTGCAATCTTGGAATGCAAAGACTCCACAGGGATTTATTTTCGCGGCCAAAGTGCCACAGGAGATTACCCACAAGAGGGTGCTCAAAGATTGCGATGGGGATCTCAAGACATTTCTCACGACGATGGAGACGCTAGGGGAAAAGCTTGGTCCGTTGTTGTTTCAATTCGGGAAGTTCGACAAGTATTCGTTCAAGTCTCTTGACGATTTTCTTGAGCGGTTAATTCCGTTTCTGAAACAACTCCCGAAGGATCGCAAATTTGCTTTCGAGATTCGCAACAAGAACTGGTTGGTGCCGAAGCTCGCCGACTTATTGCGGGAGTACGGCGTCGCCCTGGCACTCATTGATCAAAGCTGGATGCCGCGTCCATGGGAGATGAAAGACCAATTTGACTTGATTACCTCTGATTTCACCTATGTTCGTTGGCTGGGGGACCGCAAGGGGATTGAGGAAAAGACCAAAACCTGGGACAAGGTGATTGTTGATCGGCAAAGTGATCTTTTCGAATGGGTAGGCCTCTTAAAGAAAGTTCACGAGCGCCGCATCATGATTCTCGCTTTTGCAAATAACCATTACGCGGGAAATGGACCCGCGACCGTCGAGCTGTTCCGCAGCCTTTGGGGTGATGGCCTGCCGAAACCCATCATTCCTCCACGAATGGAAAACCAGAGTTCGCTCTTCGACTAGGAATTAGATATTCATGGGGACGAAGGAGAGTTAGGATACGCGAGCTTCGAGTCCAAATCGGAAATTCCGGGGAAAATATGATAGACCACGTTATTCTCACTGTCAGTGACTTCAATCCTTGCGCGATGACGCAACCTCATCGGTCGTGCATAATACCCTCGGGAGATTAAGGTACCTCATCTAAATTTTGGGAAAAACGAAAGATCCCGCCGCCGTCAAGCTTGGACGGAAGGGTGGGAAGGTGATCGCCAAGCGCGGCCCTGAATACTTCAGGCAGTTACAAGCCAAGCGCAAGAAGCGCAAAGGCGGTCGTCCTTCCAAGTCCAAGAAATCCGCCTGAAGAGCTTATTGAAAAACAACGAGCGCTCGTTGTATAATTGTACACAGTGCGGAGTGCAATATGATAATTGGCGACCGCCTGCGTGCCATACGCGAAGAGAAAAAACTGTCCCAAGGGGACATCGAAAAGCGCACCGGGTTGCTTCGATGCTACATTTCCCGCGTTGAGAATGGGCATACCGTTCCGGCCATCGAGACCCTAGAAAAGATGGCTCGGGCGCTCGAAATCCCTCTCTACCAACTGTTCTACGACGGCGAGAAATCGCCGCCGATTCCGGCTCTTCCCAATCGACGGACTGCTACCGACCTCGCCTGGGGTAGTTCCGGCAAAGATAGTCGGTACCTGATGAAGTTTCGCCAGCAGCTCGGCAGGGTGGATGAAGCTGACAGGCGGCTGCTTCTATATATGGCCCAGAAAATGTCCCGCCGCCTCGCCGGTCGGCCAGGAGGCAAGACGTAATGCGGAGTTCAGTCCCAGGGCGTTTTGCACCTCCGGCATTTGGTCTCAGAGGAGTTGGAGCGACCGCAGGCAACCGGTTGCACGGAGAAGCAATCAGAAAAGTCATACACCCGCACGGGGCAGGAAGGGGTGGCCCTATGGACTTGCAGTGCCCAAAGTGCAAGAGCACGGACGTCAAGAAGGTATCTCTGGCCTACCAAGAGGGACTTCAGCACGTGAGCACGCGCACGCGATTACGCGGCGTCGTGGTCGGGTCAGACGGGCCTGATGTGGTTGTGGGCAGAGCAACCACGAAAGGGATACAGCAGACAGAGGTCTCGAAGGCGCTGACTCCTCCGGCGAAGTGGTCCTACATAAAACTTTTTGGCTGGTCTGCATTGATGTTCTTGTCGGTCGGCTGGATAGTATTTTATGTGAATTCCATTACGACGAATTCTTTGTCTGTTTCTTCTTTTCCTTTAACGATATATGCCGTGCTCTCCTCTGGCATTTTCGTTTTTATTTTTCTTGTCTACTGGAAGCACAACCATTCCACCTTCCCGCGACAATACGCGCAGTGGGACCGATCTTTCATTTGCCAACGCTGTGGGAAAGTGAGCGAACACGGCCTCCACAGTGCTTCTGTTGCCTAATTTTGCCACAGGGGAAGGGAGTGAAATTTAGAGCGAAATTAAAGCGAACTTTGACGTTGACAAGGCGAGATAGGGTTTGGTAGGGTTTGGCATGGTTTCACGGGTAGAAACATCGGACCCCCGGCACGAACTTCTAACGATTGCAGAGGCAGCGAAGTTTCTCGAGGTGTCGGTTTCTACTCTGAGGAATTGGGACAAGGGCGGCAAGCTGAAGCCAACTCGACACCCGATCAACGGCTATCGTCTATATAACTACAGCGAGTTGCTCGCTCTAAAGCAACGCATCAAAGGGATCTCATGAAGGCATTGGAAAAAAGCCCCACACCCACAAATGGCGACCTTGACATGCTTGAGTTGCTTCCAGATGAGCAGACGGCGCCAGCGTCTGTTGATCCGCGTAACCAACTAAATGACCTTACGGCACGTGAATGGATTCCAGAAACGGTGTCGGTGTGGAATCAGAAAGGTCTGGGTGCCGGACATCCCGACGCTCAAATCGAACGTCAGCATCCTGCTCCGTTCTCTTTCACAGACGTGGGGCGATTGGTTCGATTCTTCACGAAACCCGGCGCGCTCGTCCTTGATCCCTTCGTGGGAGTGGGATCAACCCTGAAAGCATGCGCACTAGATGGCCGTCGTGGAATCGGTATCGAATTAAATCCAACGTTCGCTGCTTTGGCGCGAAAACGAATTACGAGTGAAGTGCGCGACATATTCGCGGCAGTCGATGAGCAGACTGTTTTCGAAGGCGACGTTCGTGAAATCCTGCCAAAGATCAAGGATGAGAGTATTGATTTCATAGTTACGAGCCCTCCATATTGGGCAATACTCAAGAAAAAGGATGACCACAAAGTCCGCCAAGAGCGAACCTCGAAGGGACTGTCTACCGACTACGGAGAGGACCATCGTGATCTGGGAAACATCGAAAAGTATTCAGAGTTCTTAAATGTTCTGAGAGATATTTTTGTAGTGGCGTCTAGTAAGCTTCGCCGTGGAAAATATATGGCAATCGTGGTGAGCGATTTTCGTGAAAAGTCGCGTTACATCATGTTCCATGCCGATCTTGCGCGGGAGCTTGAAGCGAATGGTTTAGAAATGCGGGGCGTGACAGTCCTTTATCAACGTCACAAAAAAATCTTTCCTTATGGATATCCGTACTCTTTCGTTCCGAACATTCACAATCAATACATTCTCATTCTGCAGAAACCTAAATGACACGATACGTCGAAGAAGGCATTGTGCTTGGGGATTGCGTGGCGAGCATGCGCGCGATGCCTGCGAACACTTACAACCTGATCGTGGCGGACCCCCCATACAATCTGAACAAAGACTTCGGCCCGTGGAATGAGAACGAGCGCAAACAGGAGTGGCGAACCTGGACTCGTGAGTGGCTCGCGGAGGCTCTGCGGGTCTTGTCGGATAAGGGAAATATCTTCGTCTACGGCATCCATCACCATCAGTGCTGGGTGCAATGCATGATGTACGAGTTGGGGTTTTTGTATCGTCGGCAAATCATCTGGACCTATGAGAATGGATTTGCTGGTTACGGCAAGCGTTCACTGAACGCATTCTATGAGCCACTGTTGTGGTTTTCCAAGACTCATAACTACATTTACAATCCGATACGGGAACCGTACAAAAGCCAGGAGCGCCTCAAGCATAAGATCATTAAGAATGGAAAGGTCTGGGTGCCCAACCCTGAAGGCAGGATGGCGGGGGATATATGGTCTTTTCCGACTCTGGCGGGGCGCAGATTCAGAGACGAAAAGGTCGATCATCCGACCCAGAAACCGCTCTCGATCTCCTGCCGGATCGTGCGGCATTTTTCAAATCCTGGAGATCTGGTGCTGGTTCCATTCGCTGGGAGCGGTAGTGAATGTGTCGCGGCAGCTTTGGAAGGTCGACGTTTCGTCGGGTTTGAATTGAATCCAGATTATGTCGAGATTGCAACCGCCCGGGTTGCGGACGTGAGCAAGCAACAAAAAATATTTGCTACTTAGCCGTCCGTAGAGAAGCGGGGTAAGGCTCACCATCGTAACGGAAGTTACTGGCCAGAGTCTGTAGACTCGGGAGCAAATCGGCACCGCCCGCGCTAGTCACAAAAAGATCCGTTCTGAGCCCCGGTATCCTGCTCAAGTTCCACATCAGCAGAACCAGCGCACCCACAGTGAAGGTACGGCATTCGATGCCGAGCACCCTTTTGATATCTTCGATTACCTGGTAGTACTCAGAACGACCGTTGGGCAATGCCAGCACCACGCTGATAGGACATATGACGGCTATAGGCATCGCGTAACGAGTGTGGAGAATTGCGATATCTTCGAGTAGCGCTCTCGGAGATTCCAGCACTGCACCTGTAAGCTCGATTTCAAGAACGCCAATCAGACCGTCGTCAAAAGTTGCCACGGCATCAATCCTAACGTTTGTATCGCCACGTCGTCGTGTCCGGCACCTGACACCAAGCTCGTGAAGGACGTTGCGGATAAATGCAGCTGCTGCCGCATCCGGTAGTGCGCCGATTGAACTCGGGAGCTTCGTTAGTGGAATTGCGCGCGATTCACCTAGACGGCCTTTGCGGAGAGGCGTTGGGTGCACTTCGGCAGAAGGCTTAGTCTCAGTCAATGTAACCATCGCGTTAGGATCATCAGTGAGGATTGCCGCTTTTTCCGCTCCCTCCAAGTAAATCGCACCGTATGGACAACGCGCAACACAAAGACCGCAACCAATGCACGCTGCGGTATCAACTCGGATAACCCGGCGTGCCTGGTCCCATGCGAGCGCTTCGGTTGGGCATACAGCATTAGATGGATCGCCTGGGAAACTCTCCAAAGCGCTGGCCACAACTGATTCCAAAGGTGATTTCTCCATGCAAGGTGTATCGTGGCACCCGAGACAACTTCCTTGCCCGGTGTGACCATCCGCGAGGGTCACGGATGGCTTCTGGCCTCCAGTGCCAAAGTCGATTGCACTTACCTGTGCACGATAGGAACGTGCGGTTCCTGCGTGTCCGCGCGAGCGCTTATGATGCAATACCTCGGGTAATTCTTCAGACATCCAAAAACCCACGCAGGGAGGCTAGCTGTTCCGATGCAATCGTTACTTTCTCCAGTAACGATCGAGCGGTCAGCTTTACCAAGTTTTCCAAATCAATAACTCCAATAGACAAACGATATGCGTGAAAAATATCGTCGATTAGTGTTGACATCTCCGCACGTTCATTGGGAATCCTAAAACCGACGATGAGGCTCGTAAGCTCCTTGCGCGTCGTAAGTCCCCCCCGGGACAGTAGAACAATCTTGTTCTCCAGGGCTTGCCGAACGGCTTTGGTGGAAAGGTAGATTTCCTCTGCCGGGGATTTGATCTCGATGGGAATAGCAGCATCCCCTAGCCATATGCATGCATCCCATCGTTGATAATTCACACCGGCGCGGGAATAGTCGCTGCGATAACCGAGAATCTGGAAGAGGTAGCTGATGAGTGGATAAAAGCCAGTTTTCGTGTCGCTCGCATGAAGTTCGGCAAACGCGCTCGCCGCAGCTGCGGGAGAGCCGCGGCGCTCGAGGTGATCCAATAATTCACGCTTAACTGCATCTACCCCTTCCCCTATACCCTCGCCGATAGTTGGTACCAAAATCGGTCTTACAAACAGATGGTCACGACTGCCACGACCAACTGTTGCTAAAAGAAGATCTCGCTCCCCTTGGGTGTCGATCAATTCAGCCTTTTCAGAAGGAAAGATGGCCTGAATATCAGTGACGGAAAGCGACTGAAACGGCGAGAAGAGCAGCTCGCGGCCAGACGGGATGCCGAGCCGACGACGAGACGCTT